>JAEEGG010029391.1_pt1 | contig 10274 bp, 7 predicted proteins | sample 9134161 | NCBI WGS metagenome assembly JAEEGG01 (sample SAMN16246543, study PRJNA631951) | gut metagenome | biome: gut microbiome; feature: rumen; material: CR-attached | host: Bos | place: Iran: Karaj | collected 2018-10 | reverse complement strand
GAACACGATCATGACCACGAGTATGGACATGATGACCATGAACATAGCCATGACCATCACAATGAGCACGACCATGACCATCACCATGATGACCATGAACATAGTCATGAGCATGATCATGATCACGGCACCGGTCATCATCATAGTCATAACAATATGGATGGTATCAGGCATATCATTTATGATCACATGGATCTTCCCGATAAGGTTAGGGAGGATGTTATGAGTGTCTATTCACTTATCGCAGATGCGGAAAGTCGTGTACACGGGGTTCCTGTCACTGACATTCATTTCCATGAAGTCGGTACCATGGACGCTGTGGCGGATGTTACAGCTGTCTGTTATCTGATGAATGAGATCGCACCTGATGAGGTGGTTGTTTCACCGGTACATGTGGGAAGCGGGCAGGTAAAGTGTGCCCACGGTATACTTCCTGTTCCGGCTCCTGCTACAGCTCTTATCCTGCAGGGTGTTCCGATATATGGAGGAGGGATAAAGGGAGAACTCTGTACACCCACAGGAGCAGCTCTTCTTAAGCATTTTGCGACCCGCTTTGGAGACATGCCCACCATGACTTTAAATGCCACAGGCTACGGAATGGGTAAGAAGGACTTCCAGACCGCCAACTGTGTAAGAGCTATGCTTGGTGAGTCGACAGATCAGACAGAGACTGTGGTTGAGCTTTCCTGTAATGTTGATGATATGACGGCAGAGGAGATAAGCTTTGCCGTGGAGCGTCTTTTTGCGGGAGGCGCGTTCGAAGTATATACAGTGCCGATAGGAATGAAGAAGAGCCGACCCGGCACATTGATCCGTGTCATGTGCAGTCCTCAGAAGGTTGAAGACATGGTCAGGCTTATCTATAAGCATACATCAACCATCGGTGTACGTCAGACACTTACCAAACGCTTCATACTGAACAGAAGGATCGAGGAGATAGAAACAGAGCTTGGAACGGTACATGTAAAGAAATCTTCAGGATACGGTGTGAGCCGCGAGAAACTCGAGTTTGAAGATCTGGCAGCTATCGCAAGGGAAAGGGGCCTTTCTCTTCGTGAGGTCAGAAAAATGATAGAGGAGAGCAGATGACAAAGGCCTTGTCGGAATGATCATAACGGAGTAAAAAAGAATGAGTGAATTAACACAAAAAAAATCCAAACTTGAAGAGTATCTGAAAAGCCTCGGAAAGGTTGCTGTAGCTTTTTCGTCAGGTGTTGATTCAACCTTTCTCCTTAAGGTCGCACATGATACTCTCGGAGACAATGCCATTGCAATAACCATGAAGTCTGCCTCGGTTCCCGTACGTGAACTGGAAGAATCCGCAGCCTTTTGTAAGAAGGAGGGTATAAGGCAGATCATCGCAGAAGCTGATCAGATGGCCATTGAAGGCTTCGCGGATAATCCGCCTGACAGGTGTTATATCTGCAAGAAGGCTCTTTTTTCCAAAATGCTCAGTGTGGCTTCGGATAATGGGTTTGAGCATGTCGCTGAGGGTTCGAATATGGATGATCTTGGGGATTACCGTCCGGGACTTAAGGCATTGTCAGAATTGGATATCATGAGTCCTCTGCGTGAAGCCGGTCTGACCAAATCGGATATACGTATGCTTTCAAGAGAACTCGATCTTCCGACATGGGATAAGCCTTCCTTTGCCTGTCTTGCAACAAGATTTGTCTACGGCGACAGGATCACGGAAGAAAAGCTTCGTATGATCGATAAAGCAGAGCAGAAGCTTCTTGATCTTGGCTTTACACAGTTCAGGGTAAGGATTCATGGCGATATCGCAAGGATTGAGATCAAGCCCGAAGAATTCGGTAAACTGATCGTGACCGATATCCGGTCCGAAGTAAACGGATACCTTCAGGAACTCGGCTTCAGATATGTTACGATGGATCTTGGAGGATATGTGACAGGAAGTATGAACAAGGTGCTTGGTTTTTGACCTTTCCGCGTTGGGGTGCTAAAATATCAAAGGTTTTAAGAAATCGGAAAAAAAGCCGATATAATAAATGGGGGTAAATATTCTTTTCTGTGAGGTTAAAATGAGTAAGTTTTTTTACAGAAAGTCGAATAAGGGTTTTACACTTGTTGAACTCATAGTGGTTCTTGTGATACTTGCAGTTCTTGCCGGTATTCTCACCCCTGCACTGTTAGGCTATATTGATCAGGCAAGATCCAGAAGATATTTTGAAAATGCAAAGACATTAACAGATGCAGCACAGGCAATGTTTACTTATCAATATGCTCAGAATGATAAAGTTCCGACTGGTACTCCGGTTGTTGCAGGATCGTCCGGAAGGAATGATAACGGAGACCAGGATATAACAAATACTGAGTTTGCCAAGGAAGTTCTTAAGCTTGCCGGATTGCCGGATGGTACGCCATATTGTTTTATGATAGCTGTAGGCAGCAATATGGGAGCAGAATCTAAATCTGCTGTAGCCCCTAAAATTGATGTCAGTGAGGCCGATAAGTACACCATTTATTATGCATTTTATGTAGAGAGTGAAAATGCAAAACCATGGTACTTCTATAATGGAACCTGGACAACCACCAATCCAAGATATAATTCAGGGGCTGATAAAAAAAAGGGCATAATAGACGGTTATAATTACATACAGGAAGGTGATCTTAAAGGCTTAAGAATACAGTATTATCTGATTGTTAACCAGACGGGAAAAAATATGTATACAGGAAACGCTAATGATCCCAATGGAACCAATATCTGGGGATGGATGAAGGCGATGGAGTAGCATGATCTGATCGGCGGCCCACTTGAAAAAGCGGGCCGCTTTTTACTTTTACATTGTATGTGTTATAATGCAAAAACGCGCTTTATATAAGAAATTTTATATTCGGAGTCATCTGTAATGTCTGAGAAGATCATCAATAAGAAAAGCTTATTTGGCACCAAAAGCTTTTATCTGAGTGCACTGTCACTTGCCGTGCCAATAATGCTGCAATCCCTTATACAGAGCCTTGTTTCTCTGGTTGATAATTTTATGGTATCGGGGCTTGGAGATATATCCATGTCCGGAGTGAATGTGGCCGGACAGGTTATGTTTGTGTTCTTTGTCTATCTGAATGCGATATGCATGGCGGGCGGTATCTTTATGACACAGTATTTCGGTGCCAGGGATGCTGAAGGGATGAAGCATGCGTTCAGGTTCAAGCTGATCATGGGGATGCTGGCATTTATTCCCTTTGTTCTTGTGTGCCTTGTTTTTCCCAGGCAGGTTCTGTCTCTTATGCTGATCGGTAATACAGATGCGGAGATGATACTTGATGTGGGAGTAAGCTATATTCGCATCGCATTTTTTATGGGACTTCCAATGACGGTGTCAATGTGTATCGCATCATCCCTCAGGGATATGGGAAAGGTTAAGATACCCCTTGCTGTGACGATCGTTGCAACACTTACCAATACTCTTTTTAACTGGCTGCTGATCTATGGAAATCTTGGATTTCCCAGGCTTGAGGTGAAGGGAGCTGCGATAGCTACGGTAATTGCCAGGGCACTTGAGTTTATTATCTTCATCTGTATATATATTAAAATGAAACCTGATTTTGCGGTTTCAATAAGGCATTCCTTCAGAATAAGCGGGAAGCTGTTTGTGAATATGCTGAGGAAGGGGTCAATGGTTCTTTTCTGTGAGATGGTATGGGTGCTGTCGGAAACGGTTACCACGGCAATCTATAACGGAAGAGGAGGAGCGGATGTTGTCTCCGGAATGGCGGCAAGCTTTGCAATCGCAAATCTGTTCTTTGTGGCCTTCGGCGGTATCTATTCCGGCACCGGTGTCATACTTGGCAAGACTCTCGGAATGGGTGATCTTGAAAAAGCAAGGCAGGAAAAGACATGGCTTTTATCCGGTTCTGCGATATTCGGATGTTTTATGATGCTCTTCGGATTCGGCACCATCGCTCTTGTTCCGGTTGTGTTCGGAAAGCTCAGCATCGGTGCGATCAGGATATGTAAGGATATGGTGCTTCTGATGTCCTTCTTTATGCCGGTATGGGTTTATATGAATGCCCAGATGGCAGTTGCAAGGTCAGGCGGAGATACGGTAATGGGTGCTGTTGCGGATGCGCTTATCACGATCTTTGTCATGCTTCCAATGCTTTTTATCCTGGGCTTTTTCACAAGCATAGGGCCTGTCGGTATGTATTTCGGTGTGAAGACTCTGGACATAGTCAAGATAACGGGATTTCATTTCTGGCTGAAAAAGGAAAGATGGCTTAAGAACCTTGCCGTAAAGAATGCCACGGATCCTGCGCTGAGCGGACATCAGACATGATTGGAATGTATAGTCAAAATATTGTGTGAAGGATAAATATGACTGAAAAACTCTATGAAAAAAACAGTTATCTCAGAGAATGCAAAGCCGTTGTGACGATGTGCATAACGGAAGATGAAGGTATATCGGTCAAACTGGATAAGACGATATTTTTCCCCGAAGAGGGCGGGCAGTATTCCGATACCGGACTTCTGATCGCCGGTGATAAGAAAGTGAAGATACTGAAGGGTGAACTGACCTGTTCTGCAACGGAAGGTGATCCCGATATCAGATATCTTGTTGATACGGTGATCGAAGCGGGCACGGAGGTGAAGTGTATCCTTGACTGGGATATACGCTTTTCGAGGATGCAGAATCATAGCGGAGAGCATATAGTATCAGGACTGATCCACAATATGTACGGATATAACAACATCGGTTTTCACTTGAGCGATGATGAGCCTGTTACTCTTGTGTGCGACGGAAAACTCACTGAAGATCAGGTGCGAAGCCTTGAGATAAAAGCCAATGAAGCTATATATGCGGATCTTCCGATAATCGATTCCTATCCGTCCAAAGAAAAACTTAAAGAACTGTCCTACAGAAGCAAGATCGATGTGGCGGGACAGGTAAGACTTATAACCATCGGAGATCCGGATGCGCCTCTTGATGTGTGTGCCTGCTGCGCGCCGCATGTGGAGCGGAGCGGTGCAATAGGCCTGATCAAGATCATATCATTCTCCGGAATAAAGGAAGGGACACAGCTTCAGATCCTCTGCGGTAAAAGGGCTCTTGAATTCACCTTAAGGAACATTGATTCACTTGATGCTCTTGCAAGGTCATTCTCAACTCACAGAGATAATGTTCCCGGCCTGGTAGAGGGGTTAAGAAGTGAGAATCAGGAACTGAAAAGACGTCTTGCCGGACTTTCGGAAAGATCAATCCTGGAGGAGATCCAAAACAGAGCATCTGATGAAGATTTTAATGGATGCGTTTTTACGGATATGGACCTTTCACCAATATCGATGAAGAATATCTATAACGAAATGATCTCAGTAAAGAACGGTTACGTGGGCATCTTTGCGGGAACCGATGATGAAGGATACAGGTATTATGCCGGAGGAAACGGACTGGATGCCCGTAAACTGGCCTCTGAGATGAGAGAGAAACTCGGTGCAAAGGGCGGCGGGGCACCTGAGATGATCCAGGGAAAAGTAAGTGCTTCGAAGAGCAGTATTGAGGATTTCTGGGGGGCACTTATTTTCTAAAAACTGAATGGAAAAATAAGCGTATATATAATATAATTGACATGAAGTTTTCAGAGTGAAAACGGTCAATAATCTAAAGGAGGCTTTTTATGAGTAAGACAGTTTGGAAATGCAGTGTTTGCGGTTATGAGTATGAAGGAGAGGAGCTTCCTGCGGATTTTTCATGTCCCACATGCAAGGCTCCTGCCGAGAAGTTTGAGAAGGTAGGCGGTGATGCCAAGAATCCTTATGCGGGAACAAAGACAGAACAGAACCTTAAGGACGCTTTCGCAGGTGAATCACAGGCTAGAAATAAGTATACATACTTTGCATCCGTAGCAAAGAAGAACGGATATGAGCAGATTGCAGCTCTTTTCCTTAAGACCGCTGAAAATGAGAAGGAGCATGCAAAGCTCTGGTTCAAGGCTCTTGGCGGGATCGGAACCACAGAAGAGAACCTTCTTGCAGCAGCTGAAGGCGAGAATCATGAGTGGACCGACATGTATGAGAGAATGGCTAAGGAAGCAGATGAGGAAGGCTTCCATGATCTTGCTGAGCAGTTCCGCGGTGTTGCTGCCATCGAGAAGATGCATGAGGAGAGATATCGTAAGCTTCTTCAGAATGTAAAGGCAATGGAAGTATTCAAGAAGTCAGGAGTTACTGTCTGGGAATGCCGTAACTGCGGACACATCGTTGTTGGAACTGAGGCACCGGATGTATGTCCTGTTTGCAAGCATCCTCAGAGCTTCTTCGAAGTACACGAGGACAATTTCTGACAAAAATGTGTTAAAACTAATATCAGACAGGGAGCAACTTTCGAGGGGCTTCCTGTTTTTTTAGTGTTTTTAGTGCATATAAAACAGGCACTTTTCAATATAACGCTGATTTGCCCGGAATTTGCTGCACATCTTTCAAAAAGACTGCATTTTGTCTGATTAATTCAGCGAAAACAGTGATATAATCTGCTTATATCCAAGCATCTGAGGGTGTAAGGAGTATACCTGAGAATTATCATCACGGAGGAAGGCAGATGAAAAGAAGTGAATTGAATTTTAGAAAAATACTGATGATCGCAGCACTTGTCCCGCTGATATCATCCCTTGTTCTGATGGCGGTATTCTGTGTTTTTTACATGAGAACAAAGCTGGTGGATCATACAAGAAATACTCTTCGGGTTGCTGCAAATGATCTTGCCGAATATTATGCCTATGATCTGAAAAATGATAATATGCTGGTGGACGGATGGGTCTCATATGAGCCGGAATACATGGATCATCTTAAGGAAGTGGGAATTGATCTTACACTGTTTCAGGGCGATACAAGATTCTGTACATCCATATTCGGAGATGACGGAAAGAGGATTGAGGGCACTAAAGCATCCGATGCCGTTATCAGGGAGGTTATCGGAAGCGGAAATGATTTTTTCTCTGACGATGTGGTGATCAACGGAGATGATTACTATGTCTACTATGTTCCTCTCAGAGACGGTAATAACAATATCGTGGGTATGGCCTTTGCCGGGGAGACGTGTGAGAGAGTTAACGGTGCACTCTCAAAGATGATGATAGTTGCCATCGGAATAGCACTTATGCTTATTCTGATATTTATCGCTCTGTGTCTGTATTTTGCACGGATAGTCACAAAGCCGCTTAAAGAATGTGCTGAGACACTGACCGGACTTTCGGAAGGTAATCTTAATGCGGAGTGTGATGCCAGATCCAGGGTAACTGAGACCAAAGCGATAATCGCAGCATCACGTCTTCTGAAGGATAAGCTGAACGAGATACTTGGTGAGGTGAAGTCGGTAAGCGAACAGCTGAACAGTGATGCCAATAATGTTCAGAATCTGTCAGAGAATTCTTCATCCAGTGTAGTGCAGATCTCTTCTGCGGTGGAGGATCTTGCTGACGGAGCAACTGAGATGGCAGAGAACGTTCAGGAGATCGGAAAGCAGGTATCCGATCTTAATGACACGATAGCACTTCTTACCGAAAGCTCCGAATCTCTTGCCGAATCGTCAGAGAATATCAGAAAGGCAGGGGATGAAGCAAGCGAATATATAAGTAAGGTTTCTGATTCTTCTGTTCATACCGTTGAAGCTGTGGACAATATCACAAGACAGATATCTGATACAAATGATGCTGTCCAGAAGATCAGGGAAGCAGTCGATATGATCACCTCGATAGCTAACCAGACCAATCTGCTGGCACTGAATGCTTCCATAGAAGCTGCAAGAGCCGGAGAGGCCGGAAGGGGATTTGCGGTTGTGGCTTCCGAGATCGGTAATCTTTCTGACCAGTCAAGTAAATCTGCTAATGTTATCAGAGATATAGTTGAAGATATAGTCAGGAATTCAGAAGCTTCCGTAAAGCTATCGGATAATGTGGCAAAGCTCATTCGTGAGGAACAGGGATTTATCAGTGAGACGCAGGATAAGTTTAGGATCCTTGGCAAGGAGATCGGTGAATCTCTGGAGCATATCAGACAGGTATCGGATGATACAGTTCAGCTTGAGAAGATACAGAATGTTGTAACCGATGCTGTTCAGTCGCTGAGTGCCATATCACAGGAAAATGCCGCATCCAACGAAGAGGTCAGTGCTTCAATTACAGGTATCGCTGCATCTGTTGATGAGATCGCATCCAGCTCTGATGCAACCAAGAATAATTCAGATAAACTTGTAAAAGTAATATCATATTTCAACTGATGAATCAGCTTTTTGAGGAGATGCCATCTGAAGAGGTGGCATCTCTTTTTGTGTCTGTATGTTTGAAAACCATCTAACACTGATGCCGGTTCGAATTCTGAACTAATAACGTTATCGTCTGCAGTTGATGTTGAGCGGATTACTGTGGGATGATGTTGCATGATAAAAATGACACCTGTGTCATGATCGCTTGAAGATGGATTATTAGGTTTTAAAGGGTGCACGTTTGAATGATTTTTGTTAATATAATAGATGTATCTTATGATCTGTGTTTCTAAATGAGGAGGCTTAACATGAGTTTTAAAATGGAACCCACTCCGGAAATCTCCGCACTAGCTGATCTTTGCAGAGACACTTCCAAGATTGCTCCCGAACTTTTCAAAGAATATGATGTTAAAAAGGGATTGAGAGATGTAAACGGTAATGGTGTAAGAGCGGGTCTTACAAGGATCTCTACCATTATCGCAAAGGAAGAAGTTAACGGTGAGACCGTGCCCTGTGCCGGACGCCTGTATTACAGAGGTATTGATGTAAGGGATCTTACAGCAGGCTTCTACAACGAAGGAAGATTCGGCTTTGAAGAGACCGCTTATCTTATCCTTTACGGAAAGCTTCCTAACAAAGAACAGCTTGCCGGTTTTATGGATGTGCTGGCTGATTCAAGATCTCTTCCTAAGAACTTTGTACGTGATGTCATTATGAAAGCCCCAAGCAAGGATATGATGAACACTCTTGCAAGAAGTGTTCTTACACTGTATGCATACGATAAGAATTCAGATGATACCTCGCTTGATAATGTAATGCGCCAGTGTCTGATGCTTATAGCGGTATTCCCGATGCTCTCGGTATATGGTTACCACGCATATAATCATTACTACAAGGATAAGAGCTTCTATATCCACAGACCTGATCCTGAATTGTCGACTGCCGAGAATATTCTGCGCATGCTTCGTCCCAATATGGAATACACACAGCTTGAAGCTCAGGTCCTTGATATAGCTCTTGTGCTTCACATGGATCATGGCGGCGGCAATAACTCCACTTTCACAACTCATGTGATCTCTTCATCAGGAACGGATACTTATTCGGTAATGGCTGCAGCGCTCGGATCACTTAAGGGACCCAAGCATGGCGGTGCCAATATAAAGGTTGTGAAGATGTTCCATGACATATGGAAGAATGTACATGATCACAGAGATGAAGATGAAGTACGTGATTATCTGAGGAAGATACTTCACAAGGAAGCATTCGATAAGGCAGGACTCATCTATGGTTTCGGGCATGCGATCTATTCCGTGTCAGATCCCAGAGCACTGATATTCAAACAGTTTGTAGAAAAGCTTGCAGAGTCAAAGCATCGCAAAGCAGAATATGATCTTTATTCGATGATAGAAAGACTTGCACCTGAAGTGATAGGAGAAGAGAGAAAGATATACAAAGGTGTAAGTGCGAATGTGGATTTCTACAGTGGATTTGTTTACAGCATGCTTGAACTTCCTCTGGAATTATATACTCCGATGTTCGCAATTGCCAGGATAGTCGGATGGAGTGCACATCGCATGGAAGAGCTTATAAACGTAGATAAGATCATACGTCCTGCATACATCGGAATACAGGAAAATACTGAATATAAGCCGATTGAAGAGAGATAAAAAACGCCGAATAAAAAATGACACCGATGTCATGATCACGAGATTACAGATAAACACTGAAAAAAATACATAAAAATTGTATAAAAAATTTAAAAAAACCTTTGATTTATCAAGATAATGTAGTATATTCAATTCAGTAGTTATTTATTAATGTAAAAATTTTATTCCAAAAATCGGAGGAGGAAAAAAATGGCTACAGCAAAGAAGGAAGCAGATGCTAAGAAGGCAGCACCTGCAAAGAAGGCAACAGTAAAGAAGGCAGCACCTGCTAAGAAGGCAACCGCTACCGCAGCTAAGAAGGCAGCACCTGCTAAGAAGGCAACCGCTACCGCAGCTAAGAAGGCAGCACCTGCTAAGAAGGCAACCGCTACAACCGCTAAGAAGGCAGCAC
>JAEEGG010029384.1_pt1 | contig 10275 bp, 11 predicted proteins | sample 9134161 | NCBI WGS metagenome assembly JAEEGG01 (sample SAMN16246543, study PRJNA631951) | gut metagenome | biome: gut microbiome; feature: rumen; material: CR-attached | host: Bos | place: Iran: Karaj | collected 2018-10 | reverse complement strand
TATCACAAAATTAGTAAATTTGCATTCGATATGAAATTTTTCACTGAGGTTGTCCCGGACGCGCTTCCGGTACAGATCTGTCTATCAGACAGCATAATGGTGCTGGGCAGCTGCTTCGCCGACGGCATAGGCGCGCACCTGGCCTCGGCGGGCTTCGACGTGTGCGTGAATCCTTTCGGCACGCTCTACAATCCCGCCTCCATCCTGACGGCCGCCGGGCGGCTGAACGAAGGCACGCCCTTCAGCGAGCAGGAGTGCGTGGAAATGGGTGCTGGCGCGGGCCTTGTCTGCACATTCTCGCACCATACCTCCTTCGCCCGCAAGACCGTCGGAGAGTTCCTGGAGAACGCCAACGCCGCGCTGGCGGAGGCCTCGGAAAAATGGCAACGCTGCAACAAGGTGATCATTACCCTCGGAACCGCCTGGGCCTGGATGCACGATGGCACCGTGGTCGCAAACTGCCTGAAACGGCCCGCAAGCGAGTTTACCCACGAGCTGCTGGGCATCGGAACCTGCAGGGCCTGCCTCGCAAAACTGGTTTCCGGCAACCCGGACAAAGAATTCATATTCACGGTCTCCCCCATACGGCACCTCAGCCTTGGGGCGCACGCCAACACCCTGTCGAAATCGACCCTGCACCTGGCCCTGGAGGGGGTTCTAGGCCCGACTGCCTGCTATTTCCCGGCATACGAGATACTGCTCGACGAACTGCGGGACTACCGCTATTTCGCCGACGACCTCACCCATCCGTCCGCTGCCGCGGTCGATTACATCTGGGAAAAGTTCAGCGCCGCGGCCATCCCCGGATCGGAGTACGAAAGGATGCGTATCAACGAAAAGACGGCACGCCTCACGGCGCACCGTCCAATCCTGAGATAAAACCAAATCGTTATTTGTTTCTTGCTATATTGCCTGCTCCATTGATTTGTGAGCCGACCTCGGTCGCAACCAGTCCGCGAATGTCGAGGTCGCCGGCACCGTTGACGGTGAGGTTCGCGACCTCAGCCTTTCCGGAAAGCGTGCAGTCTCCGGCACCGTTGATGACCACGCAGATCAGCTTGCAGTCGATTCCGGATATTACGGCATCAGCGGCGCCGGTGGCGCGGACATTGATATTGTCGGCCGCAATGCCCCTGATCTCCAGGTCGGATGCTCCGGTAATCCCGATGGAAAAGTCCCCGGCTCCGGCTATTCCGTTCAATGCCTTGAAATTCACGGCTCCGCTTACATCCAGGCTGCGGAGGACATTTGAAGAGACGTAGACGTCGATATGCTTGACCTTGCGGAAGTGGGATTTTCCCTGCTTGATGTTCAGAATTCCGTCTTCCGTCGAAATCTCGAGGCTGTCCAGCACGTTGTCCGGACCGTCAACCGTCACCCTGGTATCGCCCGCAGTGTAGATCAGTTCACACGGGATACTGCAGTTTATCCCTTCAAAATCAGCGACTTCATAGGACTTGGTGACGTAATTGTCGCTTGCATCATAGATATTCACCTTGCCGATGATACTGCTCAGCGAGTTTCCGTTCACTTTCACGAAGTTGCAGGAGGTGAATGCCGCCAGCGCGGCCAGAGCGATGAGTATTTTTTTCATTTCAGTATTTCTTTAAGGTTGATTCCAAGCAATTCTGCCCTTTTGCAGAAGGCGGGCAGTTCCTCCTCCATGAACTTGCGCTTTTCCTCATTCCTGATGAGGCTTACGGCATCTTCGGAAAGGAAGTAGCCGATTCCGCGCTTGTTGTAGATCACACCTCTTTCGGTCAGCGTATCATAGGAGCGGGCGACGGTGTTGGGGTTGACCCCGATGCCTGCAGCCCAGTCCCGGACCGACGGGATGCGTTCGCCGGGCTTGAAGGTCCCGGAAAGGGCCTTCTCGCAGATGCCGTCGGCAATCTGGAGATAGATGGGCCTGTTTACGTCAAATTCCATGGCTAGTGTTTCAGAGTCTTGATCCTAAGATAGATACCGAGGTCGAGCAGGACGAATGTCAGCACGTTGACAGCATTGAGGACAATGTTGAAGTATACGGGCAATTTGTCCACGTCGAGACTTGAAAAGTATGCTTCCACATCGTAGGAATTAAAGGACAAACCGTGGAAGAAACCCACGCTGAGCAGAGCGGTCAGCACGAAGCTGAGGCCGATGAGCACGAGTATTGTCTTCGCGATCTTGTGCTTCTTGAAGAACACGGCGCCGAGCGTGTAAACGAGGATGAACTTGCAGAAGCCCAGATAGATGATGTACGGCAAATTCACGTCTATGGAGACATCGCTGGCCTGCAGATTATCCATGGCGGACTTAACCGTATCGATGATGAGAGGGCAGGCGCGCTGGCCGTAATACGGCACGAGGCTCATTATAGCGTCGAAGGCATAAAGCATCAGCGCAAGGCAAAGCGGAACCACCACACAGGTCACCAAAAGGATGGAAAGGAATTTCTCCAGCGTGGATGCGGGAAGCATCAGCCAGGTGGATCCGGCCTTCCTGTCGGTCAGGCTGCCGTACTGCTTGGCAGGGAAAACCAAACCGGTGATCAGGATGGCAGTGAATACCATCGTGACCTTGGTGGAATCGCCTATAAGTTTAGTGACTCCCGGTAATGAGGCAGGATCTAATACGAGCGTACCCAGGAAGGTCAGCACGAAGGCGATGGCCGGAAGGAGGGCGCAGATGAGGAGGCTGAGGCCGAAATTATTGAATGCATTGCGTACGTCCCAGCAGAGGTATTTCCAGAACCTCTTGATATTGAATACGTTATTCATGGCTGAAGATTGCTTTTACGAGTTCCTTGTTCTTGTGGACGGCGTTGAAGAGGGCTTCGATGTTCACCTTGCTCTCCCTGCCGTCGGCATTCTGGCGGACCTGGATGAAGCCGCCGGGTAGCTGCTCGGTATAAAGGCTGTCGGGGTGGAGCTCGGTGCCATAGTCGAAATAGAGTTTGCGGGCAATCTCCTCCAGGCTTGCATCGAGGAGGACATCGCGCCTGTCGAGGATGATGATGGGATCGATCACGTTCTCGAGGTCGCGCACCTGATGGGTGGAGATCACGATCGTGGAATCTTCGGCAGTGTACTTGAGGATGGCTGAGCGGAACTGCGCCTTGCTGGGGATGTCCATTCCGTTGGTGGGCTCGTCCATATAGAGATAACGCGTGCCGCACGCGAGCGCGAAGGAAACATAAGTCTTCTTCAGCTGGCCGTTGGACATCTTGTTCATCTTCTTGGAAGGATCGTTCTCGAACTCCTCCATGATGGCGAGGAACTTGGCGTTGTCGTAATTCGGCCAGAACTTGCCGGAAGCGGCCGCCCAGCCTGCGGCGGTGTCATTCACGGGCGCAACCTCGTCAGGAAGGTAATACTGGTCCGCCAGCAGGTCGGGCCTGCGGTCGAAAGGATTCCTGCCGTCGGCGTCGATAGAACCGGACTGGGTCTTCTTGAGGCCGGCGAGCAGAGTGAGGAGCGTGGTCTTGCCAACACCGTTCTCCCCCAGCAGGCCGTAGATCCTGCCGGGTTCGAGCTTCATCGAGATGTTCTCGAGTACGGGAGTGCTCCCGTAGCTGAATTGCAGTTTGTCGATCTTTATCATAGATAGTGTATTAGTTCATTAGTACACTGCAAAGGTACGACTATATTTTTTATTTGCAATAGCTGACGCAAAAAAAATGCAAAAAAAGTGACCTGTCGTCGGACCGGTCACTTTCAGGCAATATATATTATATGTGATTATTCCTCTGAAGGAGCAAGCGTGGTGTAGACGTTGGTGACATCCTCGTCGTCCTCGAGAAGGCCGGTGAGCTTGTCGAGCGTCGCGCGCTGCTCGGGAGTAACCTCCTTGAGGTCCACGTTGGGAATCTGCTCGAAGCCGCCGGAGATGAGGTCGTAACCGTTCTCCTCGATGTACTTCTGGATGGAACCGTACGCGGAGTACTCGCCGTAGATGACGATCACCTTGTACTCGTTGCCATCCTTGTCCTCCTCGGTCTGCTCGAAGAGCTCCTCCACGCCGTAGTCGATGAGCTCGAGTTCGAGTTCTTCGAGGTCGACGCCGTCCTTGGCCTTCACGCGGAAGGTGCACTTGCGGTCGAACATGAAAGACACCGAACCGCTGGTACCGAGGGAGCCGCCGCACTTGGAGAAGTAGCTGCGGACGTTGGCGACGGTACGGGTGTTATTGTCGGTCGCAGCCTCCACGAGGTAAGCGATACCGAAAGGACCGAAGCCTTCGTAGATGATCTCCTTGAAATCGCCCTGCTTGCTCTCGGTTGCCTTCTTGATGGCGCGTTCGATGTTTTCCTTAGGCATCTGCTCGGCACGGGCCTCGGCCATGAGTGCGCGCAGACGGGGGTTTCCGGTCACGTCAGGGCCACCCTGCTTGACCGCAATCGTGATTTCCTTTCCGAGTTTGGTGAAGGTACGGGCCATGTGGCCCCACCTCTTCAACTTACGTTCCTTACGGAATTCAAACGCTCTTCCCATATTATTCGGATACTCTGGTTATGTACTTCTGGATGTCGTATGCCTCGATGGACTGGGGATACTTGTCCTCGACCTTCTTGTAGCACTCGAGAGCGGCAGCCTTGTCGCCGAGTTTCTCGTAGACCATGCCGGCCTTCACGAGATAAGCGGCAGCAAAGACGTTGTCCTTCATGGAAGCGGCTGAGTTGTAGCACTTGAGAGCGGCCTCATAGTCCTCGAGTCCGACATAGGCATCACCGGTGCAGGCGACGGCACGGGGAGTGAGGATATCGTCCTTGCCCTTGTACTTCTTGAGATAGTCGATGGCATCCTCATACTGGCCGAGCTGGAGTGCGCAGAGGCCTGCATAGAGATAGACGTCCTTGCCGGACTTGGTGCCGTAATCCTCGATGATCTGGGTGAATCCGAGAACGTTGCCGTCACCGTTGAGCGCAAGGTCGTAGTTGCCGGCCGCAAAGTTGTTCTCCGCTGCGACGGCCTCAGCCATCGCCTCTTCGCACTTGGGCTGATAGACGAACTTGTTATATGCCAGCGCGGCGAGCACGAGCACTGCCACGACGGCGGTAAGGGTGATGAGGAGTTTCTTGTTCTCGGTGAAGAACTGATTGGTCTTAGAGACGGTCTGCTCGATGTTTTCCTGGCGGGCAGCCTCTTTCTCGGAAATCTTGTTTGCCATATTTTTTACTGTTGATTTCTAAATTAGCTTGCAAATTTACTAAAATACTTCGAGAATCCAATATGGAAAATATTTGCTAAATTTGTAAGACAATGCCGTACCTAAAGAGAATAGTCATTCAGGATTTCCGCAACATAGAGCTCCAGGAACTGGAGTTCTCCCCCAACGTCAACTGCATCAGCGGAGGCAACGGCGAAGGCAAGACCAACCTGCTCGACGCCATCTGGTACCTCTCGATGACCAAGAGCGCCATCGCCCCTTCGGACCAGTTCAACTACAGGTACGGCACGCGGGCTTTCGCCCTCGGCGGGCTCTACGGCATGCCTGACGGCACGACCTCCCGCTTCAGCCTGAAAGTGGAGGACGGCGAGAAGAAGATCCGCAGGGACGACAAACCGTACACCAGGATCTCCGACCACATAGGCGTGCTGCCGATAGTGATGGTCTCCCCTTCCGACGTCTCCCTGGTCAGCGAAGCCGGGGATGAACGGCGCCGCTTCGTGAACTCAGTGCTCTCCCAGATAGACCGCGAGTATCTCAGCGCCGTGCAGCAGTATAACCGGCTGCTGCTCCAGCGCAACACCCTTCTGCGCAACGGCCAGGCCGACGAAGACCTGCTGGCCACTTTCGACGCCCGGCTCGCCGCGCTGGCTGAGCCCATATTCGGGCGTCGCGCCGGATTCGTGGAGGAACTCACCCCCATCGTCAGGCAGTACTACGCCCGTATTTCCGGAGGCCGGGAGGACGTCTCCATCGACTACCGCTCTGACCTGAAGAAAGGCGGGCTCGAGGCACTGCTGAAAGAGCATCGCGAGCAGGACCTGAACCTCAGGTACACGACCGCAGGCATCCAGCGCGACGATTTCATCTTCCGGATGGGCGACCACCCCATACGCCGCTGCGGCTCCCAGGGACAGCAGAAGTCCTTCCTCGTGGCGGTCAAATTCGCGCAGTACGAGATCATGAAGAAGGCCTGCGGGACTCCCCCGATGCTCCTGCTGGACGACCTCTTCGACAAGCTCGACATGAAGCGGGTGTCCAACCTCCTGGAAATGGTCGCCGGAAGCGAGTTCGGGCAGATCTTCATCACCGATTCCAACAAGGGCAGGAGCAGCGGGATAGTGGATTCCATCACCGCAGACAGGACCTATTTCGAGGCGGCCGGAGGCGTCTTCACCGCACAATGAGCAGGATTGCGCGCAAGCAGGCGGTCAGCATCGCCGAGGTCCTCCGGGACTGGCTGAAATCGGAACGGCTCACCGTGCCGCTCAACACCCAGCGCGTGTTCGAAGCCTGGGACAACGCCTCCGGGGCCGGGCGCTATACCACGAAGAGATTCTACCGCGACGGGAAACTCTACATCACCCTGAGTTCGTCCGTCATACGCAGCCAGCTGTCCTTCCAGAGGGACGCACTGCTGGAAAAGATTAATTCACTGCTCTCCGACGACCCGCTGTTCACGGACGGCGAGCCGCTTGCCGGCAAGGTAAAGGAACTGATACTGAAATGAAATTTGTCATAGACGAATCCATACCGTTCATCCACGGGGTCTTCGAACCGTATGCGGAAGTCATCTACAAGATAGGCGCAGACATCTGCAGGGACGACCTGCTGGATGCCGACGCCCTCATCTCAACTTCCCGCACGAGATGCAACGAGGACCTTCTGGAAGGCACTTCCGTGAAGATCATCGCCACTACGACCATAGGCACCGACCATATGGACATGGACTACTGCAGCCGCAAGGGAATCTACGTGAAGAACGCTTCCGGCAGCAAGTCCGGCTCGGTGATGAACTATGTCTTCTCCGCCCTCTACGGCGCCGCCGCGAGGAAAAGCATCCCGCTGACCGGAGCGACCTTCGGAATCGTCGGACTCGGCAGCGTAGGGCGCAGGGTGGAATCCATGGCAATGACCCTCGGATTCAAGGTGATGCGCTGCGACCCGCCCCGCGCCGCCGCTGAAGGCCAGGAGCGTTTCTGCACCTTGGACGAACTGCTGGAAGGCAGCGACATAGTCTCCCTGCACGTCCCGCTCAACGACAGCACCCGTGCCATGGCGGACGCCGATTTCTTCTCCAAGATGAGGCTCGGGGCCTTCTTCATCAACACTTCCCGCGGGGAACTCGTGGTGGAGGACGACCTGATCCGCTTCATCCCCAAGCTCGGGCCGGTGATCATCGATGCCTGGAACAACGAACCGGACATCGACCGCGACCTGATGGACCTCGTGGACATCGCGACGCCGCATATCTCCGGCTACTCCTACCAAGGCAAGCAGCAGGGCACGATGATGGCCGTACGCGCCATAGCCAGATTCTTCAGCATCAGCGAGTTATACGATTTCTTCCCGCCTGCCGAAGTAGAGGGACTGGAAGCCGTCAAGCTCGACCTCAGGGGCAAGACCCAGGGCGAGATCGCGGCTATCCTGCAATACAACTACCCCATCTTCACCGACGACTTCATGTTCCGCATGGACCCCGGCGGATTCCAAAGGCTGAGGCAGGACTACCGCTACCGGCGGGAATACTACACGGACTGATGCACAACCACTGAGAACCAACACTAATAACCGATAACACGATGGATAACGCAAAGATCAACGCACAGGTCGAGAGATTCCGCAAAGGATTCCCCTGGCTGGAAATAGCCGCCCCCGCAACGCCTGGCAAGGGCATCGAGATCCTCACGGAGGAAGAGCAGAAGCGGGCCGCCGCCTACGCGGATACTGCCGAAACGGCAGGACGCTGCAAATTCGTCCCCGCCTCCGGCGCCGCATCGAGGATGTTCAAGGACATATTCGCCGGAATGGAGAAGCCCAACGACGCCACCACGGCGCTGGCTGACAAACTCGAGGATTTCGCCTTCTATGACCCGGAGACTTTCGGACCGGCACCGCACGATCCCTGCGGCACCGCGAGGAAACTCCTGACGGACGAAGGCCTCGGCTACGGCAGCAAGCCCAAGGGAGTGCTGAAATTCCACCGCTATCCCGACGAGGTCAGGACCGCTCTTGCGGAGCATTTCGTCGAAGGACAGGCGTATATGCGCAACCCGGATGGCAGCGTCAACCTCGTCGTGACCATCTCCCCCGAGCACCGCGCCCTCTTCGAAGCGGCCGTCGCCGAGATCAAGGATAAGTACGAGAAGCGCTACGGCGTGAAATACAACGTCAGCTTCACCTACCAGGACAAGGAGACCGACACGGTCGCCGTGGACAAGGACAACAAGCCCTTCGTGAAGGACGACGGCAGCATACTTTTCCGCCCTGCAGGACACGGCGCGCTCATCTACAACCTCAACGCCCTCGACGAGGAACTGGTGTCCATCAAGAACATAGACAACGTGTGCGTGGAGCGCATGCAGCCCACCACATATTTATGGAAGAAGGTGCTCATGGGAAGGACCCTGGAACTCAGGGACAGGATATTCGACTATCTCTACACCCTCGACCAGATGACCGAGCTCCGCGTCAAGCAGGCCGACTTCTCATACGTTCCCGTTTATAACATGAACCAGGACGACCCCTACGCCACTCCGGAATGCCAGGAGCTCTGCAACGAGATAGAAGCCTTCCTCAGGGATGAACTGTGCATTGTGATGCCGCCGGCAAAGGACTGCCGCGACAGGGGCGAAGCCCTGAGAGCGAAGCTCAACCGCCCGATCAGGGTCTGCGGAATGGTGCGCAACGAAGGCGAACCCGGCGGCGGCCCGTTCATCATCCGCGCCAAGGACGGCAGCACCTCGCTCCAGATCCTGGAAGGCGCCCAGATAGACAAGGACAATCCGAAGGCGGTGGATGCGATGAAGAATGCCACCCACTTCAATCCGGTGGACCTGGTGTGCTGCATCAGGAATTACAGGGGAGAGAAATTCGACCTGTTGAAGTATGTCGACGAGGAGACCGGCCTGATCAGCGGCAAGAGCTACCAGGGCCGTGAGCTCAAGGCGCTGGAGCTGCCCGGGCTCTGGAACGGTTCGATGTCGGACTGGAACACCCTCTTCGTGGAGGTTCCGATAGAGACATTCAACCCCGTGAAGGTCGTGCTCGATCTCCTGAGGCCTGCCCACAGGCAGTAATTACATCCCGCTCATCAGGACGGGATCGTCGAAGTAGTCGATCCGCATCGCGTGGCGCACCTCCCTGAGGGTCTGCGCCGCTTCGGCGCGTGCCGCCTCGGTTCCTTTGCGGAGTATCTCATAGACAGCCGGGATGTCCTTCTCGAGTTCGGCGCGGCGGGCACGGATGGGCTCCATCACGTCATTGAGGATGGCGTTCAGGAAGCTCTTCACCATCATGTCGCCCAGGCCACCCTTGCGGTACTGGTCCTTGACCTCGTCCAGGCTGTCGAAAGTGAAACTGACCTTCTTGCCGATGAAGCAGGAACGGAATTTCTCGAAGTGCTCCGGCTTGCAGAACGCATCCAGATAGGTGAAGACCGCATTTCCCTCCACCTTGCCGGGGTCGCTGACCTGGAGATGTCCGGGATCGGTGAACATGCCGCGGACCTTCTCCCACACCTCCTCGGAGGAATCGCTGAGGTAGATGCAGTTGCCCAGGGACTTGCTCATCTTGGCCTTGCCGTCGGTGCCGGGAAGACGGCAGCAGGCGGGATTGTCCGGAAGCAGGATGTCCGGTTCAACGAGCGTAGGGCCGTAGGTCGAATTGAACTTGCGGACTATCTCGCGGCACTGCTCGAGCATGGGCTCCTGGTCCTCGCCAACGGGCACGGTAGTGGCCTTGAATGCGGTGATGTCGGATGCCTGGCTGATGGGATAGCAGAAGAATCCCACGGGCGTACCTTTCTTGTTATTGTTGTCCTCGTCGTCGGAGAAGCCGCGGAGCTGGATCTCCTGCTTCACGGTCGGGTTGCGCTGAAGACGCTGCACGGTCACCAGGTTCATATAGTAGAACGTAAGCTCGGTGAGCTCCGGTATCATGCTCTGTATGAATATATTGGTCTTCGCCGGATCGATTCCGGCCGAAAGGTAGTCCAGAGCGACCTGGATGATGTTCTGGCGCACCTTCTCAGGATTGTCGGCATTGTCGGTGAGCGCCTGGGCGTCAGCGATCATTATGAAAATCTTGTCGAACTCTCCGGATTCCTAAAGTTCGACCCTCCTG
>JAEEGG010029380.1_pt1 | contig 10275 bp, 7 predicted proteins | sample 9134161 | NCBI WGS metagenome assembly JAEEGG01 (sample SAMN16246543, study PRJNA631951) | gut metagenome | biome: gut microbiome; feature: rumen; material: CR-attached | host: Bos | place: Iran: Karaj | collected 2018-10 | reverse complement strand
CACCCCGTCCACAGAAGAAATATCTGATTGACAGATATTTTGCAGATATTCCCTGGCGATCATGAGCTTGGCCGTGTCGGATCTTTTTTTGAGCGAAGCCGGCCAGCCACCCCGGCAGGCAGCAAAAATCAGCTGCTCGATGGAGAGGTCGGAACGCTTCCCATCAATATCGTAGTCCTTCTCATTAAAGAGTTTCCGCAAAGAAATGGAACCGTTAGACTCCTGAGATTCAAACAGAGACATAGGGTACATTTTTATGCGTGAGATGCGTCCTGTGCCCGTGTGATGGATCAGCTTGTCGTTTACCGTCGTGGAGCCGGTCAGGATGTAAAGCCCTTCTTTTTGAAGGTTATCCACAGACATACGGACTGCGTCCCAAAGAACGGGAGCTTCCTGCCATTCATCGATCAGGCGGGGATTTTCGCCTTCCAGCAGCAGGGACGGCTTGGTCCTTGCGGTGAAAAGGTAATTTTCCCGCATGTCTGGATCCTGTATCTGAATGACACTTTTGGCCTGTTGTTTGGCAGTAGTCGTTTTGCCGCACCATTTAGGACCGGTAATGAGGGTTGCTCCAAAGCATTCCAGATGCAGTTTCAACTGCTGATCCGCGATTCGTTCTAAATATGGCATAATCTCTTATGCTCCCGCGCATAAAATTATATCATTTTTTAAAGCTTGTCAACGGAGTTTTTATTTTTTCTATATTTTATTATGTTTCAAGATATTAGATTTTTTCATTGGAGAGATTTGGGGTATTTTGATGGAGACTTTTGAGGTATTTTATTGGAGACTTTTGAGGTATTTTGATGGAGATTTTTGAGGTAAAAGTTCCTTGCTTAACACGGAAGAAGGTGTATAATCAACTGGTTGATTTTGCTCATATTATGACAAAAAGAAGTTTTTTGGGGACAGTGCTCTTAGGTTTTTTGACGGTGACGACGCTCCTGGCCGAAACGAATCAGACGGCTCAAACCGCGAAGGATCTGCCGGCGGAGGCTCAGAAGGAAAAGTCCGCCGAGCTGAAAACCGGCAAGTATTATATTGATAACGGCAAAGTCCGCCTGGGGATCGATCTGGACCGCGGCGGCAGTGTGTTTTATTTTGCACAGTCTTCCACAAAGAAGAATATCCTCAATCACGCGGATGAGGGGCGTTTCATCCAGCAGTCTTACTACGGTGAGCCGGACGGCAGCGTCTGGGCCGGGAATCCCTGGGTATGGAATCCGATCCAGGGCGGAGGCAGCAAGGGGCGCAAGGCCAAAGTGCGTTCTCATGTTTTGGAGAAGGAAAGTCTGAAGGTCGTGTCCGAACCGGTGAACTGGGGCGGTGACAACGCGATGCCGGAGACGGAAATGGAGGAGCGGATCACATTGGAGGGTGATGTGGCTCATATCCATTATATCTTCCGGAATACAGGGGAAAATGCCAAAGATCATCCCGAAACAGATCACGAGCTGCCGGCCGTCTTTGTGGACGCGGATTATCCGAATATGGTCTTTTATGACGGCGGAAAGCCCTGGACTCACGACAAGCTGAAGTCCATCGTTCCCGGCTGGCCCAATGAATACCATGTCCGCACAGAGGAATGGGGAGCTTATGTGAATGACAAGGATTGGGGGATCGGTGTTTACACTCCCGGTTCCACGCGCTGCACGGATTACCGCTACAAAGGCAGCGGCAAGACCGGCCCGGAGGGGGATTCCTGTTCATACTTCGCGCCGCTTCGGAAGTTCGCTATCAAGAAGGGAATGACTTTTGAATATGATGTCTATCTTTATATCGGCACGATCCAGGAGATACGGGATACATTCTACAAACTGCACGAAGCGCAGAAGTAGAAACTTTTGAGAAACACGGTGCAAGTGAACGCTCTCTTGGGCATCGTCACGTAGTTAAATAACAAACTTATGAGTATGAGTACTGTTGCATTTATCTATTCTGTAGTCATCTATTCTTTAGCTTATTTGATTATACTGACATTGTTCGCCGTTTCATTGTTTGAAATATATTGTACAGTTAGAAACGGATGGAGGCATCCTCCTGAACGGTCTTTATGGGGGGTAGGAGTAACTGTGGCTCCTGTATTGGCTTGTATGTTTTATATCATTCATTTTTGGATGTGGAAATTCATGCAGCCAGTATTATTGTTGATGCTATCAGTGACAGTGATTTTATATTTTATCGTTTTCAATGTATTATACTGCGTACATTTAAGTAGAAGAGAAAAGCACTATGTCAGTATATTACAAAAGAAGGGAAAAAGCAATCCATGGGACAAGAAATCGTTGTTTCATAAATTGAATGATAGTCTGGAATTTTATAAAATTGGGAATTGGCTTAATGGTAAAGAAAAAATGAATCACAGAATAAATATCTGTTTTAAGAAACAGTCTTCTAAAAGTATTTGGAGTGCATTTATAGTTCCTTCAATTATTATTCCAACGATAGCAGCCATTATTTTTTTGATGATTCTTCATGGAAAGGAAAGGGGAGAGTTTCCTGTCTATCTTTTGTATATATGTCTTTTTATTGTTGGATTAAAAACGGTATGTATTTTATTTACGGTTTTCTGTGTAATTCGACAGAAATACTTGCAATATAAGCTACGCAATGGAGTATCGATGGATACGGACAGGCTGGTGAAGATTCAAAGAAAATTGAAGTACAAACCATTTTTTTTGATTCCTTGGGAAATTCTGCCTTGGTTGGTGGGTATAATGTTCGTTTTTATTTTCTTAAAAGACAGTTCTGAATCCATATTGCGTTGGAAAGATATTTTGTTTTGGCAAGGAGTTATCATGGGAGTGCCATATATGTTATTTGGAATATCTGCATTTTTTGGTGATTGTGGATGGGATATTGATTTTGATAGAGTGCAGAAATAAAGAAAAAGAAAAAAGAGGTTGAATGAACATGCCTTCAGAAAACAAAAAAGACGAGGTTTAAACGCCTCGTTTTTTTATTATCCTATCGCGGCCAGTTCATCCAATGAGGAATGGACGGGAACCGGGCGATAGTTGGGTTTCAATTCGCCGTTTTCGTCCAGGAACCGTTTTCGTTGGAGCAGGTAGGTGTCTATGGCATTCCGGTATTGCTGAAAAGTTTCGCACTGGCAAAGATTCCGGTTCAATTCCTTGGAAGGGCCCATCCGCCGGGTGTAGAAAGGCGCGATTTTGCGGAACTGACTGCACGCGGAAAACTCGCCGAAAGCCTCGATCATTCTTTGAAGATGCTCTGTCATGAAATGGAGCCGTTCTTCAAAGGAGATCACCGGAGGGTGCGCATTCCCGGTGAGTGCGAAACGGATCTGTGAAAAGAGCCACGGGTTGTAAAAGGCGCCTCGTCCGATGGAAAGTCCGGCGGTTCCCGTCTGTTTCAGCATAAAAAGGGCGTTCTCCGCCGTGGTCACGTCGCCATTTGCCAGTACCGGGATCTTCGGCGCGGCCTGGACGACTTCCCGGATGCCGTTCAAATCAACATTGCCGGAGAATCCTTGGGAGCGGGTGCGTCCGTGGATGGTGACTGCCTGAACACCGAGTTCCTGAAAAGCGTGGGCCAGCTTGGGCGCGACGATCTGATCCGGTGTCATGCCCAGCCGCATTTTGACGGTGACCGGGATCCTGACGGCTTGAACGACAGCTTCCACAAGACGGATGGCGTGTTCCGGATCCGCCAGCAGCGCGGAGCCTCCTCCGCTTTTGATGACTTTGGGCGCGGGACATCCCATGTTGATATCCACTCCGGCGGCACCCTGTGCCTCGACGATGCGTGCGGCTTCGGCTGTTTCGCGGATAACACCGCTGAAGAGCTGCACGAAGCAGGGAGAATCCTTGTCAGTGGTCTTGCTCAGTTTCAGCGCCTCATCCCTGTGCTCCATCAGGGAACGCGCGTTGACCAGCTCCGTGACGGTCCAGTCCAGTCCTCCTGCTTTTTCCCGGATGAGCTCACGGAATGGCAGATTGGTATAACCGGCCATCGGCGCTAACACCAGTAATGGGCGCGAAGCGGAAAAGACGGTCGGGATCATAAGGAGAGCAAATAAGTTTCCAGGGCTTGCAGTTCGTCTTCATCCAGTTCCTGAGTATGCCCGTGGAGATCTTTAGGATTGTGTGTGGTCAGAAGTTCGCGGATGGACGCGGCAGAGCCGTCATGCAGGTAGGGAGCCGTGCGCCAGATCTCTCTTAAACTGGGGGTGTCGAAAGCCTGATGGGGTTTGTCGTATTCACCGGCGGTGCCCACATCGTAAAGATTCATATCGGTGAAGTATTCTCCGTTATGACAGTTGGAACAGCCTGTCCGCGCGGATCCAAAGAGCGCTTTTCCTTCCTTTGCCAGAGGGGTCAGTTCCCCCTGGGGATCCAGCAGAGGACTGGGAAGCGGTTTGAGCGATTTCAGGTAAGCGTCTATGGCCTGGGCTTCGGCTTCAGGACGGACGGTGAAAAGGATATAGCGAATGCCGGAGCGGACAGCCGTTTCGGCATCCGCGCGAATACCGGTGCTCATGCAGGGCGGTGTCGGGTGAGATAAAAGGAGCGATTTGGTGTTCTTGGGATTGCCGATCCCGTCATTGAGCAAATCCCAGTTGAGACCGTCCACACGAGCGTCGGAGGAGTGACAGCTGGCGCAGGACTGCCATCCCTGAAAACAGATGGAAGCATCATTGAAAAGCTGTTCTCCCCAGTGGACCGGGTCTTGGATGTTCGCGGCCGCTGTGTCATTTTTTGTCAGGGGGATGGTTCGCGCTTTGAGCTTCGCGGCATTCAGTTCGATCTTATCCGCCGAGTCGCTGAAATAGTGGACGGCATAGACCGCTTGTTCTGTAACGGCTAGGGATCGGGGGCCGTTCCCGGTGAGTTTCACCCGTTCCCGCAGTCCTGTCAGGAATGACAGATCGTTGTGCAGGTTTTCGATTTGCTCTCTCGATAATTTTTGGATCTTCTCCAGCAGTTTTTGAAAGGCGATGACGCTGAGTTCATGCGTCCCGGCATGGGAGACTATCAGCCGTGTCCCGTCATGGCTCCATTGGACAGCCCAGGGATTGGCGGCACCGCTGTCCACATTATCCAGCAGCAGCGTGCAGAACCGTTCCTGTTTTTGGATGTCGATCAGGGTCAGCGCGTTGCTGTTCATCCAGCCGTGATCCACCTGCGTAGTGGGCAGTGTAAAACGTCCCAGCAGATGCGTGACTGCCGCGTAGTGTCCATCCGGGGAAACTCGGATATCACGGACACCGATGGAGCCGTTGGGCAGCAGGAATTCTTTTATCAACTCACCGTTTGCCGCGTCCAGCAGACTGATCCCGCAGGCAACGACTTCCGCTGTGGCAGCCATCCGCGGCAGACTGTGACTGACAACGAGCTGTTTGCCGTCGGGTGTCACATCCAGACTGAAAGGCGCTCTGGAGGTTTTGACACGGTAGATCTTTTTGCCGTTTTCGGTGTCGTAAGCCGTGACTGTGTCTTCAAAGTGACCGCAGATATAGAGTCTTTTGCCGTCCGGACTCAGAACGGGCGACCTCGCGCCGAAGCCGGCTTCCCATGTTTCAGGATTGTCCGGTTTAAGGTTGGGGCCAAATCCCGAGAACGCGTAAACGCGGCCTTTGCCTGTCTCATTGTCGGAACAGGTGATGAAAAGAGTTGTCTGCTTGGGATCTTTCGAGCCGGGTGCCAGGGTGAATCCTGTCGCGTTCGGCGGGATGGACCAGGATCCTTTCAGCTGGGTGTCATCCAGTATTTGAATGACGTTTTGTCCCGGACACAAAATGAAAGTTTGGGAGGAAAAATTTTTTATATCGCAAGGATATAACCAAGAGGGCAGGGCTCCGGTCTCTGCCGGCGCGCCTTGCCCTTCTTCGCACAGGAGCCATCCCGCGGAGATCACCAGTATCAGCATCCACCGGATCAGTGGAACGAGCGGTGATCCAGTTGAACGGGAGTGACTCTGTTCATTCATATTTTACAGCTTGCCCCAGCCGGGACGATAATCACGTTTGACGTATTTATTCGCTTCTTTCAGATCAAACTTCATGGATCTGGCTTTCCACTTGAGCGTTGTATGCGGGAAGCGGCAAGCCACACTGCCCAGGAGAACACCTTCGGTCAGAGGTCCGGCATAGTCGAATCCGGCTGTCGTCTTATCTTCGCCGCGGACGGCGTTGATGAATTGATGCCAGTGGTTGTTCGCGGGCAGGGTGATCAGTTTCTCTACTTCCGGAACTTTTTCGTATTTGTCGCCATTCTTCTTGAAAATGGTGGGCATGCTCCAGTGCGGGATCAGGTAGAAGCCGTCGGTGCCCATGAAGAGACTGCCGGCTCCGGGGATACCGCCGATCTGGTCAATGATTTCTTTGGGCGGACGTTCCGCTCCGTCATACCAGTGGACATGAATGGTCTTGTCTGCGGTGTATTCCGTACCGGGGAAGACATAGTCAATGGACGTCCGGGTCTGCCAGAAAGACTGGTTCGGGGTCTCATCGCATTCGGAACGGACACTGATGGGCGATTTCAGTTTCAGCGCGGCAAAGACATTGTCAAAGATGTGACATCCAAAGTCGCCGAAAGCGCCTGTGCCCAGATCCAGGATGTGACGCCACACTCCGGGATGATAGTACTTGGCCAGGTACGGACGTTCCTTGGCTACGTTCAGCCAGAGATCCCAATCCAGATTGCTGGGGATCGGATCCGCCGTGGTGGGCAGGGCTTCTTTTGAACCGTAAACGGCACTCTGCCAGGACCAGGTCTCTTTGATCTTGCCGATGATGCCTTCCTGGATCAGTTTGACGGTGTTCCGGTACAGTTCATGGGAATGGATCTGGATACCCATCTGGGTAATGATCTTGTGCTTGGCGGCGTATTGGGTCAGCTTGCGTACTTCATAGAGATCGTGTGCCATTGGCTTCTGGCAATAGACATGGATGCCCCGCTTCATCGCGCTCATGGCCATGATCGCGTGCGTGTGATCCGGTGTCGAGACGTTCAGACAGTCGATGTCTTTTTCTTTATCCAGAAGCTCGCGGTAATCTCTGTATACCTTCAGATCAGGATGCGCGCTCTTGATATCCCTCAGATAATTAGTATCCACATCGGCCGCGGCAACATAATCTACATTAGGATGAGAAATGATCGCATTGATGTCGGCTCTGGCCATGTTCGCAGTGCCGAAGCTGGCAAAGCGGACTCTCTCGGACGGAGGTGCCGCGATCAGGTTGCGTGTGATGAAGGGCGCTGCCAGAGTGGCGGCTCCCAAAGTTTTTAAGAACGATCTACGCGAAAAACTCGTATAATTCATGCACAACACCTTGCAGCAAAACGTCCCAAAAGACAAGAAAATCCTGACAAAACCGAATAATTTTTTTGATATATACCGATGAGTTTGGCATGGATGTTGCTCAAAAACAGGTGTTGTATGAGTTAATGCAGCTCATATTTGTTCTTTTCTTTCCGTTTGTCTCAATCAAAAGGGACAAACACAAATCTACTAATAATCTACAGCATTTAAAAAAATGCATTCTTTCTGGCTGAGTAGTGTTTGGGAGAAACCTTAACGGTTTCTCCCCATCTTTTTTATAAGGAAGGGGCAAAAGTCTTGCAAAGCGTCCTGCAAGTTGCTTCAATGGGTGCGTTTAGATATTGAGCCTCGGCTTGATGTCTGGCAGCTGTATAGAATGAGCTCTTATCCAAAAATCAAATTTGGGACTTCCGGGTGGAGAGGCTTGATCGCCAGAGACTTCACCTTCGATAACGTCCGGGTGGCCGCCCAGGCTGTGGCAGATTATCTGACCGCTGAGCGCAAAGATCCCGCGTCTCCGCTGGCGGCTCTCAAGCCCTTGGTGATACTGGGGCATGATGCCCGTTTCCTGGGCAGTGATTTCGCTTTGGCGGTGGCCGAGATCCTGGAGCAGAACGGCTATGAACCTCTTCTTTGCGAGGGGCCTACGCCTACTCCCGTGATCGCTTTTCTGATCCGCGCCAAGAAAGCCTTGGGTGGGATCAATCTGACGGCAAGTCATAACCCTCCTGAATATCAGGGCTTTAAGTTTTCAACATGGAACGGGGCGGGAGCTCCCGCGGAGATCACCAGCCGGGTGGAAGCGCGCATTGCCGAGCTTCAGCAAAGCGGCTGGGAACCGAAAGTGAAGCTGCCGGGGCAGTACACCTGCGCCACGATCGATCCCCATGAGCTTTATTTTGCGGAGATCCGCAAGTTCATTGATTTCAATGTATTGGCTCAGAGCAAGATCAAGGTTGCTGTGGAACTGATGTACGGTGCCGGGCGCGGTTATCTGGATACTCTGCTGGAATCCGCCGGGGTCGAGATCATCCGCCTGCATAATGAGAGCAATCCGCTCTTTGGCGGACATCGTCCGGAACCCAACGCGGAGGGCATGGCTCAGGCTCGTGAACTGGTCCTGGCCGGCAAAGCGACTCTGGGTCTGGGTGTGGATGGTGACGCGGATCGTTTCGGCGTGGTGGATACGGACGGGACTTTTCTGGTTCCCAATCAGATCCTTGCGTTGGCTCTGTATCATCTGGTCAAGAACCGCGGATGGACCGGTTCGGTCGTCCGCACGGTCCCGACCAGCCATCTGGTGGACGCGGTCGCTTCGATCTACGGGGTCAAGGTGCATGAGACACCGGTCGGCTTCAAGTACATCGGCGCGCTGATGGAGTCCGAGCCGATCATCGTGGGCGGCGAGGAATCCGGCGGTCTGTCGGTCAAAGGCCATGTGCCGGAGAAAGATGGTGTGCTGGCCACTCTGCTGATGGCGGAACTGGCGGCCAAGGAAGGCCGGAGTCTGGGGTCCATCCTCAAGGAGATCCAGGACAAAGCCGGTTACTACTACTCCGACCGCATCAATATCGCGGTGGCGCCGGATAAGAAGGCCGGTCTGCTCAGCCGTCTGGGCGCGGGAGTGGACAGGATCGGTGATTTCAAAGTGCAGTCTTTGAACAAGATGGATGGATTCAAGTTCCTGCTGGATGACGGCGAGTGGGTCGCTTTTCGTGCCAGCGGGACCGAACCGGTTTTCCGGTGTTACATAGAAGCGAGGACACCGGCTCACCTGGAGGCGCTCAAGACGGCCTGCCAGGCTTTGCTGGACTAAACTTTTTATGATTTTGATTTTAACTATTTAGATTTAGATACGTAAGATATGAAAAAAATATTATTAGTGTGCAGCCTTCTGGCTGCGGTAGCGTGTGTGCAGGCGGATGTTCAGAAAGAAGATCTGGACACGGATGCCAAGAAAGTCGGTTACATCATTGGCCAGAGCAATGGTTTATCCATGCTCCAGCAGTATGTGGAGATCGACCCGGATGCCTTTTTCAATGGTTTCAAAGAAGGCTATGCCGGCAAGACCAACGTCTTCTCCGAGGAAGAAGTCCGCGAGATCATGACCAAATTCCAGGCCGAACTCCGCGCCAAGGCTGAGCTGAAGCGCGCTGAGCTGGCCGAGAAGAACCTCAAGGAAGGCGAAAAATTCCTGGAAGAGAATAAGAAAAAGGAAGGTGTCAAGACCACCGAAAGCGGCTTGCAATACAAAGTCATCAAAGAAGGTGAAGGCGACCATCCCGCCGCTGACGACACCGTCACGGTCCACTATCGCGGCACCACTCTGGACGGCAAAGAGTTCGACAGCTCCTACAAACGCGAGCAGCCCTCCACTTTCCCGCTCAAGGGCGTGATCAAAGGCTGGACCGAAGGTATGCAGCTGATGAAACCGGGTGCCAAGTTTGAATTCTACATCCCGGCGAATCTGGCTTATGGCGAGCGCGGCAACCGCGGCATCGAGCCCAATTCCACCCTCATTTTCGAGGTGGAACTGATCTCCTTCTCCAAGCCCAAAGCTCCGGAACCGGTCAGCGGTCAGAAACAGGTGACCAGCGACATCATCAAGGTTCCCTCCAAGGCCGAGATGGAAAAAGGCGCCAAGCCTGAGATCATCAAGAAAGAGACTTTGAAAGATAAGAAGGAATAAGTTTTATTTTTCATTCATAATGTGTTGTTTCCGCCCCTGCAGTCTTTCGACCGCAGGGGTCTTTTTTTCGGAACCACGGAGCCGAACATCGGCCTCGCATAGTGTGACACAGATATTTTTATTTTTGTCAGGATCTGATTCATTTTGACGGGATATTCAACCTTGAATTTTCTGAAAAATGCGCTATTTTATCCAACAGGTATCCATTCAACGCAATGGGCAAATACAATGAACACACTCAAAACAACTTTCGGGCTGCTGGCTGTGGCACTGGCAGCGGTAATGACACAGGCGGCAGA
>JAEEGG010029374.1_pt1 | contig 10276 bp, 10 predicted proteins | sample 9134161 | NCBI WGS metagenome assembly JAEEGG01 (sample SAMN16246543, study PRJNA631951) | gut metagenome | biome: gut microbiome; feature: rumen; material: CR-attached | host: Bos | place: Iran: Karaj | collected 2018-10 | reverse complement strand
ATTCGTCGATCAACTTCCATCCGGTCGAGATCGCGAACAACATCAACCAGAACGGCGGAACGATCAGCGGTATCAGAGCAGGTAAGCCTACAACCGAGTTTATTAAGAAGGCTGCATTCAGGCTCAACTGGATCGAAGCTTGCTTCCTCGTACTGGTCTGCATCCTGCCTACGGTAGTAGGTTCGATAACGGGATTCCAGAACGTCTGGTTCGCAGGTACTTCGGTACTGATCCTTACAAGCGTCGCCGATGACCTGATCCGTCAGGTTGAAGGTGAACTTGAGGTCAGAAGCCCTAAGGGATTCCTCGAAGACCTTACGGTCAAGAAGAAGAAATAAAGCAAAAGCTTAAAACTGTTATTCAAAGACTGTCTCAGTAATGAGGCAGTCTTTTTTTGTCAGAAAATCAATTTGAATGCTTTTAACTTCGATTAAAGTACGTGTGTGCATAATAGTATGTCGAACTTTAAAGATATTTGAGAACGGGTTAAAATATCTTATACGACGGGAGGTGTAATCATGAGAGTCCTTCTTGCAGAAGACGAGCGTTCGATGTCAAACGCACTCAAAGCGATACTTACAAAGAACAACTATTCCGTTGACGCCGTTTATGACGGCGAAGAAGCGGCCTCTTATGCCCTCGCGAGCGATTACGACGTCATCATCATGGATATCATGATGCCGAAGATGAACGGTATTGATGCTCTCAAGGAGATCAGGAAGAAGGGCCGCACGGTCCCGGTCATCATGCTGACCGCCAAGTCCGAGATAGACGACAAGGTCATGGGCCTTGACGCAGGCGCAAACGACTACCTGACTAAGCCTTTTTCGAGCAGGGAACTGCTCGCCCGTCTCCGCGCACTGACAAGACAGCCCGCTGTCGCAGCAGACAACACCCTACGCTGCGGAAACCTCACGCTCGACAGAGGAAGCTTTGAGCTTTATACGCCGTCAGGCAAATACAGGCTTGCAGGCAAGGAGTACCAGATGATAGAACTCCTGATGTCGAATCCCGGAGTGCTCATCTCGACCGAGCGTTTCATGGACAAGATCTGGGGTATCGATTCAGAAGCTGACATCAGCGTCGTATGGACTTACCTTTCATATCTCAGGAAGAAACTCACCGCCCTTGATGCTGACGTTCAGATCAAGGCTACGCGCAATGCGGGTTATTCTCTGGAGGAATTAAAGCCTTGATAAAGAAACTCCGCCGCAAATTCATACTTGTATCCATACTGTCGGTGACAGTCGTTCTTGTGCTGATGATCGGCATAATCAACATTCTCAACTACAAGAGCGTGGTAAGAAATGCCGACCGGATCCTTTCCATGCTGACTGACGGCGGCGGAAGGTTCCCGGGAATGAACGGCCGACAGGGTACTAATGAGACAGACCCGAATTCAAGCAGGTCAAGAAACGGCAGCAGACGCATGCCGCGGAATACTGACTTTTTCGACAGGATGGCGCGGTCGATCAACGGCGAAAACAATGAAAACTCTCCGGAACTCAGATATGAATCAAGGTTCTTCAGCGTTTCCATGGCAACCGACGGCACGATCATCGCGACAAGAACGGACAGGATCTCCGCAGTCGATGACGAGATGGCAGCCGAGATGGCCAAAGAGATATACAAGTCCGGCAAGATATTCGGATTTATAGGTGACTACCGATACAGGACGACAACTTTGACCAATGACGGTTCAACGCTGGTGATCTTTTACGACTGCGGAAGGAGCCTTGGTAATGCGAGATCGTTCCTGATCACCAGCATTGGAATATCCCTCATATGCCTGATGCTCGTTTACATACTTATAGCGATCGCTTCAAAGGCGGTGATCAGGCCTGCTGCAGAAGCCTACGAAAAGCAGAAACAGTTCATCACCGATGCGGGACACGAGCTCAAGACGCCGCTTGCGATAATCAATGCGGATGCCGACGTTCTCGAACTTGAACTCGGAGCAGACTCTGAGGAAGGCGGAAGCAACGAGTGGCTCGACGACATCAGAAAGCAGACCGCAAGACTGACCGAGCTTACGGGAAATCTCATCTATCTGGCAAAAACGGAAGAGGGCAGCAAGAACGCCTTTACGTTCGTTGATTTCCCCATATCCGATGTCATTGCTCAGGAAGCTGAGTCCTTTAAGGCTCCTGCCCAGGCGTCCGGAAAATCTCTTGAGATGAATATTGCCGAAGGCCTGTCATTGAACGGTGACCAGAAGGCGATGAGGCAGCTCACAGGCATTTTACTCGACAATGCCATCAAGTATTCGCCGGAAGGCGGAACTATAAAGATCAGGCTCAAAGCTTCAGGAAGAAATGTTGCTTTCAGCGTGACTAACCAGACAAAGGACAAGGTGACCAAGGAAAACCTGAAGCACATGTTCGACAGGTTCTACCGCGCTGACTCTTCCCGCAACTCTGATACCGGCGGATACGGCATCGGACTGTCGATCGCAAGGAGCATAGTCGAAGCTCACAAGGGCAAGATATCCGCAACGACTTTAGACGGCTCGCAGATCACGATAACCGCAGCGCTGCCCTCATGATTTCTTGACTTTACTTGTGGATTTAAATAAGATTTTATCGTAATAACAATAAGGGAGGATATTACCATGGATAATGAAAAATGGATCTGCGCATGCGGACAGGAAAACGACGGAAAATTCTGCATCCAGTGCGGAAGCACGAAGCCTGCAGCACCCGCTGAACCCGTTCCCGCGGCAGTAGCACCCGCAGCACCTGTTGAAGCAGCACCCGAAGTTGCACCTGTCGTAGCTCCTATCGAGCCCGCTGCACCTGTAGAGGCGGCAGCACCTGCAGTTCCCGTTGCACCCGTAGTTGCAGCGGCAGCCGTTGCAGCAGCGGCTGAAGAAGAGCCTGTACAGGTTATCAAGTGCCAGCCGATGCCTGAGACACCGGTGGAAGATTACGCAAGCGTACCTTCCGACCCGGAGTTTGCTGACGCAGAACCCGTTCCCGTTCAGCCTGTTTATCAGCCGGCACCCGTGATCCAGCCTTCTGAGCCTCAGCCCGTCGGAAATCAGGCTCCCGCCCAGATCGGCCCCGTAAATTACCAGAACACATCGTCAAATCCTTATACCGAGCCTAACCGTGCGGCGCACAATCCTTATGCACCCGCTCCGGTTGCCCAGCCGCAGAACAACTACGGCGGAGGATATGCAGCTCCCGTTGCCGCAGCTCCTGCAGGAAACAGCGGAATCGGCCTTCTCATACTTGGTATTGTCGCAGTCGTTCTTGCTTTTGACGTCACGATCGGCGCTATCATCTGCGGTGCTATCGGATGCTCTATGGCAAAGAAGCTCAAGGGCCCCAACGGCGAATACCCGACAGGAAAGGCTAAGGTCGGCGCCATCCTTTCAAAGGTTGGTCTGATCATCGGTATCGTTACAACGATCATCGCGATCATCTGGTGCATCATTGTCGTCGTCGGCGTTATCGCCGGTGCAGGATACGCAGTTTCGCACTGATATCTGATCCTTGACCGAAACAGGGCTGCGGCAACCGCTGCAGCCCTTTTTCATGCCTTGACAAATGGCAAGGCTGCATAATATAATCGTAAGGCTATTTTTATGCAATTATATATTGCGGTTCTATGCGCTGCCGCGGCACTCGCGGGTGTGCAACAAATAATATCTGACAAAAGATCTGGAGGATCACATTGTATGGCAAAGATGACATATCAGCCCAAGAAGAGGCACAGAACTTCGGTTCATGGCTTCAGAGCAAGAATGGAAACAGCGAACGGACGCAAGGTCCTTGCAAGGAGAAGAGCGAAGGGCAGAAAGCAGATCGCTGTCTGAAACCTGTTGCGCTGAGATTCAATTTTGAATTCTCTCGTGTGTACCGTTACGGGAAATTCGCTTCGGGGAAGTTCCTTTCGGTACATGCGATGAAGAGACACCCGGGTACGAGACAAAGCGGATATAAGGTGGATCCCATCCTTATCAGGACGGGGTTCTGCGCGAACAAACGCGAGCTCGGTGCCGTGGGCAGGAACAGGGTCAGGCGACTGATGAGGGAATCCTTCAGGGAACTTCAGGATGATCTTCCGCAGGGCTACGACTACGTTTTCACGTACAAGTCCGGTAAGGAAATACCCGAGTTTTCCGATTTAAGCAATGACATGGCAAAGTGCTGCAAAAGGCTCAGGCTTTTTGACTGAGGTTTAAAGGCAGACGGTTAAGGCGAAAGGAAACGTCTTATGATTGGCAGGGCAGTGATAAAGCTGGTTCGCTGGTATCAGAAGCATGTTTCCCCCGCGATCGGGCCTCATTGCAAATATCAACCGACCTGTTCCCAATACATGATCGATGCCGTAACCAAATACGGTGCATTTAAGGGTACAGCCATGGGCATCTGGAGGATACTCCGTTGCAATCCCTTTTCGAAAGGCGGATACGATCCCGTTAAGTGAAAAAAGGACGTTAACGCCTGTTTTGGAGATATAACATAATGATTGACGTAAACATCATGCTGGCCATGCCTTCGCTTCTGGAACCGCTTTACATAGCGTTCGGCTGGCTCACGAGAGTCCTTTACAATTTCTTCGGAAATTACGGTCTTGCGATCATCTTTCTGACGATAATCGTCAGAGGCGCATTGATCCCCCTCAACATCAAGTCACAGAAGTCCATGCTCAAGATGCAGGCCTTAAGCGGCAAGCAGGCTGAGCTCCAGCGTAAATACGGTGACGACAAGGAAAAATATCAGCAGGCCCTTATGGACATGCAGAAGGAGAACGGCGCAGGCGGTCTTTCGGGATGCCTTCTTCCGTTCCTTCAGCTCATCTTCATCTGGCCTATCTTCCGTATCGTAAGCGGACCTTTGATCTATCTTTCACAGGTTTCTACCGACAACATCAATTCCATGATCGAGCTTGGCAAGGGCATGGGCGAGAAGGTTATCGGTCCCGCGGTAACTGCGACCAATCACATCGGTCTTGTTAAGGCGCTCGCAGAGAATGCGCAGTTCCTCAACGAGTGCATCAAGAGAGGTTTCATAAAGATGGAGCAGATCGTCGATCTGCACTTCCTCGGCATGGACCTCACCATGACTCCCGCATACGATCCCAGGTTATATATCCAGGATCCCAAGACTTATTTCCCGCTTTTGGTTTTCCCTGTCCTGGTACTTGCAACGAGCATCCTCTCAATGGAGCTCACCAAGATAATGAAGCCGGGCTACAAGGAAGAGAAGGAAGCCAAGCAGCGCGAGAAGAACAATCCCGCCAGAAAAGGCCAGAGCGGTCAGGACAGTTCTACAGAAAACACAATGAAGATCATGAACTGGATGCTCCCGGGCGTAATGCTCTTCACGACATTCACGATGCCTGCGGCAATGGGTCTTTACTGGGTAGTCGGTTCCATCATGGGCATCATCACCCAGGTGATCGTTTACTTCATGTTTACCAAGCCTTATGAAAAGAAGAAGGCTGAGGTCGAAGCAAAGAAAGAAGCCGTCTTTAAGAAGTCAGGCAGGCTTGCTGTGGAAGGCGCCGCAAACGGCGAAGGTTCCGCAAAAGGCAAGAAGAACAAGAAGCACTAATTTGGTCTACAAGGAGGCCTCGTAACATATGTTGAAGACAGTAACAAAGACGGCAAAGACGGTTGACGAAGCAGTTGAAGCAGCTATTTCAGAGCTCGGCTGCACAAAGGAACAGGCTCAGATCGAGGTCGTTTCCGAAGGAAGCGAAGGCGGTTTCCTCGGAGTTGGCAGAAAGGATGCCGAAGTTAAGGTTTCATTTGACGACGGCAGCGTTGCTGCTGAAGAGGTTTCCGTTGAAGATGATTCTGAAGATGAAGAATACTACGGCGACGACGAGAACTTCGAAGGCGATGCTGTAAGCGAGGCAGAAGATGCAGCTGCCAATTTCGTAGCAGAAGTCCTTTCCGGCATCGGCATTCACGGAAACATGGATTCCTACAGGGAAGACGATACAATCTACATTTCAGTCACAGGTTCTGACTGCGGCGCCGCTATCGGCCGTCACGGTGAGACGCTTGAGGCTATCACATACATGACAAACCTCATCGCTAACAAGCACAGCGAGGGCAGGGTCCACGTCCATCTCGACGTCGGCGGTTACCGCAAGCACAGGGAGCAGATCATCAAGAACCTTGCAGACAAGGCTGTTTCCAGAGTTAAGCGTTCCGGCCGCAAGGTCGTAATGGAGCCCATGACTCCTTCCGAGAGAAGGATCGTTCACTCTTATCTGCAGGGTGTTAACGGCGTCACAACGCACAGCGAGGGCGAAGAACCTTCAAGATGCGTGGTTGTAACTCCTGACGAAGCCTGATAGATCCGTATGTTTGCATATACGGATGAGCCTATCTGCGCGTGCTCCACGCCTGCGGGAATATCAGGACTTGCCGTAATACGCATTTCAGGTGACGGCTGCGGCGTTCTCACAGACAAGTGCACAAAGATCCTCCGTTCAAGCGGGGACTATGACAGGACTTCGCTCCTGCCCGGTTATACGTGTGCTTACGGCACCGTAAACGATCCGAAGACCGGAGAGGTAATAGACCAGGTTATCATCACACATTTTGAAATGCCTCATTCTTATACGGGCGAAGAAATGGTCGAGATATCCTGCCACGGTTCATCCGCAGTAAAACAGGAGATCCTGAGATGCCTGGGCATGTCCGGCATCAGGGTGGCTTATCCGGGTGAGTTTTCCAGAAGAGCATTTATCAACGGCAAGATGAGCCTTGCTTCGGCCGAGGCCGTAATGGACGTCATCAATGCCGATACCGAACGCCAGCTTCAGGCGGCGGGAAGCCTTATGTCGGGTGTCCTTGCAAACAGGATCGACGAGATCGAGACCGGCCTTTATGATCAGATGGCGAGGATCGAAGTGCTGGTGGAGTTTTACCAGGATGAAGGCGACGGCAACAATGACGAAACTGAAGAAAAGGAGATCCTCGAAGAACTCTGCAAACAGCGCGAATCACTTTCTGCGATCTGCGCGGGATACGGAAAGGGAAGGATCCTTTCCGAGCGCATGAGGGTCGCTCTCCTTGGACTTCCCAACAGCGGAAAGAGCACGCTCCTTAATACCCTTACGGGATATGACCGCGCGATAGTCACGGAAGTTGCCGGAACGACAAGGGACACGATAGAAGTCCAGGTCGATATCAACGGCATTCCCGTTACGCTTATCGATACTGCGGGCATCCGCGCAACTGACGACATCATTGAAAGCATCGGCATCGGAAAAGCCATGGAAGCCGGACGCGAGGCTGACCTTGTTTTCTATATGATCCCTCCGGACATGACAGCCGATGAGGCAGAGGAAGGATTAAGAGAGATCTCCGAAGACATCGGAGGCGAAAGGATAACAGCCGTTTTCTCCAAGAGCGATGAGGGCAAAAATCCTGACGAAGAGGACATCATCAAAGTCCTTGGCAGCCTTGGGATCGAAAAGCACATTTCCGTTTCCGCTGAGGAAGAGCTCAATATCGATAAACTGGAAGACGTCATAATGACTTACTATGACAGTCTTGGCGGCGGACAGTCGGAGGGGCTTCTCATCACCAACAGCCGTCATTATTCAAAATTCAACAAAGGTCTCAAGAAGCTCAATATGGCGATAGAGGCACTGGAAAACAGTCTCGGGGTTGAAGTCAGTTCCGCGGCTCTCCGCGCATGCCTCGATGAGATCGGAGAGGTTACCGGCAAGACGGTATCGGCAACGCTCGCCGACACGATCTTTTCACGTTTCTGTATAGGCAAGTAAATGAATCCCGTAGAAGCACTCAAACTTGAGTACAGCTTTGAAGCAGGCAGTTTTGACGTCTGCGTTGTCGGAGCGGGTCACGCAGGATGCGAGGCTGCTCATGCATGCGCGAAGCTGGGACTGAAGACAGCCCTTTTCACACTTGCGCTGGATTCGCTCGCAAATCTTCCCTGCAACCCGAGCATCGGAGGCACATCCAAAGGACAGCTCGTAAGAGAGGTTGACGCTTTGGGCGGCATAATCGGAAAGATGGCCGACAAGTGCGCCGTCCAGATGAGGATGCTCAACCGTTCAAAAGGCCCTGCGGTATATTCTCCCAGAGCCCAGGAAGACAGGGCGATGTATTCGGTCGAGATGAAGCACTATCTCGAAAACCTTGAAAACCTGACCCTTGTACAGGCGCACATAACGGAACTCCTGACGGACGATGAAGGCAGGGCATGCGGCGTCATGACGGCGGGAAAAGCCGTCTATACGGCAAAAGCTGTCGTTATCTGCTCAGGCACCTATATGGAATCCCGTACGATAAGGGGAGAAGTCATTACCGAAAGCGGTCCTGACGGACTGCCGAGATCAGTAGGCCTTTCCGGATCGCTGAAGGCATGCGGGATACCGATACTGAGATTCAAGACGGGTACGCCTGTAAGAGTCAATTCGAACTCGTGCGATTTTTCCCAGATGACGAGACAGGACGGAGAAGACGATGTTCCGCCTTTCTCTTTCGAAAACGAGATGAACGGTCAGGGGGTAGCACCCGTATCCGAACAGATCCCGTGCTGGTCAGTATGGACCACGCCTGAGACGAAGAAAGTCATCTCTGGAAACATGGACAGGTCGCCTTTGTACAGCGGCGTCATTAAAGGCGTCGGTCCGAGGTACTGCCCTTCGATAGAAGACAAGTTCATGCGCTTTGCCGACAAGGAGCGCCACCAGATATTCGTTGAGCCCATGGGCAGACACACAAACGAGATGTACCTGCAGGGGTTCTCCACGAGCCTTCCCGAGGAAGTTCAGATCAGGATGGTCAGATCGCTCCCGGGGCTTTCCGGCGCGGTCATCCAGAGGCCTGCTTATGCTATCGAATATGACCTGGTCGACCCGCTGTCCTTGAAGGCGACGCTCGAGAGCAAGATCGTTCCCGGTCTTTTCACCGCAGGACAGATAAACGGTTCGTCAGGCTATGAGGAAGCTGCGGGCCAGGGAATAGTTGCAGGCATCAATGCCGCGATGAAGGTGCTCGGAAGGGAGAGCGTGATAATAGACCGCTCGCAGGGCTATATCGGCGTGCTCATCGACGACCTTGTAACCAAGGGCACCAACGAGCCGTACCGTATGATGACTTCCAGAGCCGAATACAGGCTCTTCCTGAGGCAGGACAATGCCGATGAGAGACTTACTCCCATAGGACATGATATAGGCCTTATAGACGAAGCCAGATATGCTAAGTTCCTTGCCAAACGGGAGATGATCGCAAATGAGACCGCCCGTCTGAAAAGCACCTACATAGGTCCGACCGAAGCTTTGGGCGAGGTCCTTTCCGAAGCCGGCCAGACGCTTCCAAAATCAGGCGAGAGCCTTGCGGATCTGATAAAGCGCCCCGGAGTTACTTATGACATGCTCGCGCCTTTTGACAAAGAGCGCAAAGAGCTTCCCAAGGCGGTAACAAAAGCCTGTGAGACGGACATAAAGTACGAGGGCTATCTGGCACTCGAAAAAGAGAAGATAGAAAGATTTGCAAGCCTTGAAAAGATCGCGCTTCCTGAAGACACCGATTACAAGGCGATAAAGGGATTGAGGCTCGAGGCTGCACAGAAGCTTTCAGAGATCAGGCCCGAGAGCGTAGGACGCGCGTCGCGCATTTCCGGAGTTTCGCCTGCGGACTGCGAAGTCCTGCTGGTATATCTCGAACAGAGGAGAAGAAGCAATGCTGAATGATTCCAACCGCAAGAGAAAGCCTATAACAAAAGCTGACATCAAGAGGCTGAGAGACAGCCTTCCCAAGCGCGTTGACATCAACAGCGAGGGCACGAAGGTGACTGAGAAGGTTTCCGAGCCTGCGGTTGAAACAGCCGGCGAAGGCGTTGCACCCGTTCTCGAGGAATGCTCTCCCGAGATATGCGTGCCGCTCTCTGCGGAAGAGATCCGTTCTTTCCAGATATATGCCTCAATGCTCAGAGAAAAGAACAAGGTCATGAACCTTACAGCCGTCGACGACGACAACGGCATAGCGATGAAGCACTTCATCGATTCGCTGACGCTCTGCCCTTACATCAGGGAAGAGCAGACAAAAGCGGGAAAGAACGACCTGACGCTTGCCGATATAGGTACGGGCGCGGGGTTCCCCGGTCTTCCCATCAAGATATCCATGCCTGAGCTTAAGGTCACGCTTATGGATTCGCTTGCAAAGCGCCTGGGTTTCTTAGGCGAGGTATGCAGCGCTCTTTCCCTTGAAGGCGTCAACATGGTCCATACAAGGGCTGAAGACGGCGGTAAAGACAAGAAATACCGCGAGAGCTTT
>JAEEGG010029373.1_pt1 | contig 10276 bp, 8 predicted proteins | sample 9134161 | NCBI WGS metagenome assembly JAEEGG01 (sample SAMN16246543, study PRJNA631951) | gut metagenome | biome: gut microbiome; feature: rumen; material: CR-attached | host: Bos | place: Iran: Karaj | collected 2018-10 | reverse complement strand
GGCGATGAGTTTCTTCATATTGGCATCGACTTTGGCCTGACGGTCGGTTTCGGTCATGTCGTCGGTGACGCCGTCCAGCACCTGTGCGGTCACATCGCGCATCTCACGCAAGAAAATGACACTGAGGCCAGGGCAAGGCAACTCCTCTCCCCTGTTCATGGCCCAAAAGCCGTTGGTGAGGTAGTCGTGCTCCACGGAGCTGTGTTTCTGGATGTAATCGTAGCCACAGTGGTGGTTGGTGAGCAGCAGGCCTTGGTCGCTGACGATTTCGCCTGTACAGCCGCCGCCAAAGAGGACGATGGCGTCCTTGAGGCTACTGTGGTTGATGGAATAGATGTCTTCAGCGGTGATTTTCATGCCCATCTCCTGCATCTCTTTCTCGTTGTATTGCAGCAACATGGGAATCCACATGCCTTCGCCGGCAAAGAGGAAGGCGGGGAAAAGGACCAAAAGGGTCGTCAATAAATGGAATCGTTTCATATTTGTTAAATTAAATACGTAGAGACGTAGCGCGCTACGTCTCTACATGTGGTTGATTTTTCTTGTTAATCCAATCCGTGCCAATCGTCGGTAGCGTCAAAATCCACTTCCTTGCACTGGGTGTAGAGGGAGGGGCAGTTCGAAACACGATAGTAGGCATCGCCTTTCTGTTGCACCACCTCGATGCCGCGCCACGGTGTGTCGTAGCCGTCGCTATACACCTGGAAATACTTCACATAGCCTTTCAACGACTGAGAGCGTTCATCGTTGGGATAGGCGGGATTACGGCGCACCCGGATGGTGTAGGGTTTCTCGGGGTTGTAGCCATTGGCGGGCGTGGCACCCTTGAAGTACGACGACACCAGATAGGGACGCGCGTAGCTGTCGTTTTCGCGGAAGATTTCCTTCAGCCGGCTGGTGACATAACTGAGGTTGGTGTCGGTGTTGTTGAGTCTCAGGCAATCGAGGCCCACATTTCTGTCGCGGCGGTACATCTCCATGGCCACCAGTTGCAGCATGATGCAGCCTTCGGGCGTGGTGCCGAGTTCGGACTGAAGGGCTTGGAATTCTTCCAGCGAGGCGGGAATTTTCTCGATGCTCACCTTGTCGGAGAAAGCAGAAGAGTTCCTCACTTCTTGTTGTACTTCTTTCTTCACTTCTTGCTTGATGGCTCTGCCGAGGCTGCCCCATTGGGCAAAGGCCGTTTCGCTTAATAGCAGCGCCAAAGCCAAGATAAGGATGTTTGTCTTTTTCATAATATCACAATTTTAGGTTATTGATGATGATTTGTTTTCGATGGGTTTTTACCTTGCAAAGGTAATGCCTTTTTTTGAAAAACAAAATCTTTAATCCCAAAAATAGAAGAAACTCACCACGCGGCAGAACAACTCGCGAAGCCAGGTCTGTTTCAGCTCAAGGTCGACATCCTTGGTGCGGCTGCGAAAGACATGAAATTTGTAGAAGAAGTTATGCGAACGCCATTCACGTATTTGCGACTCCATATCTCGTTGGTTGACCGCCATTTCTGGAGCACTCGCATCACGCAATTCCTGCAAATAGGCACGCATGTCTTCCTTACTCGTGACAAGACACGAGTCCTCGATGTGCGTGTTGGTCGGGGTGGTGGTGGCGTTTTCGATTTGCATTTTTTGTGTCGGCCCTTCGACAGGCTCAGGGGCCTTAATTACGCAGGTCGTTGAGCTTGTCGAAACGCCGTCACAATAAGAACGGCCCTTCGACAGGCTCAGGGACCTTAGTTATTCTGTTGGTTTAAACACGTGTCGTTGGCTGAGCATAAGCAAGAAGGCAAGCAAGGCTCCCAACACATCGGAGATGGTCATCGAGGCCCACATGCCCGTAAGGCCAAGCAGCCCCGCCTTCTCGAAAAGCGGAGGGATGAGATAGATCATCGGGGCGAGGAAGAGCACCTGACGCGAGAGGCTGGTGACGATGGCAATCCAAGGCTTGTCGATGCTCTGGAAGAAGTTGGAGTTGGTGATGGTAAAGCCCACCAAAGGGAACATCACCATTATGAAACGCATGGCGGGGATGCCGATTTGTATCAACTCCTCTTCCTTGGTGAACAGTCGCAAAAGGGTATGAGGCAATACCAAGGCAAGCATGGCCCCCACAGCACCAATCAGGATGTTAATTTTCATGGTTAGGGTGTAAACCTCCTTCAGCCGCAAGGGATGACCAGCACCATAGTTATAACCCGCAATAGGCTGCATGCCTTGGCACAGACCTAACATCAGCATCACACTGAGGCTGCAGAATGTGTTGACCAAGCCGTAGGCTCCCACGGCCAAGTCGCCACCGTAACGGATGAGCTGGTTGTTGAGCAACGCCACCACCGCCGAAGCCGCCAGGTTCATCGAGAAGGGACTCATGCCAATAAGCAAGATGTTGCGGAAGATGTAAAGTTTGGGCTTCCAAGCGTGACGACGGAAGCGGATGAACGAGCTTTTCTGCAAGAAATGCCACACGGCAAGGATGCCCGTACAGGTCATGGAGATGGTGGTGGCCCATGCCGCACCGGCAATGCCCCAATCCAGGACATAGATGAACAGCGCATCCAAAAAGATGTTGAGGATGGCACCACCCGCCATAATCCACATCGACTTCTTGGGATAACCCGTGGCGCGTATCAAGCCTGTGAGGTTGAACGACAACGTGGTCATGAACATACCAGGCAACACGATGTCCATGTATTCACGGGCATAGGCGATGGTGTCGGCTGAGGCACCGAACATGGTCAGAATCTTGTCCATGAAGAGATAGCCTCCCGTGACGAAGAGGAAGCCGAAGAAAAAGGTGAGCAGCAAGCTGTTGCCCAAGATGTCCTCGGCCCATTTGTAGTCCTTTTTACCCAAGATAATCGACATGCGCGCCGCCGAACCTGCACCCACCAACGAGCCGAAGGCGTGGATGATATTCATAATCGGCATGGTGATGGCCAAGCCTGCAATGGCCAAGGCACCCACATATTGACCCAAAAACACGCGGTCGACGATATTGTAAATGGAGGCAATGATATGGCTGACGATGGACGGCAGGGCATACATCCACAACAACTTACTGATTTTCAGCGTCTCTAATTCCTTTGTCCTGTCAATAACTGGCATTGTGGGGTCGATTTGAAGGCGCAAAAATAGCAAAAAAAGTGCGTTCAGCTTCCTTTACTTCTTTATAAACGGATTTTTCGTATCTTTGCCGCTCATTTCGTGAGCCGATTTCAACGACTTGCGGGATATGATAAAATAATGAAATTCAGAGCGTTATTCATATTATGGTCTTGCATTTTCTGTCTGGCGGCCAACAATTGTTGCGTGTCGTCGGGCAGCGATGCCTTCGCCAACGAGTTGAAAAGCATGGAAAAAGCCATCCCCTTGCCTTACAACGACGCTTTGGACAAGATCGTGAAGCAACTGGACGGCAAAAGCCTTCCCATGACCTTCACCAAATACGAGGCCTTCATCGACACGGCTTTGGCGCAGCGAGGCATGCCATCGGAGCTGAGGTATTTGCCCTACGCCCTCAGCGGGATGAAAGCCAACTACAGCTATGGTGACCGCTCTGGCTACTGGGCTTTACCCTCGTTGGTAGGAATGCGCTACGGCCTTGCCATCGACGAAAGCCGCGACGAACGCTGGTCGGTTGAGGCGTCTACCTTGGTCGCCTTGGATTACCTCAACGACTTGCACGAAAAGTATAACGACTGGTGGCACAGCATCTTGGCCTACGCCAACAGCCCCACCTCGCTCAGCCACGCCTTGATTCACCACGGCAGCGAGCCAGAGCTGTGGGACTTCTACGAGCAAGACCTGATGCCCGACACCCGCGTCATCGCCGACTTCATCGCCTGCGTGTATCTCGGCAACCAAGGCAAGCTTAACTTTTCGACCAAAGACATGGAGCCATCGGTCGACAAACCCAAGAAAGTGTCGGTCCCTGAGCCTGTCGAAGGGCCGAACAAAAGAAACATCTCAGAGCCTAAGAAAGACTCTTTGACTGGCTCAGGGGCCAATAAAAGCCCAGAGACCGTCAAATACAAAATCAAGAAAGGAGACACTTTGACGAAAATCGCCAACAAATACCATGTCAGCGTGGCCGATTTGAAGAAGTGGAACAACTTGAAGAACGACAACATCCGTGAAGGACAAACCTTGACAATCAAAAAATGAAACCCATTCGCACACTGATATTTATCTTTTCCGTGATACTCATCCTTGGGGTGGCTTGGTATTTCTTCCCTGCCGAAGGCCTGGCCATCGGCAACCATACCCTGCGCTTCGCCTCCTACGCCGAGGACACGGCACCCGCCAAAGAAGAGGTGAACGTGGATGACGTCATCGATAAAGTGAACAAAAGCTTTGAGATGACCGTCTCAGATAACATGCTCGACAGCATGCGCTACTATCGCAGCTACCTGAAGGAGAACCCCAACCGCATCTATCTGCCCAACGACGACTACACCTATTTCGATAAGCTCTTCACACAACTAGAGCAAGCCGACGACGAAGGCAAGACCTACCGCATCATGCACTATGGCGACTCACAAATCGAGATGGACCGCATCTCGTCGGTGCTGCGCCAGAAACTGCAAGAACTCTTTGGCGGCTCGGGTCCCAACATGATTCCCGCCATCCAGCCTGTGCCGACCATCTCGGTGTCGCAGCACTCCAACGGCCTCAGCCGCTTCGCCGTGTATGGCGACGCCGCCTCCAACCACCGCGCCTCGCACAACCGCTATGGCGTGATGGCGCAGTATGGACAAGTCATCGGCGGCGGCACCATCTCCTTCAGCCAAACCAACCACTCTCAAGCCTTCGATAACGCCAAGGCGTTTTCCACGGTGTCGTTGCTGCTGGGACACAACAGCGATAACTTCGCCGCCACGTTGAAATGCGACGACATCACCCCCGAAACCAAGGTCTTGGCCGCCAACGACAGCGTGTCGCTCGTCACCTGGATCCTGCCTGCCGACATCAAGCGCGGCACCATCACCTTGAAAGGCAATGCCGAAATCTACGGTGTCCTGCTCGACGGCGACGCGGGCGTGGCTGTCGACAACGTGGCTTTACGCGGCTGCTCGGGCACCATCTTCACCCGCATGAACGAATCCGTCGCCCGCCAGTCGTTCAACCTCATCAACACCCGACTCATCATCTTGCAATTCGGCGGCAACCGCATGCCTGGCATCGCGTCGCCGAAAAACATCACGCCCTACATGGCCGAGCTGGAAAAACAAATCAACTACATGAAGCGCGTGGCACCCAAAGCCACCCTGCTCTTCATCGGCCCCGCCGACATGGGCAAGAGCTACGGCGGCAAGATGGGCACCTGGAAAAACCTCCCCGAGCTGAACGACTCGCTTCGCGTCATGGCCTTGCGCAACAACGTGGCCTATTGGGACATGTTCAACGTGATGGGCGGCGAAGGGTCGATGGCGCAATGGGTGAGACATAGCCCGCCGCTGGCAGGCCCCGACTACGTCCACTTCACCTTCAAAGGCGCGCAAGAAATCGGTTCCAACCTGGCCAAGTCGTTCACCACCTATTACGACTTCTACAAGATGCGCCAGCATGTGCCAAGCGAAAACGTGATTGAGTTCATCAACCTCGACCAAAGGGAAGACTCCATCCGCACCGCTGGACGCCTCAAGATGCCGTTCTACAAACCCTCGTATGAAAAGAAGAGATGAGGAAGTGGCTGGTTTACATAGGGTTGATGCTGGTATGCAGGATGCTCGTGGCACAAGACTTGCCACTGGTGAAGGCCGTGCCGAACTATGACTTTGCCCATTTCGAGCACAACCAGATTCAGTATCCCGGCGACAGCCTTGCCATGGAACGCTTCTTCCAAAAGATGGACTCCGTGATCTTCCTCGGCGAAGGCAACGTGAGCATCATGCACATCGGCGGCTCGCATGTGCAGGCAGGTGTGTTCACCCAGCAATTCCGTGATAACCTTTTGAGTATCAGCGATGATTTGATTGGTGGACAAAACTTCGTCTTCCCCTTCACTGCAGGCGGTACCAACAATCCGTCGCATTATATCGTCCGCTCAACGGGAAACTGGAGCTACTGCCGCAACGCCGTCCGCCGCGAGACCGACAAGCGCATGGGACTGGCTGGCGCCGCCATCACCACCACCGACTCAATCGCCACGGTGAGCATTATAACCCGCGAAAAGAACCCTACCGACCTCACCCCCGACTTCGACTTCAACAAGGTGACCGTCATTGGCTTCTCCGAGACCGAAAATGTGGTGCCCGTGGTGAGCTATGATAGCACCGTGATTCAAGGGCAATATGACGAATGGAAGTCAACTTATACCTTCCAACTGCCTACTTTCACGGATTCCATCTGCATCTTGTTCGACTCCGTCCCGGGCGAATTCACTTTGACGGGCGTGTTGCTTGAAAACGACATGCCGGGCATCAGCGTGCACGGCATTGGCGTCAACGGTGCCAGCGTGCCTTCGTATTTGCGCTGCGATGACTTCGAACGCGACCTTGAACTGATTAAGCCCGACCTCATCATTTTCGGCATCGGCATCAACGACGCGGCGGAAAAAGACTTCGAGAAACAAGTCTTCATGAGGAACTTCGGCGAACTCATCCAAATCGTCAAACGCGTCAACCCCGACTGCGCCCTGCTGTTCATGACCAACAACGACAGCTTCAAGAGCGTGAAAATCAAGAGGAAAAGACGTTATGAGGTCAATACCAACGGCCTCATCGTGGAGGAAGCCTTCATGGAGATGGGCAAACGCTACAACGCCGCCGTGTGGGACCAGTTCGACATCATGGGCGGACTGAAGTCGATGCAAGCCTGGGAACACGCAGGTTTGGCAAAGAAAGACAAAGTTCACTTTACCAACGAGGGCTACAAGCTCCTGGGCGACTTGCTTTACAATGCTTTGATTACCAGATATATTGAACACATCCGACTGAACGCCAAAACAACCACGAGATGACATTTAACCCCGAAATAGCATTGGATTTCCTGACTAAGGTCTTCTCGTTCGACAAGGCCCATCCCTTGCTGTTCACCCAGTTCTATTTCTGGGCGTTTTTCGCCGTGGTGTTCGCCTTCTTCTGCCTGCTCAGGAACAAATGCCTGCTGCGCAACACCTTCCTGTTTTTCGTCAGCTTGTTCTTCTATTACAAAACCAGCGGACTCTTCGTCCTGATTTTGGTTTTCATCACCTTATATAATTTCTTTGCGGGCAAATGGCTGCATACGCGAAAGAAAGACGGCAGTCGCAATTTTGTGCTCGCACTTAGCGTGATTGTCAACCTGTCGCTGTTGTTCTACTTCAAGTACGCCTACTTCCTCACCGACCTAATTAACGACTTGACGGGCCTTGAGTTCCGCGTGTTCGACGTGTTCTCGTGGATGGGCAACCAAATCACGGGCGACAACCGCTTCAGTGTCGACACAATCCTGCTGCCGGTGGGCATCTCGTTCTATACCTTCCAAGCCATCAGCTACATCATGGACGTGTACCGCAAGCGCATCGAGCCGGTCCGTAACGCCTTCGACTTCGGCTTCTACGTGAGTTTCTTCCCGCAGCTGGTGGCAGGTCCCATCGTGAGGGCCAACGAATTCATCCCGCAGCTACACAAGAAATACTTTCTTGGCCGCAAGCAGTTCGGCATCGCCATATTCTGGATCATGAACGGCTTGGTGAAGAAAATCGTGCTCAGCGACTACATCGCCGTCAACTTCATCGACCGCGTGTTCGACCAGCCGTTGTTGTACACCGGCTTCGAGAACCTGATGGCTTTGTTTGGCTATTCGTTGCAGGTCTACGCCGACTTCTCGGGCTACACCGACATCGCCATCGGCGTGGCCATGCTGATGGGCTTCTATCTGCCCAAAAACTTCAATTCACCTTATAAAGCCAAGAACCCCGGCGAGTTCTGGAAACGCTGGCACATGTCGCTGTCGCGCTGGCTGCAGGACTACCTCTACATCCCGTTGGGTGGCAACCGCAACGCCACCTTCGGCTCGTTCTGCATCATCATCATGATTGCCGCCATAGCCGTCTTCTTGTCGGGCAGTTGGTGGGTCGGCTTAGGTGTGGGTGTCGTCGCTGTGATTGTCGCTTTGGTGGCTATCTTCAAACCCGAGAAACGCAAGAAAATCACCACCAACATCAACGCCATGGACACAATGCTGCTCGGTGGCTTGTGGCATGGCGCCTCGTGGAACTTCATGATTTGGGGCGGCTTGAACGGCATCGGCATGATCTTCTACAAGTTCTGGAAAGACTGGAGCATCTATGGTCGCACCTTATTTATATTGGCCGTCACCTTCCTGCTGCGCCTGCTGTGCGTCTTCGTGCCACGCCCCGTGTTCAACGTGCTGTTTGTGTGGTGTGCCATCATCTTGGCAGGTAACATGTTGCGGATGCTTTACAACCTCTTTGGCGGCAAAAAACCTTGGCAATGGCTGCAAGACGCCTGGGCCATCTTCCAGACCTTCACCTTCATCACCTTCACGCGATTATTCTTCCGTAGCGGCTCCAACCTCGACCCCGCAGAAGCCAACGAAACGGCATGGAACACCGCCAAGAACATGGTCAACCAAATGGGTAGCCGTTGGCGCATCGACCAGATTCCCGACATCGTTTGGCATTATCGCAACGTATTCATTCTCATCCTAATAGGAATGATTATCCACTGGCTGCCAGAGCATTTCAAGCGGCGCTACCGCATTTGGTTCGCCAAGATGCCCGTGCCGCTGATGGTGGTGGTCTGCGCCCTCATCGTGTTCGTGATCTACCAGTTCATCACGGCCGACCTGCAGTCGTTTATCTATTTCCAGTTCTGATTTGATTGAAAATCATTACGAGTGTTTTGAAGGCATGTCATACCGAACGGAGCTGCCTATAGATACACTCCCTCCTTCGTCGGTCGGTATGACATAGGCTGCGTAGAGAGTGTATCTATGCCTTCAAAATCAAAAAACGACTTTTTAATGCGTCAAAATCTCCAGACCCGTCTCGGTCATCAGGAAGGTGTGCTCCCATTGGGCTGAGGGCAGCTCGTCCTCGGTGATGACGGTCCAGCCGTCGGCCTTGTCGATGAAGACCTTCCATGTGCCCATATTAATCATCGGCTCGATGGTGAAAACCATGCCCGGAACGAGCAGCATGCCTGTGCCTTTCTTGCCATAATGCAACACCTCGGGGTCGTCGTGGAACTTCAGGCCCACACCGTGACCGCAGAGGTCGCGCACCACACTGAAGCCGTTCTTATGGGCGTGTTGTTGGATGGCATTGCCGATGTCGCCGACAAAGCCGAAAGGCTTGGCGGCTTCCATGCCAACATAGAGACATTCCTTGGCCACGTCGACCAGCTTCTGCTTGCGCGTCGAGGTCTTACCTATGACATACATGCGCGAGGCGTCGGCGTAATAACCGTCCAAAATGGTCGTGCAGTCCACGTTGACAATGTCGCCCTCCTTCAGGATTTCCTTGGCAGACGGGATGCCGTGGCAGACCACCTCGTTCACGGAGACGCACACGCTCTTCGGGTAGCCTTCGTAGCCCAACGTGGCAGGAATAGCACCATGCTCAATGGTGTAGTTATGCACTAAGTCATTGATTTCCAAAGTACTCATACCTGCATGGATTTTCTCACCCACAAGGTCGAGGATGGCCGTGTTGATGACGCCACTCTTCTTGATGCCTTCAATCTCTTCGGGGGTGCGGATGAGGGTACGCTTGGGCACCATCGCGCCTTTGGCTTCCAATGCCATCACTTTTTTGTCCAATGCTGTCGGCTCCTGTCCGGCCGGCACACGCCATTTTCTACGCCTTGTAAACATCATTCTTGAATTTTGCGGCAAAAGTACGGAAAAAAGTTTGCCCAATCGCTTTATTTCTTACTTTTGCAGATTGTTTGAGCACAAAATAGTCAATTTTAGCATATCAATTAAATACAACAACATGGAAGAAAAAAAGAGACTCTTTGAGGAGTTCCCACCCGTGACGACCGAAGAATGGGAAGCCGTCATCGAGAAGGACCTCAAAGGGGCAGATTACAACAAGAAACTGGTTTGGCGTACGGCCGAAGGCTTCAACGTGAGGCCTTACTACCGCGCCGAGAACCTGGCCGACATCCCGTGGACGGGTCAGAACCCCAACGAGTTCCCCTACGTTCGCGGCAACAAGCCCGAAGGCAACGAATGGCTCGTCCGTCAGGACATCACTGTGAAAGACGTGCATGAGGCCAACAAAATCGCCCTCAACGCCATCAGCCGTGGTGCCAACAGCATCGGCT
>JAEEGG010029372.1_pt1 | contig 10276 bp, 7 predicted proteins | sample 9134161 | NCBI WGS metagenome assembly JAEEGG01 (sample SAMN16246543, study PRJNA631951) | gut metagenome | biome: gut microbiome; feature: rumen; material: CR-attached | host: Bos | place: Iran: Karaj | collected 2018-10 | reverse complement strand
AACGAGCCCCGTGGCCTGTGGCGCCTCTTCGGCGATTTCATGGGTGGCCCCTTTGTCAGCTACACCCTCCTCTCGCCCGACGGCAGCCAGGTGGTCGAGCTCACGGGCTATGTATACTGCCCCCGTTTCAAAAAACGCGACTACCTGATGCAAGTTGACGGTATCTGTCGTTCAATCAAGTGGAATACAGGTGAATAGGTATCTTGTCATAGTCTTTTTGTTGCTCTCGGCGATTTCCCTCCGAGCCCAGCGCGACGACTTCCTCAGCCGTTCCGAGTTGCTGCTCATGGGCGGCGGCATGAACTACATCGGCGACCTCAACAAGCAGAGTGCCTTCTCTGAGGTCAACCTCGCCGGCGGTGCCGCCCTGCGTGTCCGTCTCGACAACCGCTGGGCGCTGCGCGGCCAGGTGAGCTACGGCCACATCGTCAACAGCCGGGATCGCATCATACTGCGCAACCTCAGTTTCCGCAGCCATGTGGCTGAGTTTTCGGCCCTTGCCGAGTTCAACTTCCAGCCTTTCGGTACCGGAGCCACCGACCATTTCTGGACGCCTTACCTCTTCGGCGGCATAGGTGTCTTCCATTTCGACCCCATGGCCTACTGCACCGACGTCGACGGCAACATAGGGTGGGTCTCCCTCCAACCCCTCGGCACCGAAGGCCAAAACACCCATGCCTACGCCTTCCGCCGCCCCTACCAACTGGTGCAACTCTGCCTCCCCTTTGGTGTGGGCGTCAAGTTCCGCCTTAATAAAACCTTCTCATTGTCTGCTGAATACGGATTCCGCAAGACCTGGACCGACTACCTCGACGATGTCAGCACAACCTATGTGGGTGCCGCCCTGCTGAACGACGGCAGCGTCGATGGTGCTATGGCGGCCCAGCTGGCCGACCGCAGCGGCGAAGTGGAGGCAGGCTATATCAACAGCCCCGGCATCAAGCGCGGCGACGACTCACTCGACGACTGGTATGCCTACTTCAACATCCATGTCGGACTGAATCTCGACGTGCTCTTCGGCTGGATGCGTTCCAAACGTTGCAAACTGTAATAACCCTCATACTATGACCACCATAGAGCAAATAGACCGCAACCGCGTGCCCCGTCATGTGGCCATCATCATGGACGGCAACGGTCGTTGGGCCATGCGCCAGAAACACGAGCGCATATTCGGTCACCGCAACGCCATGACCGCCGTCCGGCAGGCTGTGGAAGCCGCTGTCCAACTGGGTGTTGAGTATTTGACCCTCTACACCTTCAGCACCGAAAATTGGAACCGTCCGCAGGCCGAAATCGACGGCCTCATGGAGCTGCTCATCAAAGCCGTACACGACGAGACCAAGACATTGATGGACAACAATGTGCGCCTTCAGACCATCGGCGACCTGCAGCGCATCCCCGAGCGGTCGCGCACGGTGCTGCAAGGCTGCATCGACCGCACCGCCGGCAACACCGCCACCACCCTCATCCTTGCGTTGAGCTACAGTTCGCGCTGGGAGGTGGCCGAGGCGTTGAAGCAAATCTGCCGCGAAGGGTTGAAAGACAGTGATATCGATGAGGAGACCATCCGTCGCTACCTCGCCACCCGCGACTATCCCGACCCCGACCTGCTCATCCGTACCGGCGGCGAGTTGCGCATCAGCAACTTCCTGCTCTGGCAGGCAGCCTATACCGAGTTCTATTTCACCGACTTGCTGTGGCCAGACTTCCGTCACGAGCACTTCTACGAAGCCGTCATCGACTACCAGCAGCGGCAGCGTCGCTATGGCAAGACCGAGGCCCAGGTGGAAGCAAAAAAATAGGCTAATTTTAACAATTTTTTTAACAGCTCCAATCGGCTGGTTACCAGTATTCTAAAGAGATCAACACCGTATCAACACCGTACCATCGACATACCTTCTCCGTACCCCCTCCGACCACCGTCGGTGATGATACGGTGCTGGTAGGTGGAAGAGGGTGTGCGGAAGGCGTGCCGAAAGGTGTACGATGTTAATTTTCTCAAAAAATATGTATGTTATATAATAAAACAGACAATGGAGAGTTATTATAAGGTTGTCGGGGTGACCGGCATTTGACAAAGAGACACTGTAGATGAAAGATATGAGACGCCTGCTGCTGCTCGCAGCCCTGTTGATGGTGAACGCTTTCGCGCTGCGGTCGCAAACCGTGGTGGGAGGCGACGGGGGCTACGACCTTGACTACCTGACTCCCAAGACCTACGAAATCGGAGGCATCTCGTTCGTAGGTGCCGAGAATTTCGATACCCGTGTTGTTCAACTTGTGGCCGGCCTGCAGGTGGGCGACAAGGTGAAAATCCCCGGCGACAAAATTTCTGGTGCCATCGAGAACCTTTGGAAACAGGGTATGTTCGACGACGTCCAGATTCGCGTATCCCGTATCCAGGGTAACATTGCTTTCCTTACCATCGTGCTGCACGAGCGCCCCCGCATGCTCAAGTTTGCTTTCAAGGGAGTGAAGAAGGGCGAAGACAAGAAACTGCGCGAAGAGATACAAATCAAATCTGGCGATGTAGTGACGGAGAACATGCTCCGCACTTCGTCTAACAAAATCAAGAGTTATTTCATCGGCAAAGGTTTCACTCGTGTCGAGGTGACACCCACCACCGAATCCGACACCTCGGGCCGCCTTATCGTTACCTTCAACGTCAACCGTGGCAAAAAGGTGAAAATCGATTCCCTCATTTTTGTCGGAAACCAGGAAATCTCCACTTCCACACTGAAAGGCAAGATGCAGAAGACCCGCGATGTCCATTTCCGCAAGAGTCTGCGTTTCTGGAAAAAAGTGTTTTGGAAGAAGTCGATCTACATGGAAAATGACTTTCGCGAGGACCTCGACAACATCATTGCCTACTACAATGAGCAAGGCTATCGCGATGCACGCATCGTGATGGACACCGTATGGGAGACCCCGCAGTCGGAGTTGAAGAACAAGGACCAGGACCGCTTGAAGATAAAGGTTGTCCTCCACGAAGGTAAAAAGTTCTATTTCCGCAACATCACTTTCTCGGGCAACACCGTCTATAGCGACGATGTGCTGCGTCGTTCGCTGCGCATCTCCAAGGGCGATCCGTACAACAAGAAAGTCCTCGAGGAAAACCTCAGCTACAATCCTTCGGGCACCGACCTCACTTCGCTCTACATGGACAACGGCTACCTCTTTTTCCGTGCCACTCCCGTCGAGGTGGCTGTGGAAAACGACAGTATCGATATTGAGGTTCGTATCGTCGAGGACAAGCAGGCCCGCATCCGCAATGTCTCTATCGAAGGCAACACCATCACCAACGACAAGGTCATCATGCGCGAGTTGCACACCCGTCCGGGCGACCTTTTCAGCCGTGAGGCCATGATGCGCAGCTATCGTGAACTGTTGACACTCAAGTTCTTCGAAGAGCAGTCGGTGAGGCCGGAACCGCGTCCCGACCCCAAGAATGGCACCGTGGACATCGTCTATCATGTCAAGGAAGGTTCCACCAGCCAGCTCAATCTTCAGGGTGGCTACGGCTCGGGCATGTTCATCTTCCAAGTGGGTATCCAGCTCAACAACTTCAGTCTCCGTAATGTATTCAACAAGGATGCCTGGGTGCCGCTGCCTGCCGGCGATGGCCAGAAACTTGCCTTCAACGCCACCTCCAACGGTAGTTCCTACTATTCCTTCAGCGCTTCGTTCACAGAACCTTGGCTCGGTGGCCACCGGGCCCAGTCGCTCTCTGGACAGGTTTACCACAACTACTTGAGCAACGGACTCTGGGTGCGCAAAAACGACGAGAATTTCTACAGCCTGCAGATTACCGGTGCCGGCGTGAGCTTCTCCAAGCGCCTCAAATGGCCCGACGACTACTTCATCATCTCTCACGGCCTCACCTATAAACACTACATCCTCAACAACTACAGCAGCCTTGCCGCAGGCCTCTTCACCGACGGCAGCGCCAATGATATCTCCTATGCTTTCACCATCGCACGCAACTCTTTCGACTCGCCTTTCTACACCCGCAGCGGTTCCGAAATATCGCTCAGCGCCTACTTCACGCCCCCCTTCTCCCTCTTCTCCAGCAAGGACTATGCTACAGCCTCTCCCGAAGAAAAATTCAAATGGGTGGAATACTATAAGGTCAACCTCCGTGGCGCATGGTTCCTCAACCTCGTTGGCGACGTGGTGCTCAGCACCCGCTTCCGCTTCGGATGGATGAGCTATTACAACAAAGACATCGGTCTGGCCCCCTTCGGACGCTATTTCCTTGGTGGCGACGGTCTCTCGTCGTGGGTGCTCGACGGTCGCGAGGTCATCCCCCTGCGTGGCTATGAAAACAACTCGCTGACCCCCGACAACGGCGGTTCGGTCTTCGACCGCTTTACCATCGAACTTCGCCAACCCATCGTGGAAAGCGGCAGCGCCACCATCTGGGTCCTTGGATTCCTCGAAGGTGGCAACTGCTGGAGCGACCTCTCGCAGTTCCAGCCTTTCAAGATGTATAACTCTGCCGGTCTTGGTGTCCGACTCTATCTCCCCATGCTGGGACTTATCGGTGTCGACTGGGGCTACGGATTCGATGGCAACACCGGCGGCAGCCAGTTCCACTTCTCTATTGGTCAAAGCCTCGATTAAACAATGAAAACCAGGATATTGATAATGCTCTCGCTGCTTCTGGTCTCAGCCTTTCCCGCTGCGGCCCAGCAGAAGTTTGCATGCGTCAACACCGACTATGTGCTTCGCAATGTCCCCGACTATGCCAACGCACAGAAACGTCTCGACAAATATGTCGAGGATTGGACTAAGGAACTGTCCGAAAAGCAATCGGAGATAGAGACCCTCCGTGCCGAATACGAGCAAGAGAGCTATCTTCTCCCCGACAACCTGAAGAAGCGCCGTCAGGATGAAATCAAGTCCAAGGAGCAGGAGCTGCGCGATCTGCAGCAGCAGCGCTTTGGTCCGGGAGGCGACCTCGACAAGAAGAGGGCCGAGTTGCTCAAACCCGTCCAGGACCGTGTCTATGCAGCGATTGAGCGCATCGCCCAGGAGAAGAACTATGGCTTTGTTTTCGACAAGGCCGGCAGCCCCGCCGTACTTTTCGCCAACAAGAAATTCGACATCAGCGACGATGTCCTCGAGTCGCTTGGCTATAAGCCCGGTGCCCAGAACGCACCACCCGAAGCCGACGAGCAGAAAAAGAAACCCTCCAATCCCGAAATGCGTTCGCGCGACGCCGACGGACGCAGCCGTCCGGTGCGCGAGCCTGCCAATCTGAAACCGAAAAGAAACTAAAAAAATTAATACGACAAATGAAAAAGACCTTAATTGCAATTGTTGCCTGCCTTTTCCTTTGCGGTGGCAACGCCATGGCCCAGAAGAACGTCAAACTTGGCCACATCAATTCCAACGATCTGATGCAGATTATGCCCGGCCGTGACTCGGCCCAGACTATCCTCCAGCAGGAAGTGGCCGGCCTCGAGGAACAGCTCAAGTCGATGCAGTCCGAGATGGAGAAACGCTACAACGAGTACATGGAGAAACAGTCGGGTTGGACCGAACTTATCCGCAACACCAAGCAGCGCGAACTGCAGGATATGGGCACCCGCATCCAGGAGTTTCAGGAGAACGCCCAGAAGCAGCTACAGCAGCGTGAGCAGGATCTTCTCAAACCCATCATCGACCGGGCCAAGAAGGCCATCTCGGATGTGGCTGCCGAAGGTGGCTACACCTACATCCTCGATTCGGGTTCCGCCGGGGTCCTCTATTCGCAGGACAGCGACGACATCATGCCTCTCGTCAAAAAGAAACTCGGCCTCAAATAAGGCTTGTTAAATTAACTGAAAAAAGAGCCACGGAATGGTAAAAAACCGTTCCGTGGCTCTTTTTTTTATGCTTAATACCAAGTGGCTGATAACTACCTATTAACGCCCTATCAACACCCTACCAACTCCTACCACGGTAGGAGTTGGTAGGGTGTTGACAGGGTCTTGGCAGGGTAGTGGGGCGAGGTTTGTGGTAAGGGAAGGGGAACAAAAAAAGGCCGGAATTCCTTGGATGGAATTCCGGCCTTTAAAGTGGGATGTGAAGGTGTTGCTATTTCTTCTTCAGCCGTTCACGACTCAGGCGCTCCCAGCGTTCGACAATCTCCTCGGTGACGGGGGTGCGCTGGATGACCATGGCCATACGGTTGTTTTCCTGCGGGTCGTAGACGTTGATACCGCCGGCGAAGACCTTGATGAACTGGTTGCCGCTCATGCCATAGTTGTCGACAAGCATGTTGTAGGCTGCGTCGGCACGGCGTTCGGAGAGCCATTGGTTGTGACGGATGGAGCCGGTGAGCGAGTCGGCGGCACCGATGATATAGTACTCGATGGTGTCGTCGAGATGGCGTGCCTCGCGTGAAAACTCTTCAAGGCGTTTGCAAGCGTTGTAGTCGAGGTCGTATTTGTCGAGCTGGTAGTAGACGATGGCGGCGGGCAGGTTGAGAATCTCGTTGGCGGCGAGCAACTCGTCGAAGATGTTTTTCGGACCGTTGCCCCAGCGAGTATTATCGTTGCCGAGTTTATCGAGTTCGTTCTGTAGGCTGTCAAGCTGGTGGTCGATGTCGGCTATGCGGGCGGCATCGTCGTTGGCACGTATGCCGGCGAGATCCTGTATGGAGTCGCGCTCGTGGTAGAGGCGCTCGATTTTTCCGTTGAGGTTCTCGATGGTGTATCGGGTGCCGTAGGAGAGGAATTCGTGGTTGACTTTCGATTTGGAGCGCTGGTAGGTGTAGGGGTCACGTTTGGTGATGGTTTTCAGGAGGTTGAATTTGGCACCGAGGTAGAGGGCCGGAACCAGGTCGGTGCGGCGGATGTCGGCATCGAGGTTGTAGTTGTAGTCGTCGAGACTGCCTCGGGCCCACATAAGTTCGAGGGTGGCGTTGAGGGCGAGATGCTCTGTGGCATAGTATTCGGCCGTTACACCTCCGGTGAATGCCAGCTCGAAGTTGCGGCTCAAGTCGCCAATCTCAGCATCCACATCGGGTTTGTTGACGTAGTTTTGGTTGATGACTTTGCCTACCATTGCGGTAAGTCCCAGACCGACGGGAGTATGGAAGTGGAAGCGTTGGCGCTTGCCGGCTTCATATCCGAGGAAGAAATTGGTCCAGTCGATAGTTACGATGCCCATCAACGAGAATAGGTAAGCGCTGATGGGGTAGTATGGACCATATTCCGCACCGTCGTAGTTGATGGGGTTGTTGATGTCGGTGAGGGGGTTGTTGCCTCCGTGGCGCGACTGGCTGTGCGCTGTGGAGAAACCGAGACGCAGTGAGACGGCAATGTCGGGGATAACCCATTTGCCTAATTCGGCGCGAAAGCCGAAGTCGAGTTTATTCCACGCGGCTTTGCTGTCGGGGGCATTGCCTATGAAAGTTTGGATACCGGCAGAGGCATTGATGTACCAGTTGTCGAATGGCGAGGCAATGATATACATCAATGTGTCGCGGTCCGCTCCGAGCGAGAATCCTCTCCAACCTTGAGCGATGGAGTAACCTGAGCTTGCGATAAGCAGTGTTAGGACAAGTAAAGTTTTTCTCATTTTCCCTTTTCCTCTTTATTATTATGATTCTTATTATTTTCTTTTTCTTCGATTTCGGCATCTTCCTTGCGTTCGGCTTCGCCGTAGCCATAGCCGTAGCCATAGCCATAACCGTATCCGTAGCCGTAACCATAGCCATACCCGTAACCATAGCCGTAGCCATATTTCTTCTCGTAGGGCATCAACTTCTTGTAGTGGACGTCGTTGAGCACGAGGGAGAGGTTGGGGTAGGATTGGCCTTTGTACATCTCGTCGAGGGTGTTGAGGAGACGCTTGTCGAATTTGTTGTATCGGATGACAAACAGGGTGTTGTCGGCCAGATTCTTGATGATGTCGGTGTCGACCACCAAGCCCGTGGGAGCAGTGTCGAGAATGATGTAGTCATAGTTTTCGCGCAGTTGGGCGATGAGTTTCTCGAAGCGGCCGTTGCTGAGCAACTCGGTGGGGTTGGGCGGGATGGGGCCGGTGAAGATGCTGTCGATTCCCGTGTTGATGAGGTCGGATTTGATAATCGAGTGCCAATCGTCGACCTTGCCTGCCAGCAGGTTGGAGAGGCCGGCGTGTTTGCGCGAATAGAATCTGCGAGTCAGCGAGCCTTTGCGCAGGTCGAGGTCGAGGATGATGGTTTTCTTGCCTGCGATGCCGAGGCTCGATGCAATGTTGGTGGATATGAAGGTCTTACCCATGCCGGGGAGCAGGGAGGTGACCATGAGCACCTTGCAGCTGCTGTTTTCGTTGCGAGTGCCGAGGAAGTCAATCTTGGTGCGCAGCAGTCGGAAGGATTCCGACATGGCATCGTGGTCGTGGTTGGTGACCACCACCTCGCGGTCGTCGTTCTTCTCGCGGGCGGGGATTTCGCAGAGGAATGGCACGTTGGTGACGCCCATGATGTCGCTGTGGTACTTCACCTTGGTGTCGAGCAGACGGCGCAGGAAGAAGATGCCTACGGGGATGGCCAAACCTATGAAGAGACCCATCAGGGTGGTTTTGGTCTCGTTGGGTGCTACCGGGGTGCGGTTGATGCGAGCCGGGTCGAGGACTTTGCCGTTGGGTTCGATGGAAGGACGGCTGATCATCAGCTCTTCGCGTCGGCTCAGCAGGTGGAGATAGAGCTCCTCTTTGATTTTCTGCAGGCGCTCAAGGTTTTCGAGATAGAGCTGCTGCTGGGGAACCTGGCTCATCTTTGACGAGGCGTTGGAGGCTTCGATCTGAGTCTCGGCGATGCGCTCCTGTATCATTCCGATGTAGCCGTCGAGGAGACGGTTCATGTTGTGGCGCAGGGTGCGGAGTTCCTCCATCTTGGCTTTCACCACAGGGGCGTTGGGACTTTGGTATTTTTCCAGTTCGAGCACCAGGGCGTTGTGGCGTTCGATGAGGTTCATGATGTTGGCATCGTCAAGGCCGATGGTGGGAGGGATGATGTGGACGGCGTCGGCCGACTGGTTGATTTGCGTCAGATAGCGTGCCTGTGAGAGCTGTTTTTTCAAACGTTCAATCTCTTCCGACGACTGGATGCTCGATTGGAGATAGCTCTGTCCGTAGGAGGAGATGTCAAGTAGTTGGTTTTCGCGTTTGAAGTTGGCGAGGGCGTTTTCCTGTGTGCCGAGGTCAGAGTGGAGCATTGCCAGACGGGTATTGATGTAGTCGTAGGTCTCGGCAATGATGCGCTGCTTGTCTTTGACGGCGTCGTTGTTGTAAACGTTGATGACTTCGTTGATGACTTCCTGGGCACGAATGGGCGAGGCATCGCGGAGGGCGATGTTGATGATGGTGTTCATGTCGTCGTTGCGTGCCACCTGCAGGGCTGCACGGTAGCGCTCGGCAGCGGCGTTCAGGCTGTAGTGGACGACATTGATGGGGGTGTCGCGGAAACTTGTGTTGAAGAACCACGTTTTGTGGGCCACGATGCGGCCGAAGGGAGTGGCCACGGTGTCATCGAAGGTAACCTTCAGCGGCTCATAGTCGGGCATAGTGAGGGTGAAGGAATTCTCATCGGCAACGGTGGCGGTGAAGGAGACATAGTCTTCTTCGTCATTGTCAATGAAGTCTATGGTGAAGGGCGATTCGCCGTAGAGGTCTTTGGTGCGGTTGACCAGGCGGGTCTTGGCGGTATAGACAATGTTGAGTTTCAGGTTGCGAGCCACCTCGGTCAAGGCCGACTTGGAGGTGAGCATCATCATCTCGTTGTTGATGGAGCTGTTGTAGAGCGACTTGGTGGAGAACATGTTCTTGATGGAGGCCTCGCGGAGGGAGTTCTCGTTGTTGCCGGTGGAGGACCCTTTGATCAGTATGCGGGCGTTGCTCTCATAGACTCTGTTCTGGTGGCGGACATAATATCCGGCGATGACGGCACCCAGCAGACCGCACAGAGCCAGCCAATGGATATTCCTCAGCAAGGTGAAGAGGATATCCTTGATGTGGATTTTCTGGGTTTTCTTTTCCTCAAGGAACGAGGTCTCGGTGTTCTTCTTTTCGTCTGCCATAGGGATTAGCTTTTCTTAAGTACGGCAATGGACAATAGCACAGAGGCTGCCGACATGAAGAGTGATGCGAGCCCCACCCAGTAGTTGAGCTCACTTCTTATGATGCCGTTGTTGTAGGTATCGGTGATAATGAAATCGTTTTGTTGGAGCATGAAGAAGGGGTCGTTGAAGACGTCGGAGGAGCGGGGGTCGAGGTAACGCATCACCATGCGACCGTTGATTTC
>JAEEGG010029371.1_pt1 | contig 10276 bp, 8 predicted proteins | sample 9134161 | NCBI WGS metagenome assembly JAEEGG01 (sample SAMN16246543, study PRJNA631951) | gut metagenome | biome: gut microbiome; feature: rumen; material: CR-attached | host: Bos | place: Iran: Karaj | collected 2018-10 | reverse complement strand
AACACGGAATTGAGCACAAGGCCGTGAATAGCCCGCCATGTGCCTACATCGGAGATTCAGGCGGAAGTAGTTACTTCGGCGGGGCAATTTGTTTCTCATTTATAGAGGAAAGGTACAAAAAAGTTAGGAATAAAGAGTTAGAAGTTAGGAGTTTTTTATGCACTGAATAAATATAAAAAAAGTTAATCGTTGGATTTAACTCTTAACTCCTAACTCCTAACTTCTAACTTTTTTGTACCTTTGCACCCTGATTTTGCACGGCTAGCGTCGCGCGTACATTATTTATTAAGAAATATACAGTTTAGAAATGAATAAGAATACTGTTACCGGTTTTGTTCTCATTGCTCTGGTGCTTATCGGATTCAGCTGGTGGAGCCAGAAAGAAGCTGCCAAGCAGCAGGCCGCCGCCCAGATTGAGCAGGCCCGGCTGGACTCCATCGCAAAAGCCAACCCGCAGAAGCCTGACTCCGTGAAGACGGAGGATGCTGAGGTGCAGGTTGTTGACAGCAGCCGTGTGTTCTTCGCCGCTATGGCCGAACAGACTGCTCAGCTGATAGTGTTGAAAAACGACAAGGTGGAGCTGACGCTCGACACGAAGGGCGGCATCGTGAAAAAGGCTAAGGTACTGGGCTACAAGGACTACAAGGGAAATGCAAACGTGACTCTCTTCGACGAGAGCGACCAGAACCTCGTGTTTACACTGGCCACCAAGAAAGAGAACATCACTACCGCTGACCTCAACTTCGTGCCTTCGGATGTAAGTCCCAAGGGCGTCACGCTGACTGCCGAAGGTGCTGAGGGCGCGAAAATCGTCATGAAATACTCGCTGGGCGAAGGCTACCTGCTGCATTTCAGCATCACCACAGAGGGAATGAACGGCATGTTCGACCCTGGCCGACAGTTGATGAACGTGGACTGGATGAGTTCTATGCGCCAGCAGGAGAAGGGCTATACCTTCGAAAACCGCTATGCCTCGCTGACCTACAAAGACCGCAATGGCGGCACAGACCATCTGAGCGAAGGTAGCAATGACTCAGAAACGCCCGAGGAGGCACTGGACTGGGTGTCGTTTAAGACGCAGTTCTTCGCTGCAGTGCTCATTCCAAAGACGCAGTTTGAGAAGGGTGCCTATCTGGAGAGCACCATGCACACGAAGGAGGAGCACTACCTGAAATCCTACGTGGCTCAGATGAAGACTCCCTTCGACCCGTCGCAGCCCACGGAGTTCGAGATGTACTTCGGCCCCAACGACTTCCAGATTCTGAAAGCCATTAACAATGAGAGCCGGTTCGGACGTGTGCTCGACCTCGACGACCTTGTCTATCTGGGATGGTGGCTGGTGCGCTGGATTAACCGCTGGTTCACGCTCTATGTCTTCGACGGACTGACAGCCCTGGGTCTGGGCATGGGTATCGTGCTGATACTCATTACTCTGCTGCTGAAAGCCCTCACCTTCCCCATGGTGAAGAAGAGCTATATGTCGAGCGCCAAGATGCGCGTGCTGAAACCGAAAATTGAGGAGGCCACCAAGCAGTATGACAAGCCCGAAGACCAGATGCAGAAGCAGCAGGTGCAGATGCAGATGTACAGCCAGTACGGCGTCAGCCCGCTGGGTGGCTGTCTGCCCATGCTCATCCAGATGCCTATCTGGATAGCCATGTTCTTCTTCGTGCCCAACGCCATCCAGCTGCGCGGCGAGAGCTTCCTCTGGATGAAGGACCTGTCGACATACGATCCCATCTTCGAGTGGTCGAAGCCCATCTGGGGCATTGGCGACCACCTGTCGCTGACCTGTATCCTGTTCTGCGTGAGCAACCTGCTCTACTCGTACATGACCATGCGCCAGCAGCGCGACCAGATGATAGGCCAGCAGGCCCAGCAGATGAAGATGATGCAGTACGTGATGTACTTCATGCCGCTGATGTTCTTCTTTATCTTCAACGACTACAGCAGCGGGCTGAACTTCTACTACTTCATCTCACTCTTCTTCTCGGCTGCCATCATGTGGGCACTGCGCAAGACCACCGACGACGCTGCCCTGCTGGCAAAGCTTGAGGCCAACTACCGCGAGAACAAAAACAACCCCAAGAAACAGAGCGGACTGGCCGCCCGCCTGGAGGCCATGCAGAAGCAGCAGGCTGAGATGAAACGCCTGCGCGAACAGATGAAGAAATGAAGCGGCTGTCGGTCATCATCGTCACCTACCATTCGGAACACGACATCTACGACTGCCTCCAGACTGTTTGGCAATATTGCGACATAGCCAAAGAGGAACTGGAGGTCATCGTCGTGGACAATACCCCCGAGTGCGAACCGATGTTCACCCGGCTGAAGGAATGTTACGGCGAGGCCGTCACCCTGGTCCACAACAGCCATAACGGAGGCTACGGACAGGGCAACAATGTGGGCATCAGGCTGGCTGCGGCTCCCGTCGTACTGATTATGAACCCCGACGTGCGTCTCTGCGAGCCGGTGTTCAGCACTGCCGTCAAGGCTTTTGAGGATGACAGCAGGCTCAGCATCTACGGCATCAAGCAGATGGCCGATGCCACGACACCCAGCCCTTACTCCGTGGTGTGCACCTACATGATGAACGGCTACCTGTTCACCGGGTTGACAGCTTTGGCCAACCGTTTCGACTTCTTCCTGCCCAGATGCATGTATGTATCGGGATCGTGCTTCTTCGCACGGAAGGAAATGCTGGAGGCCGTGGGCATGTTCGACGAACAGAATTTCATGTATGGCGAGGAGGATGACATCCGCTGCCGTCTGCTGAAGACATTCGGCCCAGCCATGAAATATAATCCCCGCCTGCACTACATCCATCCGATGCACACCAGAGAGCCAGACCTCGCATACGAGAAGCGGCTCATCGACACGGCTGTCAAACTGAACGAGAAAAACGGCTACCCACGGAAGCGTACCCTGCGCAACCGCCTGCGCAACCTGCGCTTGCTCATCTGGCGTGAGCAGCTGAAAAATCTGGCCGGACACGGCGATGTGAGCAGGCTGGACGTGATGCGGAAGAAACGGGAATACCTCCGTCAATTATTTAGGAAATCGTGAAAGGAAAGGTTCTCTACATCGGTTTCAAGCGTCAGCAGGAAAGCATTCTTGTAGGCGGGGGCATTGCCAATCAGCGGTGCCTTCGGACGCTGCAAGGGCTTTTCGGCGAGGACAATGTAGGCCAGACCTACATCCTCGACGAGGCCCAAAAACGCCCGCTTTGGAGCTATGCGCTGGCCGTATGTCTCTTTCCGTTCAACTATCATAACGGGCTGACACCTGGCAAGGTGGCCAGAATCGTCAAGGAGGCGCAGGGCTATGACTACGTGTTTCTGACTACCAGCGTGCTGGGCATCATCGCCAAGAAACTGAGGCAGAGCGGCTATCGGGGGAAGATTATCACCCACTACCACAATGTGGAGAGCATTTACTACGACGCACAGATGCCTCGCTGGCTGCCCGGAAGGCAGATAGTGGTGCGCTGTGCCGCCAGGAACGACGAATATGGCTGCCGCAATTCCGATAAGATCATCACCCTGAGCCGTCGTGACTCCAACTACTTCACGAAACACTATGGCCGGAGTGCCGATGCCATTATCGGCATCGCTATGCCGGACAAGTTCCTGCCTGTCGACGAGTCGGTCATGACGGCTAAGAAACCCAAGTGTCTCTTCCTGGGCGCCTACTCCATCCCCAACAACGAGGGGGTGCTGTTCTTCGTCGAGCAGGTGCTGCCACACGTCGACGTGGAGTTCAAGGTCGTGGGCAAGGATATGGGCAGGCTGAAACAGGAGCATGCAAGCATGAAAGATATCGAGGTGGTGAGCGACGCTCCTGACTTGCGACCGCACATCGAGGAGGCCGACTTCATGATTCTGCCCGTCTTTGCCGGCAGTGGCATGAAAGTGAAGACCTGCGAGTCGCTGATGTACGGAAAGAACATTCTGGGCAGCGACGAAAGCTTCGAGGGCTACGCTGTAGATGCCGAGCAAGTGGGGGGACGGTGCAACACGGCCGAGGAGTATATCTCCCGTCTGCGACATTTCATCCAGCACCCTGTTCCACGCTTCAACTGCTATTCCAGGGACTGCTTCCTGAAGAACTATTCGGAAGAAAGTTCCCGTGCAGTCTTCTGTTCCGTATTTGAATAATAATAATGTGTCACAGACATAATAAAAGTGGCAAACAAACGTTTTGAATAATAGAAAAGAACGCCAGTATGATTATCAGAAGCAAAGCACCTCTTCGCCTTGGGCTTGCCGGCGGCGGCTCTGACGTCTCGCCCTACAGCGATATCTATGGCGGATTGGTGCTTAACGCCACCATCAATCTACATGCCTATTGCACGATAGAAGAGACGAACGATCGCCTCATCACCATACACTCCTTTGACACAGGCCACCACCAGAGCTATCCCATGGCCGGACAGCTGGACATTGACGGCAATGCCAGCCTCATCAAGGGCGTGTACAACAGGATAGTGCGTGACTACCACCTGCAGCCCCTCTCCTTCAGCATCACCACCTACAGCGACGCTCCTGTCGGCTCCGGACTCGGTGCCTCGTCGACCATGGTGGTTTGCATCATCAAGGCTTTCATCGAGTGGCTCAGCCTGCCGCTGGGCGATTACGAGGTGTCGCGTCTGGCCTATGAAATTGAGCGCAAGGAGCTGATGCTCAGCGGCGGCAAGCAAGACCAATATGCTGCTGCCTTCGGCGGGTTCAACTTCATGGAGTTCCTGCAGAACGATATGGTTATCGTCAATCCGCTGAAAGTAAAGCGCTGGATTATCGACGAGCTGGAAGCCTCGATGCTGCTCTACTTCACAGGGCGCTCACGCTCTTCTGCGGCCATCATCGACGAACAGCGGAAAAACACGCAGAATCACAACATGGAGGCCATTGAGGCCATGCACCGCATCAAGCAAAGCGCCATCGACACCAAGCTGGCCATCCTTAAAGGCGATGTCAACGCCTTTGCCGACATCGTCAGGGAGGGATGGGAGCAGAAGAAGAAAATGGCGACGCACATATCCAACCCCATGATACAGAAGGCGATGGACACGGCCCTCACCGCAGGAGCCAAGGCAGGAAAGGTGTCGGGAGCAGGTGGCGGCGGCTTCATCATGTTCGTGGTCGACCCCGTCAGGAAGAAGGAGGTGGAGAAGGCACTCCGCCAGCTGGACGGCTTCATTATGCCCTTCAACTTCAGCGACGGTGGCGCACACGGCTGGAAAATCTACGAAACTGACAAAGTGAACGCATTCTAATGGACAGCAATACCGACAGACATATTGACGAACTGGCCAGACGCTACCCACAGCTCACGGCCTGCAAAGAACAGATAAGAGAAGCTTACTGTATGCTGGAACAACTTTACGCCAAGGAGGGCAAGCTGCTTGTCTGTGGCAACGGCGGCTCCGCCTCCGACAGCGAGCATATCGTGGGCGAGCTGATGAAGGAGTTCAAACTGAAGCGCGAGGTGTACAAAGACCAGGCCGATGCCTTGAAAAGCATCGACAACGAGTTGGGTACTATCCTCGCCCAGCACCTGCAAGGGGCATTGCCCGCCATCACCCTCACCGGCCACTCGTCGCTAACGACGGCCTTCATGAACGACTGCATGCCTGAACTGGTGTTCGCACAGCAGGTGAACGGCTACGGAACACAGGGCGATATCCTGCTGGCCATCTCCACGTCGGGCAATAGTCGCAACGTGCTCTTTGCCGCCGTGGCCGCTAAGTCGAAGGGCATGAAGGTCATCGGACTGACCGGCAACCGCGAGAACAAGCTCTCCAAGCTTTCCGACGTGTGTATACAGGTGCCGGAGGCCGAAACCTACAAGATTCAGGAACTGCACCTCCCTGTCTACCACTGCCTCTGCATGATGCTCGAGGAACATTTCTTCGGAAAAGAAATATGAAGACAGTCATCATGGCAGGCGGCAAGGGAACGCGTATCGCGTCTATTGCCAGCGACATCCCCAAACCTATGATACGCGTTGGGGGAAAGCCTGTGTTGGAGCACCAGATAGAGAATCTGAAAGCCTGCGGACTGACCGACATTACACTGGTGGTGGGCCATTTGGGCAGCGTCATCAAAGACTATTTCGGCGACGGCAGCCGCTTCGGTGTCCACATCTCTTATTTTATAGAATCCCACCCATTGGGCACTGCCGGAGCGCTATTCAAGATGCCCGAGCTGCAGGATGACTTCCTGCTGATGTGCGGCGATGTGATGCTCAGCGTCGACTTCTGCCGTTTTATCCGTTTCCATCGTGGACATCAGGCATGGGCCAGCCTTATGGCTCATCCCAACGGCCATCCCTACGACAGCTCGCTGCTCGTCACCGAGACGCTTCCTCCCGCAGAGAAAGGCGGCCTGCCCATAGATACACACCGTGTCACAGGCTGGCTGAACAAGGAAGACGAGCGCCGCTACTACCAGAACCGTGTCAACGCCGGCATTGAAATACTCTCACCCCGTCTGTTGGATGATGTACGTAGCCATTTCGTCCCCCGTCATCCAGAACAGCCCGACAAAATCGACCTCGACCGTGACGTGCTGAAGGCATCGCTGGCCACAGGCAAAATCTTCGCCTACGACACGCCGGAATACATCAAGGACATGGGTACCCCCGACCGCTTCCACGATGTGGAGCAGGACTTGCTGAGCGGGAAGGTGGAGGCACGCAACCTGCAGCATCCGCAGAAAGCCGTATTCCTCGACCGTGATGGCACCATAAACCTGCACACGGGTTTTATCTACCGTACCGACGACCTGGAGCTGATACCCGGTGCAGCCGAAGCCGTCAGACTTATCAACCGCTCCGGCTATCTGGCCGTTGTGGTGAGCAACCAGCCCGTCATCGCCCGTGGCGAGTGCACGTTTCAGGAGCTCAGAAACATACACGATAAGATGGAGACGCTGCTGGGGCAGGGTGGGGCCTATGTCGATGCCATCTATTACTGTCCGCACCATCCCGACAAAGGCTTCGAGGGCGAACGGCCCGAATACAAGAAAGAGTGCCTTTGCCGAAAGCCCCAGCCGGGATTACTGCTGCAGGCCGCTAAGGACTGGAACATCGACCTCACGCAGTCGTACATGATTGGTGACTCCGACAAGGATGTCACCGCAGGCCAAAAAGCAAAAGTCAGGAAGTCGCTTCTCATCCCTTCCAATACACCGGGAAGCCTGCTCTGCGCAGTTCAGCAACTCCTAACTCCTTATTCCTGACTCGAAAATCCTAACTCGCCTCCAGGAACTGGCGGAATTTCTCGCGAATTACCTCCAGCGAGTAATGTTTCTTGATATAGGCTATGGATTTTTCCCCTTCCAGCACCCGCAATTCCGGATGGTCAAGCAGAAAGGAAATCTTCTCTACCAGTGCATCGTCACCGTCTACCACATAGGGCTGGCCCTCGTCGCGTGTCAGGCCCTCAAAACCAGTTGATGTGGTCACCACACAAGCTCCTACAGACAAAGCCTGAAGAATTTTGTTCTGGATGCCTGACCCTGACAGCATGGGAGCCACCACCACTGAGGCCAACTTCAGATAGTCCCAGATGTCGTCCACCCAGCCCGTGACCACTACATGGTCTGACTGCAAGGCACGAACAGCCGATGTCGGCGTTTTTCCTACGATGTAGAACACCAGGTCAGGATAGCGTTCCAGTAGCTTGGGGAGAATCTGCTTGCAGAAATAGGTAACCGCCGTGACGTTCGGTTCGTAGTTCATCGCTCCCACAAACACCAGATGGTGGGCCTTGGGGTCATTGTCCATCTTCCGCCCCTCGGGAATATGTGTGAAATTCTCAATCACGGTGATGTCGGCCTTGCCGCCAGCCTTCTCCACGATGAAGTCGCGGTCTTTTTTCGAGACAATGAGCTTCTTGTCAAACTTTCCCAGCAAATCCTGCTCGTAGCGGCAGCAGCGGCGGGAGTCAATCTTATATATCCAGTGCCAAAGCCCCTTGGCAAACTTTTTCGCCGACTGGTAGTTCATGGAGAAGGCGTCCACGATGTTCCATATCTTGTACTGTGCTATGTCGCTGACATACTGTGCAGCACGCATGTTCTGACAATACAGGATGTCATACTCATGGGCATGAACCCCAATCCATTTCTCCAGCTTGTGCGAATGGTAATAGTTCACCTGAAGCGGCCGCTTGTTCGTCAGCAGGCCAGTCATCGACTTCAGATACGACTGCCAGGGCGGCAAGGGGAAGCAGAAGAAGTGGCTGCACACCCCCTTAAGACCTGATTTCACCGTGTCGAGGTCGTCTTTCTCTGAGACGTAGGCCAAATCCACCTCATACCCCAAATCATGAAAAAAGCGCAGATACTGGTTCGTACCTATCGCCGCTCCATCCCTTATGGGGAAAGGAGATTTCGAATTTAAAAACAGCACTTTCTTCATGTTTTCACTTTCGGGGTGCAAAGGTACGCATATTTTTTCAGATATAAAAATTTTCCGTTAATTTTTTCTGCGGCATAATATATTGCAGAAAATCGCGTTAATAATATAAAGTATGAAGAACTACATTCCATTGCTGATATGACTAAGTTGGAAAACGGATATGTACTCGACGGTATGAACGAGCTGGAGCGCAACGTGAAGCGCATTGTTGACTTCCTCATCGCTGCAGCCTGCCTTATCGTCTTCTCGCCGCTCATCCTCGTCTGCTACATCCTGGTGAGGCGCGAAGACGGGGGACCAGCCATATTCCGGCAGGAACGCATAGGCCGTTTCGGACGTCCGTTCACTATCTATAAGTTCCGTTCCATGCGTGTCGATGCCGAGAAAGACGGCCCTGCGCTCTATCAGCATGAGAACGAGACCCGTATGACCAAGATAGGTAAGTACCTTCGCGAGCACCATCTTGACGAACTGCCCCAGCTTTGGAATGTGCTGAAGGGCGACATGGCCTTCATCGGCCCGCGCCCCGAGCGCAAATACTTCATCGATCAGATTATGAAGAAAGACCACCGCTACGTCTACCTCTACCAGATACGACCGGGTGTTACCTCCTATGCCACGCTCTACAACGGATATACTGACACACTGGAGAAAATGCTGCGCCGTTTGGAACTGGACCTCTACTATCTCGAGCACCGCTCTTGGTGGTTCGACCTGAAAATCATCACCAAGACGTTCATCAATATCGCTTTTGGAAAGAAATTCTAGCCGATATTTGCATATTTGCCGATTATTATGTACCTTTGCAGGCTAAAATTGCACATTCATGAAGATTCTGGACAAGATAGCCAACTGGTATTTCAACAAGAGCAGCCTGCCCTATTGGTGCATCCTGCTCATTGATAACCTCATTATCTACCTGTCGTTTGTCTTCACCTTCCTGCTCTACCACCGCATGGACACCACCGAGACCTACATTGGTCCCCTTTCGCTGTCCATCCTCGTCTATCTGGTGTTCTACAACATCTCCTTCCGCTTGTTCCATACCTATTCTGGCATCCTGCGCTTCTCGTCGTTTGTCGACTTGCAGCGCCTTTGTTTTGCCACCGCCTTGGGCACTTTCCTGTCTTACCTCCTGCATCTGCTCCTGTCGGAACCCATCAATCCTTTCTATTTGGTCAACGGGGCGAAGATGATTTTCGTCTTTGCTATCTCCACCTTCTTCATGTGGCTGGTGCGCATGCTGGTGAAGATGCTCTACGACGTGGCCTTCGCCAGTAAGCGGGCCCTGCGGGCATGCATCTTCGGAGTGAAGGATGACGGTATAGCCATTGCAAAGCATATTCGGACTGAGAAACCCACGCGTTTTTTGCTGAAAGGCTTTGCCACTGTAGAGAAAGATGTCGAGGGCCATGTTCTTATGGGCATGAAGATACACATGGCCAACGACCAGCTGGTCGACAAACTGAAGTCCGAGCGCATCGAGGCCCTCCTTGTTGCCCCAAGCCGCAATGCCGACTTCCGACAGAACCAGAAGTTGCAGGACGACCTCATTTCTGCTGGCATCCGCATCTTTATGAGCCAGAAGGCCAAGGAGTTCAACGGCAACGACGCGGAGGCAAACAACACGCCGCAGCTCAAGGAAATCAGTATCGAAGACCTGTTGCCCCGCGAGGAGATACAGGTCGACCTGCATGCTGTCAGCGAGCTGCTTCAGGGACAGTGCATCATGGTCACTGGCTCCGCTGGAAGCATCGGTAGCGAACTGGCCAGGCAGATAGCCTCTTTTAGGCCAAGAGAGTTGCTCCTTATCGATCAGGCAGAGACACCGCAGCACGAGGTCCGCCTGAAG
>JAEEGG010029362.1_pt1 | contig 10278 bp, 6 predicted proteins | sample 9134161 | NCBI WGS metagenome assembly JAEEGG01 (sample SAMN16246543, study PRJNA631951) | gut metagenome | biome: gut microbiome; feature: rumen; material: CR-attached | host: Bos | place: Iran: Karaj | collected 2018-10 | reverse complement strand
AGCTTCGGCTATGACTATCAGGATGGCCTTATGCTGCTCTATGAACCCGACAAAGCCTATGCCGACACCATGCAGGCTTCCATCAAATGGCGTGGAAGCACCACCAACACTCCCGACAAGCACAAGCGCAACTACAAGATCAAGCTCAAGGAAGACCGAAAGCTGCTGGGCATGAGAAACGACAACAACTGGATACTCGATGCAGGACAGCCTGATGTCTTCAGACTCAGAAACCGCGTGGCTATGGACATCTGGAGCGACATGGCCCCTCCACTCTACTATGCACAGCAGGAGCCCAAGGCTCGCTCAGCCATCAGTGGCAAGGTGGTAGAGGTGTTTCTTAACGATGAGTACATGGGCATCTATAACTTCTCAGAGAACATGGACCGCAAGCAGATGAAGGTCAAGAAAATCGATGCTGAGGGCAACATACGCGGATGCCTCTACAAGGCCAAGGGATGGGGCTATCCACTGATGTACGACACCCTCTATGTGCCCACCAACAACCTCTCTGAGCAGTGGGACCACTTCGAAGTGAAATACCCTGACCTAGCCGACAGTGACACCACCGACTGGACCACCCTCTACAATGCCATCGACTTTGTGGTGATGAGCAGCGAGCAGGACTTCCGTGACCATGTAGCAGAGTACTTCGACATACCTGTGTTGGTTGACTATTGCATCTTTGGCAGCGCCCTCAACGCCATTGACAACTACGGAAAGAACATCTACTGGGCTGTCTACGACAAGACTGTTGACAAGAAGCTCACCTTGGCAGCATGGGACCTCGACTGCACTGTGGGACAGCGATGGGCATCACAGTTCAATCCTGACTTCATATCACCCCACTTCCTCTTCGACATGACCTTCGGACTCACCAAGCGGCTCATACAGCTGGATGTGGACAACTTTGTGGACAAGCTCAACACACGCTATGCTGAGCTGCGCAAGGGCATACTGGCCACTGACAGCCTGCAGCATCGCTATCAATACTACTATGACCTCATCACACGCAGTGGAGCTGCCAAGCGTGAGACCACACGCTGGAGTGGCGACAGTGACCTCAATGGTGAGCTGATGAGCTTCGACTATGAGATCAGCTACATCAAGAGCTGGCTCACACGTCATCTGCGTGACCTTGACCGTGAGGGATTCCCTCTCTCCGAGCAGGTCATTCCTGAGGCCATCACTCCCCTTGTGGAGTCTCCTGTGCGTCGTTATGACATCATCTATGACCTCACAGGCCGACGGGTCTCTCCCGCCAGCATGTCTAAGGGGATATATATTGTTAATGGGAAGAAAGTAGCCTACCAATAAAGGCCTCCCCCTAGCCCCCTCCAACTGGAGGGGGAATGTTGGATACAAAAAGAACGTAAAAATAACATAGCAAAACATGAAACAAACGCTGATAGCAATAGGAATGTGCCTCGTGGTCAGGGCATCAATGGCACAGACACTCTATGTCAATCTGGAGAACGACGCAGTGATGGACTACCTCGATGAGGTGTCGTATGCCTACAGCACAGAGAGCCAGGTGGCACAATACCTGCAGGATGGAGTGCGACTCGACATGCCACGACCTGCTGAGCTGCCCATCCCAGAGACCACCGCTGAGAAGGTCACAGTCACCTACAGTGAGATGATCGACTTCTCTGACTGCATCACCCAGGAGACTCCTGTCAGCGAGGGAGTGGTCAGGATCTACAACCTCATACCCGAGCGCGTCTACTTCTATAAGATGGAGGCCGACGGCAAGGTGCTCATGCAGGGAGAGATCAAGACCACAGGCAGGGTGCGCATGATCTATGTGCCCACAGCATTCAACATACGCGACATGGGAGGATGGGAGACTGAGGACGGCAATGTCATCAAGTATGGCAAGATATACCGTGGTGCAGAACTCAACGGCAGCATTCAGACCTCAGAGGAGGACCTTGCCACTCTCCGGCAGCTAGGCATAGAGGCAGAGATAGACCTGCGTGAGGCCACTGAGAACGACGGTGCAGGCATCTCAGCCTTTGGATTCACTGCCGACGACAACACCTATCTCTTCACCAACAACAGTGGATGCTGTGACCGTTCGCACCTCACAGGCTACAGCTGGACACAGCGCTACAGAAAGGAGTTTGAGTTCATCGTCAGGTGTCTGCAGGAGGGTCGTCCAGTCTATCAGCACTGCATCTCTGGAGCTGACCGCACAGGGCTCCTGGCATGGCTCCTGGAAGGCCTGCTGGGTGTGTCCTACGAGAACATGATGAAGGACTATGAGCTCACTTCCTTCTACAAGCTCCGCACAAAGAACAACGTGGATTTTGCCTATGAGTACATCAACTCCCTCAACGGCGAGACCCTGCAGGACAAGTTCAAGTACTACTTCACCAACCGTCTCTACGTCAGCCAGGCCAACATCAACTACTTCATCAACGAGATGCTGGAGCCCAAGGTCCTGGTAGGCATCACTGAGCTCAATAATCCCACCCCAACCTCCAAACCCATCTACGACCTCCAAGGCCGCCGCATCAATAAAGCCACAAAAGGCATAATAGTAGAAGCAGGTAAGAAGGTAGCCTCCCCCTGACCCCTTCCCGAAGAGGGGAAATGCTGCATGGTGAAAGTTGGTAGCTTACAGTTCAGTATGGGGCTTTGTCAAAGCCCCAACATCCTCTCTGTCAAAGCCCCAACATCCTCTCTGTCAAAGCCCCAACATCCTCTCTATGACAGCTCCAGCATCCTCTCAATCGGCTTCACCGCATCCTTGGCAATCTCAGGATCCACCTCCACGCTGGGCCACTCATACTTCAGACAGTTGTAGATCTTCAGCAGCGTGTTCATCTTCATATACTGACACTCGTTGCAATGACAGCCCACACTGCCCTCCGACACCTCAGGAGGCACAGCATAGAGCACCGTCTCAGGACACTGACGATGCATCTCATGCAGGATGCCTGCCTCAGTAGCCACGATATACTCATGCTCAGGATGCTCCACCACATGCTTCAGCAGCACGGCCGTTGACCCCACCACATCAGCCACCTTCAGCACCGGACCCTTACACTCAGGATGAGCCAGCACCAAGGCTCCAGGATGCTCCTGCCTAAGCTTCACGATGGCCTCCACCGAGAAGCGCTCATGCACATGACATCCACCCTGCCACAGCAGCATCTGGCGACCTGTCACAGCATTGATATATGATCCCAGGTTATAGTCAGGACCGAAGATGATCTTCTCATCCTGAGGGAACGTGTCCACGATCTGCTTGGCATTGCCGCTGGTCACCACCACATCCGTCAGAGCCTTCACCGCAGCAGTGGTGTTCACATAGCTCACCACCTTGTAGCCCGGATGCTCCTCCTTATACTTCCTCAGGTCCTCAGCCTTGCACGAGTCAGCCAGCGAGCACCCTGCATTCAGGTCAGGACACAGCACCAGCTTCTCAGGCGAGAGCAGCTTGCAAGTCTCAGCCATGAAGTGCACACCAGCCATCACGATGATCTTCGCGTCAGTCTGGGCAGCCTTCCGTGCCAGGGCCAGCGAGTCACCTATGAAGTCAGCCACCTCCTGAATGTCGCCAGTAGTATAGTAGTGAGCCAGCACAATGGCATTCTTCTCCTCACACAGACGACGAATCTCTGCCTGCAGGTCCACCGGCTCATCGATGTATCCCTGCTCTATCCACTCTTTTTTCAACACCATATTATTATATTCTTTTCTTTTTTTTCTTTTTAAAAATAGAATGATAAGGATGATGTGGCGTGAATATGTTGAAAACTCGAGGCCCTTTTTCTTGCCCAGAAAGTTATTCCGCCGTGGCATCAGCGTTATCCACACCACCTGTGAATTATTACTCGCTGATAATAAGCCCACAACGACACTTATCCACAATTTCCTTTTTCGGTGCAAAGATACAAAGTTTATAAAAATTTCCCGCATATTTTTGTGGAAAACTTCATCCAGAAGGCGTAATAACCTCCCTTTTTTCCACACACATACTCACCCGCTGTGGTTTTCCACACCGTTTTCCACAAGTTATCCACATAGTTATCCACAAAAAAGTGCACAAATCTTTGGCAGTCTCACTCAAAATCGCTACCTTTGCCCTCAGAAAGTATTAATCACCTAAAAAACCCTAAACGACAATGAACAAGAAAAGATTCCTCACCACATGCACCACCGTAGCAGCCTTCCTGCTCATGGCAGTACTGGCACTGACAGCATGCAAGGGCGGCAAGACAGAAAAAGAAGCAGAAGCCACAGCTGACGACGAAGAAGAGATGATGGACCCAGACGATGACTCCTTCTTCGGCAATTATCGTAACTACTTCAAGACAGAAGAACCCAAGGAAGTCACCGTCAAGACAGCCAAGGAGTTTATCAAGGCCCTCAAGAGCAACCGCCACATCATCATCCCACATGTCGAGACCCTGGAGCTCACAGAAGCCATCGATGAGCTGGTAGACGAGGGAGAACTCTTTGAGTACGACCGCAGCTACAGCCAGAAGGGAGTATATTATAATGATGAGTACGACGGCAAGAGCCTCATCCTCGTAGGCCTCAAGAACCTCTTCATAGAGGGCACAGCCGAAGAAGGGGCACACCTCGAGGTCACACCACGCTATGCAGAGGTCATCTATCTCAAGGACTGCAGCAACGTAGTCCTCTGCAACCTTACCATGGGCCACACCGATGCAGGCGACTGCTCAGGAGATGTGGTCTATGCAGAAGGCTCCTCCAACATCATCGTCGACAAGTGCAGCCTCTATGGATGTGGAGTCAACGGCCTCCAGGCTGACCACTCAGAGAGCCTGCTCCTGCGTAACTCAGAGTTCTACGGATGCAGCGACTGTGGCATCTATATCTACTCCACCGATGATGTCACGGTAAAGGGCTGCAAGATCTACGACAACATGAGTGGCGTCAGCGTAGGAGAGTACTGCAAGGATATCATCTTCGACCACTGCACCTTCGAGGACAACCATGGCCAGCTCTTCCGCTGCTGGAGTGAGATCCGCGTGAAGAACAGCTCCATAGAGCATCATAATGGAGACGATGCAGACAATGTCCGCTTCTCCAACTGTGATGTCAACATGGACTACCGTGATTCTGATAACTATGCTGATGTAGAGGAGGACTATGAGGAGTAGACTCAGCGAACCTCACCATTCAACCAACCAAACAGGCAAGGCCCCCACGTTCGGAGACCTTGCCCGTTTTTATATGCCAAAATAAAACTGTCATCTGTCATCTGTCACTTTTGACAGACCTATGCCTTCTTGAAAGTATCGTTGGAGAGGCGGATGATGTAGCCGCGATGCACCCACTGACTGAGCATGTTGGCAGCATGTTCGGCATCCTTTCCAATCTGCATGCGCACGTTGACGGCATCCTGATACTTGAAAGTTTGAGGAAGCAGGTCGAGGAGGTTGCTAGGTCCACGGTGAGATGTGTGTATCTGACTGCCAGCATTGCGTATGAGGTCGCCGAAGAAGTGGAGCTTGAGCCAGAGGTCGTAGTGCAGGCTCCAGCGGCAGAATCCCTCAATAGCCTTTTCCCACTTGTTTCCGTTAGCTGAGTACAGCAGACAGGCCTTGCGGAATGCATGCACTAGTGCGCGGTGCGAGAGGTTGTCGAACACCTCATCCTGTGTCTGCTGGGCAAACTGGTCGCACTCTGCCTTGAGTTGTGTTGTCAGCTTCCATGCCTGCTTGCAGTAGATTTCACCTGTTGTTGCCTTCAGACAGTCGATGAACTTTTTGAGTGACTCGTCGTAGCGCTGGTCATATCGTCCATAGACAGGTATGGGTGCTCCGAGTCCCATGTAGGGCGTTGTGGCCAGGCAGAGTCGACTGATGGGTCCGTCGATGAGCACATGGCGGAACATGTACTGCGCCTTGGTGGGTGTGGTCGATGCATTCCAGTTCAGTCCCAGCGGACCGCGATAGTTGACGCTCTGCGCTCCAGCACGCTCTTGTCCGAAGGGGTTGTCCTCGTCATCGGCCAGTTTGAGGTTCTTGAAGGTGCAGCTTATTCCCCTGACACCCTCGATGCCGTACCACTGCTCAAACTCATGCAGATGTGTGTAGAGAAATGCTCCCTGCGAGTCGGCCATGCATTGCGACAGTCGTGCGCTGGTGATGTCGGGGCTGACATGCTGTATGATGAGGTCGACGGGGCGCTTGGGCTTGTCGGCATTGGCTGACTTCGAGTTGTACTGCTCGTTGAATTCCTGCAGGCGCTTGCGGTTGATGTTGTCGCGATCGACCATAGGCTTGGTGATGTGCTTCAGGGGCTGCTTCATGCTGGTGTCCTTACCGCTGCCCGTCTCGGCAATGACGAGGCAGTTCATGCGCAGCTCACGGTACTGATTGTCGATGAAGAGGTACTTCGCTCCATTCGGATAGACACCTAGCGCGGGGAACATGCTTTGTGCCACGGTGGCCTTCATCTCGTCGGGAGTGAGCGCTGTGACGGCCTTGGGCAAGCGAGGCAGCACCTCAGGCAGCATGGGAGGCTCGGGCGATGAATAGATGTCGGAGAGTGAGGCCTTGTCACCATAGACGACCTTGTGCTGCTGCTCGTCGATGACTATCGCTGCTGCTTTCTCGGCGGTTGAAGTCTCACGATGGCTGTCCAGGCGAAGGCTCTCGGCGAAGACGCGGCGCTGGAACTGGGTCATCTTTTGGCTGGTGTCGGTGTACTTCTGATAGAAATCGGCTATGAGCTGCAGTATGTTGGGGTCGTCCCAGTACTGAGGCATCAGTTCGCGCAGCACGCCCAGCAGCTCACCTTGTCCAAGCAGTTGAGTGGCACCTACGGAGAGCATGCTCTTCACGGCGTTGTGAATGCCTCCTATCGTATTGAGATGACACACCTGCAGTCCTGCCTCCTTCAGGCATTCGGCCACAATGTAGCGGGTGCGGTCGTCGGCTGGCTGAGGCTGTTCCAGACAAGGTTTCTGAGAGTTCTGGGCGGCGGCAGTTATGGTTTGTGCCTGAGCCTTGCTGCCCGACTCCAGCTTACGGCCGTCCATGTCGAGTCCACGGGCGAGGAAGGCTTCGCGGCGCTCCTCTATCTCCTTGTTGGAGAGGGGCTTGAGCCAGTTGTCGGAACGATAGACCTCGTCACCGGTCATGTAGATGTAGCGCTCGGGAGTGACGCAGCTTTCATCGTAGGGCACTCCTATCTCTTCACAGAAGGCTCGCTGAGTCTCCTCGATGGTCATTCCCTTAGGCATGAGCACCCAGATGTGGAGCTTCTTACGGGGAGAATAGTCGATGTAAAGTACTGCATGCTCCCATTCGGAATATTCGTCGGCATTCACCTCCAGGGCCTTCTCCTTGGCCTGCTCCACCAATAGAGGCTCGTCGATGTCGATGCAGGTCTTGTAGGTGAACGCCTCGGGCACGATGTCGGCTTGGGCGCGGTGGTTGCGGCGGAACATCGAGTAGTGGGGGCACACCGAGGGCAGCTGATCCTTCAGTTCCACCTGGCCGTTGCGGATGGCTGTCACCGTCTGGCTAACGTCCTCGCGGCTGATCATCTCCAGCACAGTCTCGGCCGTGGCAGGCTCGGCATAGCCGCGATGGTACTTGCCCATGATCTTTCCCGTCTTACTGTCCTTCGGGCGGGGGTTGACTGCGAAAATGGCTGTTGTATTCATATTTGCAATGTTTTGAAATTTCACATTGCAAAGGTACAACTATTATTTCAGCCCTCAATGGAATGGCGCATAAAGCGGCGCATGGCTCTTGGCATCAGCCCCTTTGTCCTCCGGTGACGGCACTCTCGCCATCCTTCTTAATGACCTCCCAGACCTCATACATCATCTCTAAGAACTTGCCTACGATGCGGTTGCGGCGCAGGGCCTCATCGCGGCGGTCGGTGCAGTCCTTATACGTCCAGGGCAGCTTGGTGCCTTCAGCCTGATTGTAATACTTGGCCAGCGTCTTCGCACCCGCCACATTCTTGAAGCCCAGCTGCTCCATATACCTCTTGAACTGCGGGAACGAATAATTCCTGATCTTTTCAGCGCCGGGAAACAATCTCTTGTCGATGGCACGCTTCACCCAGGCATAGTCGTAGCCGTACATGATGTTGCAGCGGGGAGCTACGGCTTCGGGCGAGTTAAGGTAGGTGATGGCCGCCTGGAGCGAATTCTCCTTACCCAGTTGCGCAGAGTCAAGCCAGGTCACGTCGATGTTGTTCTCTTCGAAAAAGACAGTCATCTTTTCAATTTCGGCTTGGCTGTGCAGCGATGAGTCGATGGAGATGGCGTTGGGGCGGGGCCTTCGGGGAGCAGCATTCTTCAGCCGGTAGAGGTCCAGTAAAGTGGATATATCGCGCGGCGACTTCATCTGACGGCTCTTCCTGGGCTTGGCATGCATCAATCTGACTAGCTCGTACCCTCCAGGTCTGATGCCCAGAAGATCGGCAAGGTCTCGCTTTCCCGACTTCTCCAACAGCTTCTCGATCGTCTCCTTCATCCCGTCCTTGCCAGGAGGAAACACTATATAATACTTAGCAGCCGTTCCCCTGATGCTGCCTCTCCCCCTGTGGTAACTCCACTTGGCGGGCTTGAACAGTTGAGAACCAGTCACATACGGCGTCCCTGATCCCAATATAACCTGCTCGTGCAACTGCTGCAGCTCCTCGAGACTGAGAACCCGCCCATCGCCAGTCAATAGTCGGCTCTTGCCGCCTTTCTTTATTATTCTGCTCATGTATTCAAATTACTTTCTGCAAAGTTAACTATAAAAATCGAAACCACCAAGAATGAATGCCCATTTTTCACCTCCTCGATGACAGATGACAGATGACAGTTTTATTTGGGCCTGCCATACCATTCTCACAACACTGATCTAGTATATCATAGTTTATTAAACATATTATATAATATAATAATGTATATATTATGATAAATAAATAATAAGAAAGATAATATGAAAAAGACCAAGAATAGGAGAGAGGACCCCTTTAAAATAAAACTGTCATCTGTCATCTGTCATGAATGGACATACAAACATAGTTCAACCCCAAGCCCCACAGACATCATCAAGAGCACCACCCCGCATCAACAAACAAGCCGCAGAAGAACAGCAAGAAGGCCGCCGGAGCACTACAAAGAGGCTGCGGAGGAAGGGGGAAAATTGTTACATATTAATTGAAAAAAGTTACATAAATATTTGGTAGTTTCAGATTTTTTTTGTACCTTTGTATCGTAGAAAAGCATTAGAGAATGCCAGTTTCGGAGCTGTTATTCCGGTAAATAATCCTTAGTTATTAATCTTAATAAAAGTTTACAACTATGTCACAAAAGGTTCAAAAGTACAAAAACACGAATGAGTTGTCGAAGATGTTTGGCAAGTACTATGTCAGAGCCGTCTACGACAAGAAGTTCATCACCACCGACGAGCTGGCCGACTACATCCAGATGCAGGCCTCAGTGAAGCGCTCTGACTGTAAAGCAGTGCTCGACGAGCTTGGAATGGCCATGAAACACTACTTCGAGCTTGGTCAGAAGGTGAAGATCGAGGGCATCGGCATCTTCAAGGTGGGCATCACTAGCTCTCCCTCTGACACGGAGGAAGGCTGCACTGCCGCCAATGTGAAGAAGAGCCGCGTGCTCTTTGCCCCTGAGACCACCTCCACTCCCACCGGTGAGACTGCCACTGTGCAGCGTCCTGCCCTGGTGAATGGTGTGCCCACGGTAGTAGACTATGAGGTGACCACCTACAATCATCCTGCCACCATGCTGAAGGATGTCCGCTTTGAGCTTGCCCAGAATGCCACTGGCTCAGGCTTCGATGAGGAAAGTGGTGGGGGTAGCGATAGTGGTAGTGGTGGTGATGATGAGCCACGTCCATAGGAAGTGAAGAGTGAAGTGTGAAGAGTGAAGAATTTGCTTCCGCGCTCTGACTCATGAGCTAAGCCTCTCCGAAAGGAGTCTTTCAATTCCTCTCCCTACTTGGGAGGGGTTTTTTTATGTACTTGATCAGGGTGGGGTATTGGGGGTGGTCACTCATAAAGCTTAGCTGGTGCAGAAAAGGGGTATATGGAAAATATGTGCAGAATTGCAAAGTGCATTAGTTTTTTCTTATGGGGAGAATTGGAGATATTATAGTAATAATGATATATATTATTGATTATTAATTAGTTATATACTATTATTCATTGTTCTTCATTCTGACCTCTCTCCCTGTCTCCCTGAAAATATGATGCAATTTGCACATTTGCATTTTTTTGTGGGGTTTAGTGGAGCAGCAGATACGCGAATGGGCATAC
>JAEEGG010029356.1_pt1 | contig 10279 bp, 8 predicted proteins | sample 9134161 | NCBI WGS metagenome assembly JAEEGG01 (sample SAMN16246543, study PRJNA631951) | gut metagenome | biome: gut microbiome; feature: rumen; material: CR-attached | host: Bos | place: Iran: Karaj | collected 2018-10 | reverse complement strand
GCCCTTGGCCACGTTGAGCCCGCCGGAGAACACCTCGAGCTCGGCGATCGAGAGAATCGCCGGATCGCTTTCAAGGCGCACACGTACATATCGTCCATTTGTCGGCGCAGCCATCGTCATTCCAACGACAATGCATGCGCAGGCCGCAAGAGTCTCTGCTTTGATTTTATGCATAACGCCCACAGTATATCAGATTTCAGCATATCATGCAAAGCAAAGACTTTCAATACGAAGTTGAGGACAAAGGATGAAGGCTGCATCTCGCGAAGCACTCTGCAGCCTGATCCTTTGTCCTCTGTCGTCTGTCCTGACATTATGACATTGTGGCATTATGGCATTATGGCATTGTGGCATTGTGGAATTGTCCGCCTTCAATTTCATAATGCCATAATGGCACAATTTCACAATTCCACAATTCCATAATCTCACACTCATTGCTTTCGCTGCTGGGAGTCTCGGAGTCTTGGAGTTATTGAGACGTTTCGAAGATTCTTTCTAAACCTCCAAAACTCCTAAACTCCCATTGGCGAAAGCAAGAAAGGTTTTGCGACTGGTTCTTATGAAGCAATTGCGAAACCGAGAGTGCATGATGTGGCAAGGCCGCCTCGGCCTTGCTGCAAGGGCGAGGGCGCCCTTGCCACATCGGGTTTTGCAACCTCCCGCCGGCCACCACCGCATTTCACGCGGTAGGGCGAGGCGTCCCGCCGAGCCGCAGCGACGTGTCCCTACGCCGCCGGCACTCCGCTCCCTGCGCACAAACGATTCCCCGAAACAAATTGCCTCACGCCAAATTGCCCCTGCCGAGGCGCCTTCCAAAGGGCCTATGCCCCATCAACCGCGTCACGCACGAAGGGTCTGTCCCCTCAGATTTCCGTACGCGTAGGTGTCCGTCACGCCGGAGACGGAGACTTCGCGCACGACGTCGCCAAGCGAGAACTCGTCACTGTCAAGAAACATACATTATGTCCTTCAAAACCATGAGATTATACCACACAAGAAAAAGCATCAATCCTCCGGCCATTATAACTCCCCATCGGCGGCCTGCCGCCCAGAGGTGTATTAGCATAAAGGGCCAAAGCACGAAATGTACAATTGCAAAAAACATAGGGTAGTTAGGCGAGAAACCTACTCCCGAATTATGCCATAGCCCCCTTCTTCCTAACTCTATGATGGACACGTTAATTACCATCACCGCAAAAGCCATACCCATACATCCAATATTCAAGGATTTCTCGGACATTTTTCAGCTCCCTATGACCGTCCTAAATCAATGTTTGTTTGACTCCAAGGATTTCTCATCTACAAACCCTGGCCAGAAATTTACTTCTACTCGGTGATTGTTATAGCGATGACAGAAGGTTACACTATCTCCATTGTCCACAACCATCCAATCCCTCCCTGGTATTCTATACTCCCAAACGCAATCAAAATCCTTATCAAAAACATGTATCGTTGACCAAGCGTAATATGGCCTAATTCCCTTTACCACCAGCAGGAACTGCTGTTGTCTTTTGTCGAGGCAAGCAGCGCACTGCAAAAAATGACTGTAGCCAGACGGATGCTCCGCCAGCACATTTCCGCTACCTGCGTCACGAATCACAATGTTGTCGTCGTCACAGCATTCTACAGTGACCTTCTTTCCGGAGAATGCAATTAGAGACGAAGACACACCATCAGCACGAGACCTTCCTTCTTCCTCCCGAAAGTTCCAACGCGTCTCATTGTCTTCGACATCAGGCACCGCATCTTCCCGCCACTTTTTGAGAGGAGGATTCCGCTCTTCGCATTCAAACGCAATCTCGTATGCCCGTTCTTTGTAGCTAGCACAGCCAACAAGCGTTACAACTAAAGAAACAATTACGCTACAACAGCCGATTCTTGCCATGGTGAATTCCTCATTTATCATTGGTCATTTTTTCAGGACAGGCAAAATCAAAAGCAATTCCCCCAACCAGCCATAGTGCCCCTTTATAAACATTTCCAAGAAAACCAACCGGCGGCAATGCCGGAGAGGCGGGGGAGGCCGGACGGTCCGGCGAACGCGGGGAGACGCCCAAAGAGGAGAAAGTCGAACGGAGTCGCGCCGTTGTCCGCGCCGGGATCGAGCACGAGCGCGTCTCCCGCGCCGGCCGTCATCGAAGTCGCCTCGCCGGTCGCCGGGTCGAGCCATCCGCCGGCGGCCGTGGAGTACACCGCGTTCGTGGGCGTGGAGCCGTCCGCCGGCGCAACGTGGAGCATGTCCGAGAACGCGCCGCCGTCGCCCATGAACGGGCCGGCGAGAAAGTACGCGGGCGTGCCGGGAAGAAACGGCGAGAACGGCATGACCACCGTGACGGACTCGTTCGACGCCGATGCGCGCATTACGCCCGCTGCATCGTCGGCGTTTGCGCCAACGGCAATCGATGCGGCAACCGCCGCAAAGGCAAAATTGTAGAATCCTCTCTTCAAACCGATACCCTCCTAACCGTCTTTTTAGCAGCCTCCTGCCTCAAGACGGCTCAAAGTGTAGCATACCCCCACGCCGAAGTCAACACGGCCTTTACAATTTTATAAAATTTAAATCATCATGACATTGTAACCGCACCGCTAGGCGCGCGCCGAGCGCAGGTTGAACGCGAAGAAGAGCGGACGGTACACGCCCTCCATCACGGCCACGCGCTCGAACGTGCCCTTCGCTCGGTCGTACGCGAAGCTGCACACGCGCCAGCTCTCCTTCAGTCCCGCAAGGCAGAACCTGCCGCCGGGGAAGAACTGGAAGTCGCGCGGGAAGGATCCGCCAAGGCGCGCGTTGTTCAGAAACTCCATCGCGCCCGTGGCGGGATCGATGTTGAACACGCTGATCGAATCGTACCCGGAGCGGCTGATGTCGCGGTTGGAGCAGAAGAGCTGCGTGCCGTCTTCGCTCACCTTGATCGCCGCCGCCTTGCACGCCTCCATCGCCTCCTTGGACGTGAGAAGCGGCAGCGTGGCCACATGCTCGAAGCCCTCGCCCGTGTAGCGGAAGCTCGCAACGAGATTCCCCAGCTCGAACACCACGTACGCGAACTTGCCGTTCGGATGGAACACGATGTGGCGCGGACCCGCCCCGGGCGCGAACTTGCGCGTGTCGATGCACGCGGCCGGCACAAGCTTCATGCCCTCGGCGCGATTGGCAAAGTCATACGCCATCACCTTGTCGAGCGTGAGATCCACCACCATCTGGAAGCGTCCGTCGGGCGTCACCACCGAACAGTGCGCGTGAGCGCGGTCCTGCCGCGGCTTGTTCGGGCCGTCGCCCTCGTGGCGCACCTGGCAGCGCGCGTTCACCTCGCCCGCCTTCCCGGCGCACGCAGGATCTATCGAGCCGTCGGCCTTCAAGTCGGCATAGCCCGCCGTGCCGCAGCTGTACTCGGCATAGACAAGCGCCTTCTCCGAAGGATCGAGCGAAACATGGCACGGCACCGTCCAGCCCGTGGGAATCTCGTTCATGAACGTGAGCTTCTCGCCAACAGCCCCGCCCAGGCTGAACGCCGCAAGTCCGCCGTTGCGTCCACCGGGACCAAACGCCTTGCGCCCCAGCACGGAGTAGAGACGCGTGCCATCCCTGTTCAGCGCCATGTAGGTGGGATTCTCGTACGCATCGTACACGGCGATCGTCTTGAAGTCTCCCGTGCCGGCATCGCACTCGAACACATGGATTCCGTCGTTGTGCGACTCGCCGGTGTAGCTGCCAACGTAGGCGGTGTATTTCGCTTTGCTTTTGTCCATGGACGTCTTCCTTTCTATGCCATCGCCTTGTATTCGGCCTTTATCACCTCGTCCGCGCGGGCGAGCACCTCCTTGAGAGTGCCCGTCTTCACACGATGCCAAAGCTTGAGGTCGTCGAGATCGGCCACAGTCACACCATGGCCGCAGTCGTCGTAGAACGTGTCGATGTTGCGCGGCACGCCAAGGTCCACCATCAGCACGTTGCGGTCCAGCACGGCGGCGCTCATCTCGCGCGTGACGACGGGACGCGACGAGTCCACGGCCGAGAGCACGATGTCCGCCTCGGCAAGCGCAGCCCCGATTTCGCCAAGCTGCACAAGCTTCGGCGCCACACCCGCCACTGACGCAAACTCAGGCCCCGAGAGATCCGGCACGTTCACGTGGTACGCCCACGTCACGCGGCATCCAAGGCGCATGAGCGCCGCCACGGCGCCGCGGCCCACCATGCCCGTTCCCACCACGAGAACGTTCGTCTTGTCGTCCACTCCGCCATGCACTCCGAGATAGCGCACCGCAAGCTGGTCGATCTCCGTCACACGCAGCAGACCCTCCACCTCGTGGCGAACGGCCTTCGAGACGCGCAGCACCTCGGCGCCCGTGAAGCGCACTGCCCCCGCGCTCCACTTGCGCTCCTCCGCCTCGGCGAGAGAATCCTTCAGCTGCGAGACGATGTGGAACTCGCCGAGCAGGGACGACTCAAGCCCGCTCGCCACTCTCACGAGATGGCGGAACGCGTCGAATCCGCGCATCTCGAAACGCTCGCTCTCCGCAAGTCTGTCGAACCCCGCCAGCCGCCGCAGCGTTGCCGCCACAAGCGGATCGTGCGCCGCCACCGCCACTATCTCCACGCGGCTGCATGTGTTGAGAATGAAGAACTCGCGCACTCCGCGCACGCGCCCCATCAGCGCGCCCAGCTCGGCACGCTCCTCCGGCGGCAGATGGTACGGCGCGCGCTTGCGGCTCGGCAGCACTGCGTCGCTGGTGCCTATCACCAGAAGCTCCAGATCGCGGCGCTCGCCGAGGGCGCTCTCGATCTCCTTCTTCGCGTCGCGCGCCGCCGCGCAGCTCTGCCCGCTCGTGGATACGGCCACCGTCAGCTCGCCGATGCGCGTGACTGCGGGCGTGGTGAAGTCGCCGTCGCTCCAGTTCATGTCGGCGCAGCAGCACGGCACGCGCGCAAGGCGCGCCTCGTCGAGAACGGCGCGGTTTACGTGCTTGTCGTCGGTACAGGCGAACACCACCAGCTTTCCTGCCACGTCGCCAGGCGCAAATGCGCGCCTCTGCCACGAGATGCGCCCTTCCTCCGCAAGCGCCTTCAGCTCATCAACCGCCTCGGGGCACACAAGCTCCACCTCCGCGCCGGAGTCCAGCAGGCCCTTCGTCTTGCGAAGGCCCACGCGCCCTCCGCCCACAACGAGGGCTTTGCGTCCGTCGATTATGAGGTTCAGCGGAATCGTGTTCCTTTGTGGACGCCCCTCCCTATGCATCCTTCACCCTTCCGAAGATGTTTCCGTAGCGGTTTAGGTTCAGCGCCTCAACGAACGACGCGATCTTCGTGACCGTGGAGCACGGGTCGATCGAGGCGTCCATGCAGTCGCCCTCGAGCGAAAGGAGCGGACACCCCGCCTTGTCGAGCGTCTCGCGCAGCAGCTTCGAGAACGCCCTGTCCGCCAGCGAACAGCGTCCGAATCCGTGCGTGTAGAGGATGACGCCGTTGAACTTGCCCGCGGGTATTGCACGCCGCACGTACTCCACGCGCTGTGCGGGATCGAGGAAGCCGGACTGCAGCAGCCTGCGCGCTAGCGAGCGATACGGGTCCTTCGGGTCGAGCGGATCCCACCCCACGAAGTTCGTCTCCTCGAACACTATCGGCGCGTTGCACGTGGTCTCGATGAACGTGAGATGCTTCGTATCGTAGAACGGCGGCAGATGCAGCCACAGCAGGCGATGCGTGTCGTCTATCGAGTAGCGGCTTTCGGCCCACTCCTTCTTCTGCAGGAGCTCCTCGAAGTACGCCTTCTGGATGTCCACGAGATCCTGCGTGCCCCATAGCTGCGAGAAGACGACCGCGTTGTAGATCGCCTCGCTGCCGCGCACGAGCGGCGGCGAAGTGAAGCGCAGGTGGGCGCACTTCTTAGCGTACTCGGCGGCCTCGTTGGAGAGGATGCATGCCTCCTCGAGGCGGGCGGGGTCAAGCTTCGTGCCGAACGTCTTCTCCATCAGCACAACGGACTCAGCGAGACCGTCCGCGATCGTCTCCACCGCCGCACGGCTCTGCGCGCTGATCGGGGTCTGGAGAGAGTACATGCGCTCGGGGATTCCGTATTCGCGCGCGAGGTCGGCGAAGACGCGCTCGGCCTGCTGGCACGGCTGCATCGTAGAGACGATGTAGTCGGGCTTCTCGAGATCCATTCCCTCGAGCATTCTGAGGAACGAGCACGTCTGGCCGTCGAAGCCCTTCTGCGCGGCCTTGCCGAGCGCCTCCTTCACCTTGTCGGCCTTGCGTCCGAAAAGCGCTGCGTAAGTCTCGAGCGTGCGGATGCGGCATCCCATCGCGTTGAGGATCTCGGTGGGGAAGAAGAGATTGCGCCACACGAGCGGCTTCGACTTGTCGGACGAGAAGAAGTCGCGGCGCGTGGCCTTGATGCGCAGCGTCACTGATTTGCCGCGCGTGGGCTCGTACTCCACCTTCGCGAGGTCGAGCTTTCCGGAGTCTCTCAGATCGTGCAGCTGGCGCGCGATCACAGCCGCGCCAAGAGCGCCCATCACCTCGTGGTACTGCGGAATCACGATCTCGCTGCCGGTGAGCTTGTTCAAGAAGAAGGCAACGGCCTTGTTGAAGGCGACGCCGCCCTGGAAGAGGATCTTGCGCCCGGGCGCGTTGAGAAGCAGCTGCCCCACGGAGTTGAGGATCGTACGGGCCTGGGCCTTGCAAGCGCCGGCGAGGAGGTCGCCGATCGGAACGCGGTTCTTGAACTTGTTGATGGAGGTCGCCGACAGAACGGCGCATACGGAGCTGAACTCCGTGTCGGAGGAATAGTTCACCTTGTCGGCCACGTCCTCCACCTTCACGCCGAGCTTGGCGGCGACGGAATCGAGGAAGCTACCGGTGCCAGCGGCGCACACGCCGGACATCATCGACGTCCAGAGCTTCATGGTGGGGTTGTACACCATGCACTTGGAGTCCTGTCCTCCGCAGTCGATGATCGCGTCCACATCGGGATGCAGGAACTTCGCGCCCGCCACATGCGCCGTCACCTCGCTCACCTGGAAGTCGAACGGGATGAACCGGCGCGTGTCCTCCACGATCTGGCTGCCCGTGACCACCACGGCGGCGAGGTCGCGGAACGACGACAAGCCCGCCACCTTCAGGAACTCGAGCGCAAGACGACGCGACGCGCCGCCACCGCAGGCGCCGCATCCCGAGCAACGCCCGGTGCATGCGACCTTGCCGGAATCCACTGGCGTCGTGCGCTTGTACACCGTCCGCACGACCTTCCCGTCCTCCGCAAGGAGCACGGCCTTGAACGTCGTGGAACCGATGTCTATTCCCAGATACTTCTTTTGCATGGCTGGTCTGTCAGGTTTCCTATTCTGCCGAAATGCCTATATTGTACCATCTACCAGCCATTCACGCAATGGTTTTACAGTAACGCGGCAGATCGTATATCACAGGTCTCGCAGGTTGGGGGCCTTTGGCTTCGGCGGCTTCTTGCTCGCGTCAAGCGCCTTCTTAACCGGGTTGTCGCCGGGAATCCAGCCGCCGCGCGCAAGCATGTTCAGGAAACGCTCGAACGCGTGCACCCGCTCAGCAACGGCGAACGAGCCCGCCTTCGCGGCAATCGCCTTCACGCACTCCGGCTCGTGCGCCTTGATGAGCGCCATCACCTTGCGGTCAGGCTCGTAGCAGTACGACTCCCAAAGGCGGATGAAGCGTTCGGCGGGGTCTTTGGCCTCGTTGGCGAACGCGAGCGACTCGCCCGCGAGGCGGTGGCGCAGCGCCGCAACGTCGCCGTACTTCAGCCCGGGGCCGCCGCTGACAGTGTCGGCATAGCGCGAGGGAATGCGGCGAATCCACACGTTGCGGAAGGGAACGGGGTGGCCGTGGTCCTGCAGAACGAGCGGACCCTTCATCTCCTTCGGGTGCGGATAGCGTCCGCACCAGCCGGTGTGGCCCTGGAAGGGATAGGAGTCCTGCACCAACACGCCGTTGAAGAACACGGTGGCGGAGCCAGGGTCCACGAGCCGCTTCCCCTCCCAGATCGGCGGATGGAAGACGATGTCGTACGTCTGCCACTCGTCTGGCTTGCGGCAGGGCTGCACGATGGGCGGATTCTCGCCGTACACCGCGCCGGCCTGGCCGTCGGCGTAGTTGGCGGGCTTCCACGGCGAGCGCGAAGGCTGCACGTTCGACGAGTCGAGAATCTGTATCTCGTACTTGCCCATGAGGACGACGCCGGAGTTGCCCCAGCCGTAGAGATCGTCCTTGGGCGTCTTCCATTCGATGTGTATCTGGCAGTCGGCGAAGTCCTCGACCGTACGCACGCTGCCCGAGCCGGGCGTGCACACGAACTCGCCGTTCTTCACGGTCCACTTCGTGGGCTTGCCGGCCGAAGCGCACCAGTTCTTCTTCACGCTCTCCTCCGTGCCGTCGAAGAGCACCACCGCGTCGCTCGGCGGGCGCCCGGGCGGCGTGGCAACCCGCACCGGGTCGGGACGGTTCACGTCGTGCACGGCCCATGCGTGCGTAGCGTTCGGACGCTCCCCCGAAGGCTCAGCCGCCGCCACCATCGCCGCTCCCGCAGCGAGTGCCGCCATCATTCTCTTCGCTCTCATGACCTCACCTCCTTCTTCTCTTCGCCCGCCATCTTCGCGCAGTCAAGCACCTCTCCCGGACGCAGCTGTGCGAGGTTTCCGAGGAATCCCCATTCCGTCATGTGGCTTGCCATCTCGAAGCCGCTCGTCGTCTTCCCTCCGCACAGGCAGCAGTTGACGTATTCGTGGTAGTGGCTCGGCGCCGCGCCCACGCCGGGCATTCCGGGCGCGCCCGAACCGTCCTTCATCACATAGTACGGCTCCACATCGTAGTGCGTGGAGAGCAGCCATCCCTTCGTGCCCTCGACAACGCGCCCCTGCGCGGGCAGCCTCTTCATTGGCGTGAGCGCCGCGATGTCCTGCAGGAACGCCGGCGGCAGGAACTTCGGCTCAAGCCTGAAGCCAACGTGGCCAAATCCGTCGCACCACTCCACGGTGAACGGCTTCATGCCGCTCGCCTTGACTCCGGGCATCGTCCATGTGACGTGAGACATGGAGGGCCAGAACTGCTCGCGCTGCGCGCTCGTCCAGTCGTCCGCCGCCACTTCTGCCGTCACCTTCACGGGACTCGTCGCGCCAAGTTCCATTCCCAGCCACACTGGGCTCATCAGATGAAGCCCAAGGTCGCCAAGCCACGACGTGCCGAACTCGCGCCACTTGCGCCACGCGCCAGGATGGTAGCCAACGCCGTACGCGCGCCACTTCGCCGGACCCAGCCACAGCTTCCACTCGAGGGTCTTCGGCACGGGCAGCTCTGGAAGCGGCCAGCGGAAATGCTCCGGACCAGGCTCGCCGCGCCGCGTGGAGAAGAGCCACACGTGCTTCACCTCGCCGATCACGCCGCTGCGCAGCGCGGCGGCCGTGCGCCTGTCGCACTCCCACGCCGCGATCTGCGTGCCCATCTGCGTGACTGCCCCCTTCTCGGCGGCGAGCTTCTCGATGCGGCGGCAGTCGCCGAGGTCGTGGCAGAGCGGCTTCTGCGCATAGACGTTGAGCCCGCGGCGGAGTCCCTCGAGGATGTACTGCGCGTGCGTGTGGTCCGGCGTGGAGACGTTCACGGAGTCGATGCGGTCGCCCTCCTTCGCGAACATCTCGAACGCGTCGCGGTATATGCGCGCATTCGGGAAGCGCTTGTGCGCGTTCTCGAGATAGCGCGAGTCGACGTCGCACAGCGCGGTCACATTCAGGTCGGGATGCGACGCGAGCTGATTGAGATCGTACCACGCCTGGTTGCCGCAGCCGATCGCCGCATGGGAAAGCATTTCATTCGGCTTGCGCCGCTTAACCACCGCGGGGAATCCCGCTATCGGCGCCGCCGCGGCAATCGCCGCGCCCGCACGCACGAGAAAGGCCCTCCGGCTAGTTGCCGACGCACTTTGACGTTTCTCTCTCATATCGCTCCTCGCTTGATTGTCATCCGCCGGACTCCACGCCGACGCATTGGTGAAATTATATCATTTTCCCACGCGTACAACCATAGATTTCAGACTCTAACGATCTTGCGTCATCTTCCAAGGACTAGGGGCGGTACTCGCAGCGGCCGCGGGAGCGCGGCACGAAACCGGGCATGTCGGCCTCTGGCGTGCGCCACGCCTCTTTGGCTGCCTCCTTAGCGATGTCCAGCAGCTCCGTCCATAGCGCATCATGCCGCGACGAAAACGAGAATCTGCCCTTGGCCGCATATCCGCGGCCTCCCTCCTTCACCGGCAGATGGGCC
>JAEEGG010029352.1_pt1 | contig 10280 bp, 12 predicted proteins | sample 9134161 | NCBI WGS metagenome assembly JAEEGG01 (sample SAMN16246543, study PRJNA631951) | gut metagenome | biome: gut microbiome; feature: rumen; material: CR-attached | host: Bos | place: Iran: Karaj | collected 2018-10 | reverse complement strand
TTCGCGGTAGTCGTTGAGCGTGCCCTCGTTGAGGATAGTCTCCACCAATAGGGCGTCGCTGATGTTCCGCTTTTGGTCTTCCGGCGTGAACCAGAAGAGGTTTCCGTGCTTTTTTATGAGTTCTTCGCGTGTCATGGGTAAGATTGCTCCAGCTTGCAGGAAGACAAAATTATTATTTTACTCCATTTATGCGGAAATTCTGAGAAAAATTCTTTGTCACAAGTTCGGCGAACCCTTGCCGGAGCATCTGGCAGGGAGACGGATATCGAAGTTAAAGCCAACACGATCCGGGTGAACCGGAATCTGCACGGTTTGTATTACGAATGGCTCTTCAAGGACGGAAACTTCGAGGATATCAGCCATTACTGACAATAAAGCCCCGGAGAGCAAAGCGCCCGGGGCTTTTCACGTTTTTTACGATTTCTCATAGAATGCGCCGTTGACTACCTTCAGGACGCACCGTTCAGGCCACGTTACAGGCTCAGCTTGCACAGCCAGGCATCCACCGCCTTTTCCGCCGCCTTGCGGTCACGCTGCGCGGTGTGACCGGTCACAGCCAAGCCCTCCAGCACCTTCGCTCCCGGCACGGCTACGGAAAGCTTTGCTCCGAAGCCGGAAAGCCCGCTGCCCTCGTGGGTGCAGAAGGGAATCAGCGTCTTGCCGGAAAGGTCATTCTTTTCCAGAAAAGTATAGATGATCATGGGCCAGTCGCCCCACCAGACCGGCGCGCCGATGAAGACCCGGTCATACTGCGCCAGATTCGCCACGCTGCTCTCGTATTCGGGTCGCGCGTGTTCATTCCGCTCCTTTTTGGCCAGGTCCGTGCATTCCTTGTAGGGAAACGCTGATTTAATCGCGATTTTTTGGTAAAATGGCCATGTAACCTCATAGAACAACACCCAAATAGAGAATGACCATGAACCAACAAAGTTTTGGAGATCTCGAATACGCCAATCGCCGCCAGAGAACAAAACGGGAAGAATTTCTGGATGCGATGGAGAGAATTGTCCCCTGGAAAGAGTGGGTAGAACTCATTCGTCCCCACTATTACAACGGCAAACGTGGACGTCCTCCGATAGATATCGAAACGATGTTGCGCATGTATTTGTTGCAAAACTGGTTTCAGCTTTCAGATATCGGAATCGAAGATGCCATCTATGACAGCTATGCCATGCGCCGTTTTATGGGCATTGATTTCATCCACAACCAGGTTCCCGATTCCACGACTCTCCTTGGCTTTCGGCATCTTCTCGAACAGCACAAGATCGGTGAACAAATTTTTGAAGACGTCAAAAATCGTCTGGAACAAGCGGGCCTTATAATGCATGGCGGCTCGATTGTAGATGCCACAATTATTTCCGCTCCCAGTTCGACAAAGAACCGGGAGAAAAAACGCGATTCCGAAATGCATCAGACGAAAAAAGGCAACCAATGGCATTACGGCATGAAAGTACATATTGGCACCGATGCGGGCACTGGTTACGTCCATTCCATCACCGGAACATCCGCCAACGTCCATGACATTGATGAAGCCTCCAAACTGATTCGGGAAGACGATAATGTTGTCTATGGCGATTCGGGATATACCGGCATTCAAAAACGCGATGAAATTCAAAATGATGAACATCTTTCCAAAGTTGATTTCCGCATTGCGAAACGCCCATCTTCCCTCAAAACTACAGCCAGTTATCATGGAATCAATTGGGAAAAACAAATAGAACATCAAAAGTCTTCAGTTCGCTGCAAGGTAGAGCATGCCTTCCTGATAGTGAAGAGATATTTCGGTCATTGCAAAGCTTCCTATCGCGGCATTATGAAGAATATGAATCGTTTCTACGTTGTATTTGCCAGTACCAATCTGGTTATGTGTATGCGGGCTGGACGAACAGAGGAATTCTGTATGGTGTAGTGCGTCCAAAGTTCGGAAATATTCCCCAAATATGGGAATATATGAGGCCAGATTATGTTTTTTTGAGGGATTTTTACCATTTTCAATCCCAATGGCCCTCAAATTCATAATGCTCTGGCCATACTCATTTTGGGCCAGACGAAGATACCTATAACCCCGATTAAATCATCGTTTCCGTAGGTCTTTGGATAGGGCCGGACCGGCTTGATCTCGAAGCTGTCCGCCCCGGTTTTGGCGGCGATCATCTTCGCAATGACGGCAGTGTTGCCCTCGGTGATGACGCCCACGTTGTAGTTTTCTCCCGTGTGGGAGAAGAAGACCACGAGCGTTCTGCCCTCCTCGGCGGCGAAGGCGGCCGGGGCGGCGAGAGCGGCGAGGGTGCAGAGCAGAAGAGTGGGGTTGAGTTGCATGAGGGTTCTCCTTTCGCTGTGTGTCAGGCTTTCGGCCGCAGCGGCCCGTAGAAGAAGGCGGCGGTGGCCCCGCCGTCAATCAGGAAATCCGAGCCGGTGATGAAAGCTCCGCGTTCACCCAGCATGATTTCCGCAAGATGCGCGATTTCGTCTGCCGTAGCCGGGCGCCCCGCCGGGCATTTGGCGAACATGTTTTTGTAGAAATCTCCACGCGGGCCATTGAATTCGTCGATCGCCAGCGGTGTTACCACGATGCCCGGAGAAATGGCGTTGATGCGCGCTCCCCGCGCGCCCCACTTCACCGCCTCGGCCATGACCCGTTTTCCGTTGCAGCGCTTGGCGAGCTGGTAGGCGTGCAGGGTGTCCCTGATGTTTTCCGGCTGCAATACGGGCAGCTGCAGCAGTTCCTCCGTGGGCGTGGTCGCCAGTTGTTCGTCAATTTCCGCCCCCAGGGCGGGCATCCGGTAGCCGGACTGGCTGGACACGGTCAATCCGGTGCCGCCGGGCTTGATGACCTTGCCCACTTCCTCCAGCAAAACCGCCGTGCCGTACAGGTCAACCTTGAGGATGACTTCGATGGACGCCTGGCTGGGCGAGACGCCCGCCGCGTTGACCAGCATGGAGATGTCGCCGAATTCTTGCGCTTGAGCGATCAGATGGAGAATGGAGTCGCGGGAGGCCAGATCCATCTCCACGGGCGTCGCGTCAAAGCCCGCCTCGTTCAAAATCTTGCAGGCGGTTCCGGCATTGTCCGGTTTGTTGTCGCCGACCACGATCTTCTTGCCCGAGCCCATCCTGCGGGCGATGGCCAGGCCGATCTGGCCTGCGCCGGTGAGAATCAAAACGTCTTTCATGGTTTTGCTCCTTGTAGCGTGTTGCTGCGTATGACTGGAAATACCGGTCCAATACAGGGCTGCAACCCATCTGAAAAAATCAGAAAAATTCCCCCGGCCTGCCCATGGCCCGGCGTGAGCCGTGGATGGTGATGTGACCGAGCCGTTCTTCCAGGGAGCGGAACTCGTCATCACTCAAGATCACCTTCGCGGCGCCCAGATTTTCAAGGATGCGTTCCTTGTTTTTGGAACCGGGAATTGGCACAACGCAGGGCGACTTGCGCAGCATCCAGGCCAGGGAAAGCTGCGCCGTGGTGCAGCCCTTGTCCCCCGCGATTTCCGTCAACAGGTCCAGGAGCGGCCGGTTGGCGGCGATGTTTTCCCTGCTCAGCTGGGGCACCCAATTCCGCACGTCATCCACCTTTTCAAAGGCCGTGTCCGTCCGGATCCTGCCGGACAGAAAACCGGAAGCAATGGGGGAATAGGCTACAAAGCCCACGTCATGCCGTTCGCAGTACGGAATTACCGTCTGTTTGTAGTCCCGCTCCATCATGGAGTAGATGTTCTGCACCGCGGCCAGCGGCGTGACGGCCTGCGCCCGTTCCATCAGCTCCACATTGACCATCGACAGGCCCCAGCCTTTCACCAGACCTTCCCGAATCAGTCCGCCCATCGCATCCGCCACCTCTTCCACCGGAATGTCCTGGTTGATCCGGTGCAGGTAGTACAGGTCCACCCAATCGGTGCGCAGGTTGCGCAACGACGCGGCGAGATGACGTTTCAGGGTTTTGGCGAGGGAACCATCTCTTTGGGGCTCGCCTGTTTCCACGAAGAGTTTGGTCGCGATTATGGCCCTGTCCCGCATCCCTTCCAGGGCGCTACCCACGATTTTTTCATTGTGTCCCCGGTGTTCGGGCTTCAGTTCCGGGCCGTAGACTTCTGCCGTGTCGAAAAAGGTGCAGCCATGGTCGAAGGCCATGCGGATCGCCTCAACGCTGTACGCCTCGTCGGGGATTTTGCCATAACCGTGGGAAAAGGCCATGCAGCCCATGCCAATTTCCGAAACCGCCAGGTTCTTCAGTTTGCGTGTTTTCATAGGATATTCCTTCGTGTTTGAGGATCCGCGTCAGTACGAAGCGCGATAATGTTCCTGATAATCCATTTGCCGTTGGCACGGAAGACGTGCGTGGTCAGTTGCTCCATATGCACCAGAAACCCGTGATCGTCCGCCACGGAATGGGGCGGGTGAGGGCTTCGGAACGGTATGTTTCCTGCGAATAATTCTGATGAGCGATTTGACTTGACATACGGCATTCTTTAGGGACTGTACAGTGCTTTCTTTGCATGGTATTATGCGCTAAATGCATACTTCGTATGGGAATCTCCATGATTGAACTGCAACTCTTGGAGCAATTGCTTGCATTGGAGCGGCACGGTACGCTTTCCGCCGCCTCTGCGGCCCTGCATCTTTCCCAGCCCGCCCTGAGCCGGTCCATGCAGAAGCTGGAGGCGCTCCTGGGAGTGCCGCTTTTCGAGCGCGACAAGAACCGCATCCGCCTGAACGGCACTGGCCGGGTAGCGGTTTCCTGCGCCCGGCGAGTGCTGGAGAGCGAGCGTGAACTTGTGGAACGGGTGCTGGCCTTTGACCGGGGGCTGCGGGCCCTGGGCATCGGGGCCTGCGCACCGGGGCCCTTCATGCGCTGGCTGCCGCTGGTATCCTCACTTTTTCCCGGCTTGGCCGTGCTCACCGAGATTCTGCCCGAAGAGCGTTTGATTGCCGGGCTTGAGGCTGACGTTCATCAGCTTGTCATCCTTACCCGGCCCCTGGCGGAGGAGGGCCTGTTTTGCCTGCGCGGTAAAACGGAGCGGCTCTTTTTATATGTGCGCAAGGAACATCCCGCCGCGTCGCGGGACGGCGTCAGTTTTTCGGAAATGAACGGCGCGAGTTTTCTGATGGTGTCGGAGGTGGGGTTCTGGAGCCGGGTGGTGCGGGAGAGGATGCCCGACTCGCGTTTTCTTTTACAGGCAGATATCGGGGATTTGGCCGAGGTGGCGGATTCCTCGTACCTGCCCACCTTTGCCACCAACTTCAGCCTGGACTGCGGCTATGTCCACCCCGACCGCGTGACCGTGCCTTTCACCGACCCCGATGCCGCCGCAACGTACTGGTTCGTTTGCAAGGAGGCTGGTCGGGAGCGTTTCCAGCCCCTCTTCGCCGCGCTGGAGCGGATGGGGGAGGCGGGTGGAACATGAAAATGCCGCCTGTCCGGCGATCTGGAAGGCGGCATTTTCGTGTGTATCTGTCCTTACCGCAAATGCTTCCCGAAAAACGCGGTCAGTTCGGAGAAGTGGCGGAGGGTTTCCGGGGCGTCCGGGTTCATCAGGTAATGACCGTGGCTCATGCCCTCGAAGACCACGAGCTCGGCCGGTACGCCCGCCTCGCGCAGTTTCTGGTGCATGCGCACGGTGTTGGAGAGGAACAGGTCGCGAGTGCCGGTGGTGAGCAGCGCGGGCGGCAGGCCCGTCACATCACCGTACACCGGAGACAAATACGGGTCTTTCAGGTCATGTCCGCCTGCGTAGAGCCGGGCCGCATCGCCCAGCCAGCCGTCGTAGCTCACCAGAATGTTGTCCAGTCCCTCGTTGGTGAAGTAGCTGTCGCCGGTCTTGGTCATGTCCGTCCAGGGCGTGCCGGGCGCGATGGCCGCGGGCATGGGCAGGCCCTCGTCCCTGGCTCGCAGCATCAGAGCCAGGGTGAGACCGCCGCCGGTGGAGCAGCCGAATACCGCGATCTTCTCCGGCGGATACTCCTTCAGCAGGGCTTTGTACGCGGCGAGTACGTCATCCAGGGCAGCCGGATAGGGATGATCCGGCGGCATCCGGTAATCCACGGAAACCACCTTGAAGCCGCCCCGCCCGGCCATGAGGATGCCTTCACCCGTTCCGGTCTCTCCGGGGTGAAACACATAGCCGCCGCCGTGGATGTGCAGAAGGACAAGTCCCTCGTGCCTTGGCGCGATACGTTTGGGTGTGAGCGTGAAAACCGGTACGCCGCCGAGTTTGCCGGGAACGGATTCGACGCCCCAGCGCTCCCTGAGCCCGGGCAGGAAGGGCCGGGCCGCATCGGCGACATGGGCAATGAGTTCCCGCCATTCCCCGGTGTTTTGGGGATGGGCGTTCCAGTGGGCTATCGGCGGAGCCTTGATGAGCCGTGCCAGTTCCGAGCTGACTGTGGCGGGCGCGGGCAGGACACGGAGCTGTGTCGCGGCCCCAAGGGGGAGCGGCCCTTCCGCAAAAACGGCTTCGGCAATCAGCAATACGAGGGCCGGAACCAGGCCCGGCAGGCAGTGTTTGCGCATGGCGTCGCTCCTTTCAGTACTCATGCGGCGTGTTATGCTGGTCGCGTAGTTCCACCGGCGCGGTTTCCACCAGTTCCTTGCTTACCGCCATGTCCTTGGTGGTTTCGATGTATTTCTTGAAATGCGGCATGTTCCGGTGCGCCTCGTAGGCCGCGTCGTCTTTGTACATTTCAAAAAACGTGAGCTTGTTGGGGTTGTCCTTGGCCGCCACGCAGTAGAGGGCCAGAACACCCGGCTCCTTTTTGAGCGATTCTCGCATGTTTTCGGTGACAGCCGCGAGGAAGGCTTCCCGCATCTCCGGCTTCAGTTCGATATAGGCCATGCGCACGAGCGGCATGGCCTGTCCGGCGGGGTCAGCGGGTTCATTCGCAGCGGCCGTCCCGGCCAGTTCCCGGATTTTTTCCACCAGTTTCCGGGCGTGCGCCTTGGCCTGCTCCATCTGTTTGTCCCGCTCTGTTTCACGGCGGCCAAGGGTGTAGCCGCCGGTATAGACCATCCCGGCGAAATCCATGCCGCACAGGTTGGCAAACTGTTGCAGCGGAATCTGGAACATCTCCATCGGATAGTTCATCCGGCCGCCCAGATGGTAGTGGCTTTCCGGCGCGCCCGAGGTCATGGACAGCACCAGCTTCTTGCCTCCCAGCAGGCCGCCCTTCGCGTCGTGGGCGAAGCCGAAGGCAAATACCTCCTCCTGCCAGCGTTTCATAATGGCGGGCGGCGTGTACCAGTAAATGGGGTACTGCAAAACAATGATGTCCGCATCGCGCACCCTCTGCCGTTCCTTGTCCGTGTCAATTTTGAAATCGGGATAGGCGGTATCCAGATACAGCAGTTCCGCTCCGGGCAGGGCCCTGCCGATTTCCTCCATGATGGTTTTGGTGGCGATGCTGTTTTTGCTGTCCGGGTGACCGGATACCACCAACACGCGCGGCCCTTCGGCCTGGGCCGGGGACACGGCGGACAGGACGCCGCAGCTCAGTAAAAGCTCCGGGAACAGTCCCGGAAGGATGTGTTTTCGCATGATGTTGCTCCTATTTCAGCTTTGTGTAATCGGCCTCGCTCACCGGCTCCAGCCATTCGGTGCCCGCGCCGTCCTTCATGATGGACAGATGCTGGAACCATGAGCCCTTAGCCGCGCCGTGCCAGTGCTTCACGCCCTCGGGAATGCTTACCGTCGTGCCCGGCTCCATTTTCTGCGGTTCCTGGCCCCAAATCTGGTAGTAGCCTGTCCCCGATACGCCTACCAGGACCTGGCAGGATTTGTGATGCTTGTGCCAGTGGTTGATGACGCCCGGCGCGAAGGTGACGTTGGCCACGCCGATGCCCTCGCCGCCCGTCATGGGCGCAAGATAGGTCTTGCCGGTGAAGTATTTTTCGTAGGCCGTGTTCGGCTTGCCGATGGGAAAAACCGTGTGCCCCATGCCGGTGAGGGCTTTCGTGATTTCCTCGGTTGGCACCGCTTCCTCTTCCGCTGCAAAGGTTGCGGACGAAAACGTCGCCATGACCAATACCAGAATTCCCCCAATTGTTTTACTGAACCGTTTCATGATGTTTCTCCTCTCATTTTGAGGTTGCGTTCCCGTCCGCCGGTTCGGCGTACACTTCCTTCGCCATGCGGAAAGCTGCCCAGGCCTTGGGCCAGCCCGCGTAAAAGCCCAGCTGGGTGATGACCTCGACCATCTCCTCCCTGGTGACGCCGTTCTTTTTCGCCTCTGTGATATGGTACTTGAGCGAGCTGTCGATAACTCCCGAGGCCACCAGTGCCGAAACCGTAACGATACTGCGCTCACGCAGGGGCAGCACGTCGTTCTTCGACCAGACCTCGCCGAACAGGATATCGTCGTTGTAGCGGGCGAAATCCGGGGCGAAATCTCCCAGGTTATCGCGTCCGGCTGTCTGCGTAATTTTGACCGCCTCTTTTTTCTGTTCCATTTTTGTTTCCTCCATGGCTGTTGTTTGGCTTGCCAGCAGGAGCACCGTGCACGCTGCTGCCGCATACGTTGTCAGTTTCATATTTTGTCTCCTTGATGGGTTTTCGGGAAGATGGATTAGGGGACAGGCCCCTGCCGACAGGGCAAGCGTCTTTCAGCATGCTCTGCCCTTTCATCGCATTGTTTTTTGTTCCCTTATTTCCAGGCTGAACTCCGCTGTGACTGCACCCGTGCCCAGAGTACGGGCAAGTCCTCCGGCGTTTTTCAGCCGCCCGATGCGGGTATAGCTGTAACTGGTGCTGAAATCCCTGTAGAAAAGTACCACGCAGCTGTCGCCGAAAAGCATGAGGTCGCCCGCATGGATCTGCCCCGGTTTTTCCGGGCGGGAAGGCAGGCGTGTCGCCAGATAGTGGTACTTTTCGTTGCCATGCAGGTCGTCCATCTTGATTTTCATCGGCGCGAGTGCAGCAAAGGCCGTAGCCGTGTCGTTGTTGGCAAGCTCCGTGGCGAATTGCTGCCCGTTGATGCTGATGTTCATTCGTGTCTCCTGTTTCGTCTCCGTTTCCGCCGCGGCCAAAGCATACAGGGCCGCAACGAGCCAGAACGCCGCAAGCAGCGAAAGAGATCGTTGCATCGTCATGCTCCTATACCAGCTTGCAGGTCATCCATACGCAGCCATCGTCGAAACGTTTCACCGACCGCAGGCTCAGTTTGCGAGGCGGGGTTTCGGCTGGCAGGCCGTCGAAGATGGAGGCCATATCCGCTCTGCCGTCAATGAGCGGGCCGTAAAGAATGCTGATCTCGTCCAAAAGCCCGGCGGCGAGAAAGGCTGCGTTGATGTGGCCGCCGCCCACCACCGCCACACGCCCGGCGCAGAAATGCTCGTGCAGAAGCGCCATAACCCGGCCCAGATCAATGCGTTCCGCCCCCACGGCGATGTACGAAATGCCCTTGCTCTTGAGATAATCCAGATAGGCCGCCGGAGTTGCCTCGCTCACGATGCATAGAAGCGGCTTATCGTCCATGAGAGCGTCCTTCCAGAGTAATGTGCCTTTGGTATCCAAGGCCACCGACCAGCCTGCCGTCTGTTCGGTTCCAATGGCGCGGTATATGGCAAATCCCGCCCTGGCTCCTCCTTTGTCCTCGAATGTGCCGGGCAGGGCGGCGTGCTTGGCCCGGCTGACGCGGCCTTCGATAAAGGCCGCGCATTCGTAGCTTGCGAGGGTTTCGTAGTAGGTTTTGTTTTCGCCCAAGGTTTCCAGCATGTCGCAGTCGATGCGGCCGTCAAGGGAAGCCATCATGTGGCAGACGATAAAAGGGTTCATAAGCTTTCGCCTCACTTCAAATTTGTCTTGAAAAAGCTCTCGATCCTGTCGAAGGGAATCTTTTTCAGGTTGTCATACAGATCCACGTGGGATGCCCCTGGTATGATAAGCAGTTCCTTGTTGCCGCCGGTGAGTTTACAAAAACGCGCCGTTGCAGACCTGAAGCACCTGCCCGCGCACCGCGCGGCCCATTTTGCTCGCCAGATAGAGGCAGGCGTAGGCCTGATCAATGGCCTCGCATTCCGGGCCGGGGAAGTAGACAAAATGTTTGCTGTACTCCAGCATTTTGGCGCCTCCGGGCTGCTGGCCCGCCTTGTTGGCCAGATGCGCCGGAGTAATGGTCGACCCGGGCGCCACCGCGTTGCAGCGGATATTGGTGTCCACCAGCCGCATCGCGACATTTTTGGTCAGGGTGTTGAGCGCGCCCTTGGTGGCGGTGTAGGCCGCGCCGCAGAAGGGCCGCGTGCCGTTCACAGAAGAGATGTTGATGATGACGCCCTCGTTTTTGGGCAG
>JAEEGG010029349.1_pt1 | contig 10280 bp, 10 predicted proteins | sample 9134161 | NCBI WGS metagenome assembly JAEEGG01 (sample SAMN16246543, study PRJNA631951) | gut metagenome | biome: gut microbiome; feature: rumen; material: CR-attached | host: Bos | place: Iran: Karaj | collected 2018-10 | reverse complement strand
GTGAAAATATATGTCGGAAATCTCTCGTTCAGAGCCACGGACGAAGATCTGCGGGCCGCGTTCGAGCCGTATGGCGAAGTGGTCTCCGCGCGAGTGATCAATGACAGGGAAACGGGCCGCAGCCGCGGCTTCGGTTTCGTCGAAATGTCCAACAACGACCAGGCCAACGACGCCATCGCGCACGTGAACGGCACCGAGATCGTCGGCCGCGCCGTCCGTTGCAACGAGGCGCAGGACCGCCCCGACCGCCCCTTCCGCCGCTGACCCTCCCAGGGCCCCCTCGCGCCCCCGGATGCCCCCCGGCATCCGGGGGCTTTTTGTGCCCCGTCTTCGCGGTGGCCGGATTGATTTTCGATCAAATCAAGAAACCGCGTGTCCGCTTTTTCATCTCATTTTTCACTTGTCACTTTCCTCCCCGGCGCTATCTTCCGCCCCCGAAAGGAGTCCTCCGCCATGCTGAACATCACGACCTTCCTCGACGCCAACGCGCGCCGCCTCGACAAGCCCGTCTTCCACTGCCCCGAGCGCGGCACCTGGTACAACTCCGCCGAAGTCCTCGCCATCGCCTCCGAGATGGCCCGCGCCCTCCAGGAACGCGGCATCCGCAAGGGCAACCGCGTCGCCCTCTACCTCGACAGCTCCCCCGAGTACCTCTTCGCCTACTTCGCCATCTGGCGCATCGGCGCCGTCGCCGTCCCCTGCAACCGCGTCTACACCGGCGACGAACTCGCCTACCTCGTCCGCGACTCCGGCGCCTCCCTCGTCGTGACCGACCCCGCCGGCGCCGAGCTCCTCGCCTCGCTGCCCGTCCCGGTGCCCGCGTACGTCCCCGGCGACATCGAATCCTGGCGCGGCGCCCCCGTGCTCCCGCCGGAGAACACCGACTTCGACGACCTCTGCCAGCTGCAGTACACCTCCGGCACCACCGGCCAGCCCAAGGGCGCGATGCTCACGCACGGCAACTGGCTCGCCGCCATCCACAACGAATGCGACGTCCTCGACTGCCGCCAGACCGACACCTACCTCGGCATCTACCCCATGGGCCACGTCGGCCTCTCCTGGGGCATCGCCGCGATGCGCGCCGGCGCCCTCTACGTCATGATGGCCCGCTACAAGCTCGCCCCCTACCTCGACCTCTGCCGCACGCACCGCGTCACGTTGCTCGCCGGAATGCCCCCCGTCATCCACACCCTCCTTTCGCAGCCCTCGCCCGCCACCGAGGAAGCGCTCTCCACGGTCCGCGGCATCATCTCCGGCGGCGGCCCCCTCCACGACGGCGTATGGAAGCAGTGGCACGAGCGCTTCCACATCCCCGTCCTCAACGCCTACGGCCTCTCCGAAACCATCGTCATCGGCACCGGCACCGTCATCCGCCCCGAAGATTACGCCACCGCCGACCGCTTCCAGAGCGTCGGGCACCCCGTCTGCTTCTCCGAGGTCAAGATCGTCGACGAACTCGACCCCGCCGCCGAGAAACCCTGCGGCGAGGCCGGCGAAATCGCCCTCCGCGGCCCCGCCGTCGCCAAGGGCTACTGGAACCGCCCCGAAGCCACCGCCGAGAACTTCCTCCCCGACGGATGGTTCCTCACCGGCGACGTCGGCTACCTCGACGCCGACAACCGCCTCTTCATCACCGACCGCAAGAAGGACATGATCGTCTTCTCCGGCTGGAAAGTCTATCCCACCGAAGTCGAAGACGCGCTCCTCCGCCATCCCGGCGTCGCCGAGATCGCGGTCTTCGGCACCGAAGACGAACACAGCGGCGAACTCGTCGCCGCGGCCGTCGTCTGGCGCGACGGCTGGAGCGCGGAAAGCGCCGACGACCTGACCGCCTACGCCAAGGCCCACCTCGCCCCCTACAAGGTCCCGCGCAAGATTTTCACCCTAGACGCCCTCCCCCGCGTCAACGGCTGGAAACTCCTCCGCCGCGACCTCCGCGCCCGCTTCCGCTGACCGGGTGCGCTACGCGCAGTGACAAGTGAAAAGATGCGGTGCGGCCTTCGGCCGCGCCCCTGGAAGCCCCGCCCCACTTGTGGCAAAACTTCCGCGCCACTTCCGGGGGTGCGGCTTCCAGCCGCGCCTCATTCCTTCCCCATCCCGCCCGCGCAGCGGGCGCACCGCAAACCCGTCACTCGTCTCTCGTCACTCGTCACTCGTCTCCGGCGCGCCCGAAGGCGCGCCCCCCGCATCTTTTCACTTGTCACTTGTCACTTTTCACTGCGCCCGCCTCGCGGGCGCTCAAATGATCAACCCGCCCCCGCCCGCTCCCCCGCCCGCGCCTCCCCCGCCGCCGATCCCGCCCAGCCCGCCCACCGGCGGAACGTCCCTTCCCGGCACCACGATCTGCGACGCCCTCTCCCGCTGGATTTCCTCCATTTCCGCCCGCAGGTCCTCCAGCGCCGCCTTCACGGCCGCCGGGAACCCTTCCACCGCCTCGCGCAGCGTCTTCGCGCCCTCGATTGCGCCGCTCAGCGGCAGCACCCCGCCGGGGGTCATGATCTGCGCCACCGCGGTGAACAGCGGCGGCCGCGACGGATCGTCCGCGCCGTCCGCCGTAACGGGCTGCAGCTTCCGGATCGACCCCGCCCGCATGTCCGTGTACGTCTCCTCCCGGTACAGGTTCCCCGCGTCCGGTTTCAGTTGTTCCAGCGATTCGGCCATCTTGGCATTCCTTTCCTGCTCGTTTGGTTGGGTTGCGTTCCTTGGGGCCGCGCGGCCCGGAAAAATCATCCGTCGTCCCCCAGCATCCGGTCGTGGAGCTTCTCCGTCGCGGCCGCCTGCAGCTGCCGCACCCGTTCGCGCGTGATGCCCAGCTCCGCGCCGACCTCCTCGAGCGACCCGGCCGGCCGCCCGTCCAGCCCGTAGCGCCGTTCCAGGATGTACCGTTCCCGCTCCGGCAGCTCCTTGAGGTGCCCCTGCATCTCCTCCAGCAGCTGGCGGTTGTCCATGCCCGCGCCGATGTCCTCCGTGCGGGTGTCGGCGACGTGGTCGGCCACGGTGTCCTTGCCGTCGCCGTCGCCGGCGGGCTGGTCGAGCGACACGGTGTCGCGCGAGAGCTCCATCCACTTCCGGACCGTCCGTTCCGGCTCCCCGATGCGCACGGCGACCTCCTCCGCGGTCGGCTCCCGCTGCAGTTCCCCGTACAGCTCCACCCGCGCCCGCCGCATCCGCAGCAGCTTGTCCGACAGGTGCGCCGGCAGCCGTATCGTCTTCCCCTGGTCCCGCAGCGCGCGCCGGATCCGCTGCTTGATCCACCACGCCGCGTACGTGCTGAACTTCGCGCCCTTCGCCGGATCGAACCGTTCCGCCGCGGTCATCAGCCCGATGTTCCCCTCCGAGATCAGGTCCAGCAGCGGCAGCCCGATCTTCGCGTATTCCTTCGCGATGGCGACCACCAGCCGCAGGTTCGCGCGGATCAGCCGGTCCCGCGCCTCCGCGTCCCCGGCCCGCACCCGCTTGGCGAGCGCGACCTCCTCGTCGGGCGACAGCAACTCGACCTGCCCGATTTCGCGCAGGTAGATGTCCATGTTCGATTGTTCGCGGTCTTCTGCCATGAAAGCCGCCCCATTATCCATATCCGCCCCCCGAAATCAAGAAACCCCCGCCGTCCGCCCGCCACTCCCCCCGCCGCCGCCCCTCCCCCCGACCGCCTCCCCCACTTTTGCAATTACGGAAAACCATGCGTTTTCTCTCTGTTTTGCACACACTCTCTCCCCATGAAAACCCAGCCCCCCCCGCCCCGCCCCGCCGCTTCCCCCGCGCCCGCGCTTGCCCCGCCGCCCCCCTCCGTGCTATCACTTTCCCCGCCGCCGGACGCGGCTGGAGAACCACCATGAGAACGCCAACCTTCGAACGCATCTTCGGCACCCGCCCGTGCACCGTCATCGGGATGATCCACGTGCACGCCCTCCCCGGCACGCCCCGCCACGACGCGGCGGGCGGCTTCCCCGCCCTCCTCGACCACGCCCTCGCCGAGGCCGCCACCTACCGCGCCTGCGGCATCCACGCCCTCATGCTCGAAAACATGCACGACGTCCCCTACGTCCAGCGCCCCGGCCCCGAAATCACCGCCTCCATGGCCGTGCTCCTCCGCGAAGTCCGCCGCGCGCACCCGGACATCCCGCTCGGCGTGCAGGTCCTCGCCGGCGCCAACGAGGAAGCCCTGGCCGCCGCGCTCGCCGCCGGCGCCGACTTCGTGCGCGCGGAAGGTTTCGTATTCGGCCACGTCGCCGACGAAGGCTGGATGGACGCCTGCGCCGGCCGCATCCTCCGCTACCGCCGCGCCATCGGCGCCGGCCGCGTCGCCGTCTTCACCGACATCAAGAAAAAGCACTCCGCCCACGCCGCCACCGCCGACGTGGACATCGCGCAGACCGCCCGCGCCGCCGAGTACTTCCTCTCCGACGGCGTCATCGTCACCGGCGCCGCCACCGGCGAGAGCGCCAACCTGGAGGAACTCCGCGCCGTCGCCGCCGCCGTGCGCATCCCCGTGCTCGTCGGCTCGGGCATCACCGAAGCCAACGCCGCCGCCTACGCCCCGCTCGCCGACGCGCTCATCGTCGGCTCGTACTTCAAGCAAGGCGGCGACTGGAAGAACCCGCTCGACCCCGACCGCATACGCGCCGTCCTCGCCGCCGTCGAAGGAGGTGCCAAGTGACCGCCCCCGACCCCGCGCCCGACCGCCTCGAAACCGACGTCCTGGTCGTCGGCGGCGGCTTCGCCGGACTCTCCTGCGCCATACGCCTCGCGCGCGCGTCCGAAGGCAAACTCTCCGTCATCCTCCTCGAAAAAGCCTCCCGCATCGGCGGCCACCTCCTCTCCGGCGCCGTACTGCGCCCCGCCGCCCTCGACCGCCTCCTCACGCCCGAAGAGCGCACCGCCTTTCCCCTCGGCCCCACCGTCGCGACCGACCATTTCCATGCCCTCTTCCCCGGCTTCTCCATCCGCCTCCCCTTCGTCCCGCCCAAGATGCGCATGAAGGGCCTGCCCATGCTTGACGTCGGCGCCGCCGCCCGCGCCCTCGCCGGCGTCGCCACCTCGCTCGGCGTCGAAATCGTCACCGCCCAGGCCGCCGATTCCCTCCTCTGGGACGGCGACCGCGTGGCCGGCGTCGCCAGCGCCGGCGACGAAATCGGCGCCGCCTGCACCGTCCTCGCCGAAGGCCCCGCCGGCCCCCTCGCCGCCGAACTCCTCCGCCGCCGCCCCGAAATGGCCGCCCCCAACGCCCAATCCTACTCCCTCGGCATCAAGGAAGTCGTCGAAGTCCCGCCCGCGCCCGACAAGGTCGGCCAAGTCCTCCACACCTTCGGCTGGCCGCTCCCCTGGAGCCTCTACGGCGGCGGCTTCTGCTACCGCACCGCCCCCGACCGCATCGCCCTCGGCCTCGCCGTCGCCCTCGACTCCGCCGACCCGCGCTTCGACCCGCACGCCCTCTTCCGGCGCTGGAAGCGCCACCCCCTGCTCCGCCGCGCCCTCGCCGGCGGCAAGACCGTCGCCTACGGCGCCCGCCTCATCCCCGAAGGCGGTTACTGGTCCCTCCCCACCCGCACCGCCCCCGGCGTCCGCCTCGCCGGCGACAACGCCGGACTCGTCGACGCCATGGAACTCAAGGGCCTGCACCTCGCCATCGAATCCGGCATCGAAGCCGCCGACTCCATCCTCCGCGAGCGCGGCCTCCCCGTCCCCGCCGACGCCCTGCCCCCCGGCGCCCCCCTGCCCTCCCTCGACGGACTGCGCCGCACCAAGAACTACCGCGCCGCCTTCCGCGGCGGCCTCCCCATCGGAATGGCCATGGCCGGCCTCGCCTGGATCACCCGCGGACTCCTCCCCCCCGGACGCATTTCCCAGCGCGACGAACGCCACTCCCTGCGCCCCCTGAAGGCCCCCCTTCCGCCCGCCGCGCCCGCGCCCGACGCAGGCCCCCTCGACCTCGGCATCGACTCCGACCTCTACCTCTCCAACCTCACCTACCGCGAAAGCGATTCCCCGCACATCGCCATCCCCGACCCCGCCCCCTGCCGCGGTTGCCTGGAAAAATACGGCGCCCCCTGCACCCGCTTCTGCCCCGCGGCCGTCTACGAACTCTCCCCCTCCGACTCCTCCTCCCCCATCCGCATCCGCGCCGAGAACTGCCTCCAGTGCCGCACCTGCACCTTGAAGTGCCCTTCCGACGCCATCCGCTGGACCCCTCCCCCCCACGGCAACGGCCCCGACTTCCGCGGCCTCTGACCGACGCATCCCTCCCCCGCCCCCTTGCCGACCGGGCCGCGGCGGAGTTTTCCAATGATTGGAAAACTTTTTTCCAATGGTTGGAAAATTCGGCCCGGTTTTTCCAATGATTGGAAAAAAAGTTTCCAATGGTTGGAAAAATTCCGCGGGCGGATTCGAGTGCAGTCGATTGCCTTCGATTGCAATCGATTGCAATCGATGGGTTTTTCCGCCCGCAGGGCGCACCGCAAACTCGTCTCTCGTCACTCGTCTCTCGTCTCTGGATTTTTTCTGCTGGCACCGGAGGGCGGGGTGGAGTAGGATGCGCGGCGTTTGGAATCCGAAGCGAACGACATGATACGCATCCCGACAGGACAACTCGGCGAGGACGGCTATACCGTCGAGGGCGAGGAACCGGCCGACTGGCTCGACCTCGACCGCGACCCCGTGGCCCGTCCCGACGGCCCCGTGCGGTACGAACTGACCGCCACGCCCGCCGGCCCCGAGCTCGTCGTGACGGGCTGGGTCGAGGCGCCCCTCAGACTCCTCTGCGGAAGGTGCGCGCAATTTTTCTCGACAACCGTCCGCGTTTCGGCATTCTTGCACAGTTACGAATGGAACGAGCATCCGGATTTCCTGGATGTGTCCGGCGATGTCCGCGAAGACATCCTGCTGGAGATTCCCGGCTACCCCCTCTGCAAGGAGGACTGCAAGGGCCTTTGCCCACGCTGCGGCCGGAACCTCAACCAGGGTGCCTGCGGGTGCCCGCCCCCCGAGGCGGGCCCCTCCGCGTGGTCCGCGCTGGACGCCCTGGAACCCCCCGGACGCGACAAATGACAGACAGGAGCTAATCATGGCAGTCCCGAAAACCAAAGTATCGAAAAGCCGCCTCCGCATGCGCAAGGCCGCCTGGAACGGCAAGGTCCCGCACGTCGGCACCACCACCTGCCCCGAATGCGGCGCACCCCGCCAGCCCCACCGCGTGTGCCCGGCCTGCGGCAAGTACAACGGCCGCCAGGTCGTCGTGAAGGAAGCCGAGGACTGACGTCCGGAGCGCACCCATGCGCATTGCCGTGGACGCCATGGGGGGCGACTTCGCCCCCCGTACCATCGTCGAAGGCGCGCTCCTCGCCCTCAAGGAGTGCAAGGACATCGAGCTGCTCTACCTCGTCGGCGACAAGGACGCCGTCCAGGCCGAGATCGACCGCTGCGGCGGCAACCCCGGGCGCGTGGAAATCCGCCACGCCTCCGAGGTCGTCGAGATGGGCGAGTCCCCGGCCGTCGCCATCCGGCGCAAGCGCGACTCCTCCATCTCGCGCGCCGTGGACCTCGTCAAGAAGCACGAGGCCGACGCGGTCTTCGCCGCCGGCAGCACGGGCGCGGCCGTCGTGGCCTGCACCCTCAAGCTGCGCACGCTGGAGGGGATCCACCGCCCCGGAATCGCCGTCGCGATGCCCACCCCCGCCGACAAGCCGGTACTGCTGATCGACGGCGGCGCCACGACGGACTGCTCCCCCGAAATCCTGACGCATTTCGCCATCATGGGCAGCGCCTACTCGCGCATCATCCTCGGCCAGCGCGACCCGAAGGTCGGGCTCATGAGCGTGGGCACCGAGGAGGCGAAGGGCAACGCGCTGAGCAAGGAAACCTTCGAGCTGCTGGAGAAGGCGCCCGTGCGCTTCATCGGCAACGTAGAGGGGCACGACATCTTCCAGGGCGACGTGGACGTGGTGGTGTGCGACGGCTTCACCGGCAACGTCATCCTCAAGACCTCCGAGAGCCTCGCGCACGCGATGAGCCGCTGGATCAAGGGCGAAATCACGCGCAACCCGCTGCGGTTGCTGGGGGCGCTGCTGTTGCGCGGCGGCTTCAAGTCCCTCCGGCGCAAGACGAGCAACAAGACCTACGGCGGGGCGCCGCTGCTGGGCATCAACGGCATCTGCATCATCGGCCACGGCAGCAGCGACGCCATCGCGGCCAAGAACGGCATCCTCCAGGCCGTCCGCTCCGTCAAGGCCAACCTCAACGAAGCCATCATGCAGGACGTCCAGCGCATGAGCGAACAATTCAAGGCCGCCGCCGCCGAAGCCGCCGCCGCCCCGGCCCCCGAAGGAGGGCCCGCCGCATGAGCGGACGGATCTACGCCGCCATCACGGGCATGGGCCACTACACCCCGGCCCGGGTCATGACCAACGAGGACATGGCCCAGCTCGTCGACACCAGCGACGAATGGATCTCCTCGCGCACCGGCATCCGGCAGCGCCGCATCGCCGCGCCCGGCGAAAAGACCTCCGACATGGGCATCGCCGCCGCCCGCATGGCGATGGCCAACGCCGGCGTCACCGGCGACGACATCGACGCGATCTACTTCGCCACCTGCTCCGGCGACATGCTCTTCCCGGCCACCGCCTGCTTCGTCCAGCAGGCCATCGGCGCAAAGCGCGCCTACGGCTTTGACCTCTCCAGCGCGTGCGCCGGCTTCCTGATGGCCCTCGAAGTCGCGACCGGCGCCATCGAATCCGGACGCATCCGCACCGCCCTCGTCATCGGCGCCGAAAAACTCTCCGCCATCACCGACTGGACCGACCGCTCCACCTGCGTCCTCTTCGGCGACGGCGCCGGCGCCGCCATCCTCCGGGCCAGCGACCGCCCCGGCGTCCTCTCCACCCTCCTGGGCGTAGACGGCTCCCACGCCGACATCCTTTCCCTCCCCGCCAGCGGCACCCTCCACCCCGCCAGCGAGCGCACATTGCGCGAACATTTGCAGTACGTCCACATGTCCGGCGGCGAAACCTTCAAGATCGCCGTCAACACCATGGTCAACGCCGCCCGCGAAGCCGTCGCGCGCGCCGGCCTCACCTTCGACGACATCCAGTGCATGATCCCCCACCAGGCCAACATGCGCATCGTCGAAGCCGTCGCCAAGCGCCTCGGCCCCGGCCTCATGGAGCGCGTCTACCTCAACCTCGACCGCTACGGCAACACCTCCGCCGCCTCCATCCCCCTCGCCTTCTCCGAGGCCGTCTCCCTCGGCAAAGTCAAGAGCGGCGACAAAGTCCTGATGGTCGCATTCGGCGGCGGCCTCTCCTGGGGCGGCGCCGTCGTGGAGTGGCTCTAGCGATGAAACACTGCCTCCTCTTCCCCGGGCAAGGCGCCCAGACCGTCGGCATGGGCGCCGACCTCGCCAACGGCCCCGAAGCCTGCCGCGCCCTCTTCGCGCGCGCCAGCAACGTCCTCGGCTTCGACCTCCTGAAACTTTGCATCGAAGGCCCCCTCGAAGAACTCACCCGCTCCTGCAACACCCAGCCCGCCATCTTCGTCGTCAGCGCCGCCGCGCGCGCCGCCCTCGGCCACTGCGTCGGGCAGCCCCTCCAAGTCAGCGGCGCGGCGGGTCTCAGCAGCGGCGAATGGGCGGCCCTCTACGAAGGGCGCGCCCTCACCTTCGAAGACACCATCCGCATCCTCCGCGCCCGAGGCCAATACATGCAGGAAGCCTGCGAAGCCGCGCCCGGCGGAATGCTCACCGTCATCGGCCTCCCCCCCGACGCCTGCGAACGCGTCGCACAAGAGGCCGGCATCGCAGTCGCCAACTACAACTCCCCCTTGCAAACCGTCCTCTCCGGCCCCGCCGACCGCCTGCCCGCCGCCGAAGCCGCCGCCAAGGCCGCCGGCGCCAAACGCGCCCTGCGCCTCACCGTCGCCGGCGCCTTCCACTCCAGCCTCATGCGGCCCGCCGCCGAAAAACTCGCCGACTTCCTCGAAGGCATCGACATCCAGCCCCCCAAGATCCCCGTCTGGTCCAACGTCACCGGCAAACCCCATCCCGCCGACTCCGCCCAAATCCGCCGCCTCATGGTCGCCCAAGTCCACTCCTCCGTCCGCTGGACCGACTGCTTCGCCGACATGATCTCCTCCGGCGGCATGCAAGACGCCTTCGAATGCGGACCCGGCACCGTCCTCGCCGGCCTGGCCAAACGCATGACCCCCCCCTGCCCCGTCCACAACATTTTCGACTTGGCGGGAGCCGCCGAAGCCGCCAAACTGTTCCTTTGACCGGAGAACCCTGCCCATGA
>JAEEGG010029342.1_pt1 | contig 10281 bp, 10 predicted proteins | sample 9134161 | NCBI WGS metagenome assembly JAEEGG01 (sample SAMN16246543, study PRJNA631951) | gut metagenome | biome: gut microbiome; feature: rumen; material: CR-attached | host: Bos | place: Iran: Karaj | collected 2018-10 | reverse complement strand
GACTTCGCTCTGGTCGAGGTCCTCAATTTGAACAGGGATACCCTGAAGAACCCTCCAGACTGGAATGCTCCTGAACAACTCGATCTCTTTGCAAATTGTGCCCCTATATTTTAACCGGACAGTAGTGGCAAAAACAAATGTCGAAAAGACCGTGAAAACAAACGCTCATCCAACATGTGAACGCATCGAATACAACGATAGGGGAGGGGGGAGATCGCAAGAAATGAGCTCAAAACATTTGTCTGTCAGACGTGAGCCCCCTCTTTTGTCGCGTTAATCCCGGGATTGACCACCTGCCCCCTCTAAGCCAGAAATAAAACGGAAAAACCGGAATCAAGGTCGAATCAGGATACATCAAGACTGATAAACCAGGATCAAAACCCGTCCGAAGCAAAATGATAATGATAACACAGCAAAAAGGGTCCAGAAAATCAGGACATAGAGCATCCAAAAGGCCGAAAATCGGCATAAAACCTCTGTTTTCGGGAAATTTATGTCTACGATCATACACAAACCAGTTTCCAGAAGTATTCCATGTCCACGATCATTCACCATGCAACATGATTTGTGGCGACAGAAATGGTACAAGATCGCAATGGATGATCCGTGCAGTTTTGACACAATGAGACATCGTGTGAACGGCACCGGACGTTGCAAGCACCATTTTCCGGGGGTGTGCCCATCCGGCACCGGATTCGGATGTTATTTGTTGAAAAGTTATTAACACGACGTTTGACGCTTTTTATAACACACACGCAGAAAGAGACTAACAGATTGACAAAGTGGCAGAAACCGGCATAAGCGATTTAACATAATATATATTATGCGACGTTATAAATAGACCGGGAAGCCCTTTTGACATGGGGAGAAACTTCGGACGCTCTGGAACACGCGGCGAGGATTCACCTCCCCTTAAAACGCCTGGAAACGAAATCCGGTATTGTACGATATCGTCCAAAAAATAAGAGGAACTCTTTTCTGAAAAACATCGAGGCACGTTGTTACGAATGAGAAATGATACGAATGTCGATGGGGAGTTGTTCAAAGCGAGTTGAAAGGTATTCCGATGTCACGTCAGACGCGCTGCACCGCCTTGATCGCGCCTGATGAAATGCAATGATGGATTCATACCGATCCAAGTTTGATTTGGACGCATTCGCGTCCGGGGGTCGCTTCGCTCCTCGGAAAGCTCGCTTACGCTCGTCTTTTTTGATACCGCAGTAACGCGCACTTCTTCAGGGTTATATAATCAGAAAACGCGCACACGGAAGGACGTGTGGCTTTTTTTGAAATTCCCCCTGCTTTTTCAGGGGTTCCGGCTTGATTTTTGCGAATGAATGTGTATATTTAGTTTCAACAACAGGATTGGAACCGGAACAAACACAAGCTTGACCCGATGTCAAATCAGCCGAAAGACCTCAAAACCGTAAAAAAACGCATTCGAGTCTGGCGCATATTCGCCCGGATCGCCAGAACCGCGTTCATAACTCTGACCGTTTCGTCTTTACTTGTTGCCATCGGTTGTGCCGTCCTGTTCATCGGCGCGGTGTCCGCCCTGCCCTCCCGTTGGGGCGACGGCGGACCTCCCCTGCCCCCGGCGAAGCCGAAACTCCGTTATGCGCGCATCGACTGCATCAATGAGGTCAAGAAAATGATGCGATACGAACGATTCGAGGCGTGTCATAGAGAGCCTCCGCCTCGAGGCGAAACGACATACTTTTACAGCTATAACGATATCCATGTCACAATCCTTCAGGAGTACGACTACTATCCGTATTATGTGTTTTACGGGCGTGTCCGGCTGACGAAACCGGACGAGCTCCCCTCCCCTGTGAAAGACACCATTCCGCCCGAACGGCAGACCGATTTCTTCCTCGTCAATGCCTTCAACCCCGGCGCGGCGGAAAGGTACAAAGGGGATGGCTATCATCCGGAGCATTATATCTGGATGCATGTGAATTTCGGATATGAAAATCTGAAAAAGTAAAACGCGCCCTGCCCTTTCCTTTTTGTATGAAAAAAGGCGGACGCCGGAGAAGGACGAAGACTTGGATGCGTCTCTCCGGGTCCGCCCGGCTTCGAACCGTCACCTCAGCCGGACGATTTGAAGCCATATTCTGTCCTGAGACCGGTTCATTCTTCCGTCGGTCACAAGGCGTTCATATCCGGCCCCCCTCCCCTGGTTTGCCGCGTCAAAGGACGGAGCCGGTTCGGATTCAGCGTTCTTCTGCGGAGGTGTCTGCCGAGCCTGACGGGAAGCAGATAGCGCCGTGCGGTGCGTTCCGCCACATGAAGTTTCTGTGCGATGACGGTGGAGCTGCCGATCTTGTCGTAGTAAAACATCCTGTATGCGGTCCAGCGTTTCGGTTCCCTGCTGGCCCAGTCCGCGAGGAGGATCATTCTCCGGAGCGTTTCCGTGTCCGGCATGTCGTTGCATTTCCACGAAGCGTTGTCCTGTTCCGCCTCGTGAAGGATCTGCTCCATGCCGATCCCATGATCTGTTCCGATTTCTTCGTTGTATTCACTCATGATGTCAAACTGCATCTTTCGGTGTTGATATGTGCAGTGCTGTTGCGAGGTAAAAGCCATGCGATTTACACGTACAAATGTACGATAGAACGGGCGGCGAACGGTTCATCTTGTTCCTTTCTGTTTGAGGGGGAGTTGAGGCCGGATAAGGGGATCGGATCCGGACGCTCCGAATCGGAATCGGAGCAGTCCCGCGGATCCGGGGAAAATATAGCCTGAAAGTGGACGAAAGTCAAGCCTGTTTTGAAACTTTATTGAAACTTTATTGCAACTTGTTTCAATCGCAGCACAAAAAAAAGGCAGAGTGCAGGAAAAAATAACGAAGAAAAAAAGACGGAAACCGCATCCGAGCCGGGGAAAGGCGCGGTCGGCTGTCCTCCCTGCCCTGCCCCGTGTCCCCCTTCAAAAAAGACCTTCAAGCCCGGTTTTTCCGCTCCCGGAGTTGCAAACGCCGCCGGACGGGTTATATTATTAGGAAAACGCTATTCGCATTCACCTCAAACCAACAGAAAGCCCCCTCACCATGGCCGAATTCTACGTCAAAACCAACCGCCGCTGCGAGATCATCGACATCACCGAGGATGTGAACCGCGTGCTGCCGCAGTCCATCCCGTGCGGCATCTGCCACATCTTCTGCCCGCACACGACCGCCGGGATCACGATCAACGAGAACGCCGACCCGGATGTGAAGCACGACGTCCTGCAGAAACTCTCCGCGCTGATCCCGCACGACGAAGCGTATTACCAGCACTGCGAGGGCAACAGCGACGCGCACCTGAAGGCGATCCTGACCGGATTCTGCCAGACGGTGCCGTTCCGCAACGGACGTCTTGAGCTCGGCACCTGGCAGGGCATCTACTTCTGCGAGTACGACGGACCTCGCACCAGACACGTGAAAGTTTTCTTTGAACCGGCGCAGGACTAATCCTCCCTGCCCTGACATTCATTCAAAAAGAAAAAGCCCCTGCTCGGACGCCTTAACTCCGAAGCAGGGGAATCTTTTTTTCGTTCAAACGAAGCGTTTTTGAGGGAGAATTACGCCTTCTTTTCGGCGGACGCCGCTTCGTTCTGCGCGCGGATCGCGGCGCGGCGAATCTTGCCGTTGACGGTCTTCGGAAGCTCGGAGACGAACTCGATGATGCGCGGATATTTGTACGGCGCGGTGTGGGTCTTCACGTAGTTTTTGATCTCTTCCTTGAGTTCCTCGGAACCTTCCTTGCCCTTCACGAGCACCACGGTGGCCTTCACGACCTTGCCGCGGACGGGATCGGGCACGCCGGTCACGGCGCATTCGAGGATGTACGGGAGTTCCATGAGGACGCTTTCGACCTCGAACGGGCCGACGCGGTAGCCGGACGTCTTGATGATGTCGTCCGCCCTGCCCTGATACCAGAAGTAGCCGTCCTCGTCCTGCCACGCCTGGTCGCCGGTGTGGTAGTAGCCGTCGTGCCAGACCTTGTCCGTGTCTTCCTGGTTCTTGACGTAGCAGTCGAAAAGTCCGCAGGGACGGTTGCCCGGTTCCGCCTTCACGCAGATCTCGCCGGTCTCGCCGGTCGCCACCGGATTCCCGTCCGAATCGAGCAGCACGACCTCGTACTGCGGATTGGCGCGGCCCATGGAGCCGGGACGCGGCTTCATATCGGAGAGCGTGGCGATGGTCAGCGTGGTTTCGGTCTGGCCGAAGCCCTCGTACGGGAGCTGGCCGGACACGCGTGCGAACGCCTCGCTGACCTCGGGCGGCATGGCCTCGCCGGCGGTGGTGACGTGTTCGAGCGTGGAGAAATCGACCTGGGAGAGGTCTTCCTTCACGAGGAAACGGAAGATGGTCGGCGGCGCGCAGAAGGTGGTGATGCCGTACTGCTTGAACATCGGGAGCATGTCGGCGGCGTGGAAACGGTCGAAGTCGAACGTGAAGACGCCGGCTTCGCAGAGCCACTGTCCATAGATCTTGCCCCACAGCGCCTTGCCCCAGCCGGTGTCGGCCACGGTGAAGTGGAGGCCGTCGGGGTTGACCTTGTGCCAGTGGCGCGCAGTCATGATGTGTCCCAGCGGGTATGCGTAGTCGTGCTCGACCATCTTCGGGTAGCCGGTGGTGCCGGAGCTGAAGAAGACGAGGCTCGGATCGGTGGTTTTCTGGTCGGCGGGGCGCTGGAAGACGGGCGGGAAATTCGGATACAGGGAGTCGTAGTCGAGCCAGCCGTCCTTCTGCCCGTTCACGGAGAGCTTCAGCGTCATGCCGGTGACCTTGGCGGCCTCGTCGATCTCCTTCGTGATATTGCCGTCCGCGGAGCAGAACACATAGCGGATGTCCGCCATTTTGAAGCGGTATTCGAAATCGTGGGCGGTCATCTGGCAGGACGCCGGGACCGCGACCGCGCCGATCATGTGGAGCGCGTTCAGCACGAACCAGAACTGGTAATGGCGTTTCAGGACCAGCATCACGCGGTCGCCCTTGCGGATCCCGAGCGAATGCAGCAGGTTGGCGGTCCGCATGGCGTTTTCGCAGATGTCACGGAACGTGAAGTCGCGGCAGACCTTGTCCTTGGAGACCCACTTCATGGCGATCTTGTCCGGACATTCCGCGGCGAGGCGGGCGACCACGTCGAACGCGAAGTTGAAGTTGTCCGGCACATGGAACTTTACGCCTTTCAGCGTGCCGTCCTGGTTCCACTCCTCCTCCATGTAGTCCTGATACAGAAGGCGTTTGCTGCCGGTCGGCGGTGCCTTCACCACCTGCTGCGGCACGAACGCGAACCGGTCGGGCTTGGCGTCGTCGTACTTGCTGTGCATCACGATGGAGAGGAACTTGCAGGGCTTGCCGCCGTAAGCGACCATGGCGTGCGCTTCGCGTCCGTCGAAATAGATGCTGTCGCCCTCGTTCAGAAGCTCTTCCTTGCCGTGCAGGAAGATCTTCAGCGAGCCGGACAGGATCAGGTCGAATTCCTGGCCGTTGTGCTCGGAATACTGGAGCGGTTCGTCCGGGTTGGCAGGCGGCGGAGCGGTCACGATGAACGGCTCGCCGGTGCGGTCCTTCATGCGGATCGCCTGATGCAGGTAGGAGAACTCGGGGCGGCGGACGAAGGGGAAGCCCTCGCCGCTGCGGGTCACGGTGTAGACGTCCAGGTTCGGCGCTTCGCCGCTGATGACGGAGGAGACGTCCAGCCCGAAGTGTTCCGCCAGATTGTAGTAGAACGAGAACGGGGCCTGTTTGGTCCCGCTTTCGTACAGGGAGTATTCCTCCGGCGAAACGCCGAGGAGCTCCGCCATCTGCGGCACGGTGAAGTTTTTCTGAGCCCTGAGCTCACGTACTCTCATGGAGATCAGTTCTTTGTTTTCCATGTTCATGCGATCCTTGTGTGTTGTGTTGTATTAGGATTGCTCAGGAAGAATTCAGGCATCCGGATACGGGTGTGTACGCGTCCGAACCACCCGTATCTCCCTTCGCAAAGGGTTAACGGGCGGCCTGGCTAATAATAATGGCGATCAGCGCATCGGACGTGGTGTCGATCGGGGCGGGAATGCGGACAGCAGCGAGCGGCACGGCGGAAAACTTCCCGCTGCGCGCGTCAAATCTGTCTGTCATGCGAAACTTCATGTTTGCCTCGATCTCCACGAAAAAAAATAAGGAATGAGTATAAAATATACCCCGCTTTCCGGCTTTTTCAAGCGGAAAACGCAAAAATCTTCCTCATTTCGGACACAAATCGCGCATCCGGACACGAAACGCGTGTTCGCCGTCCGGCATTGTACTGATATTTTGGAGGAATCAGGCTTTTCAATGTTCAATGATTCGCGGGGCGCTTTCAGTTCAGAGCGCAACGCCACCGTGCGGCTTCGGCGCCGGGGTCGGGCTGCTGCGTGAACGCGGTCACGGCGGCGATGCGCCCTGCCCCGGCGGCCTTCAGGTCGGCGAGGTGGTCGAACTTGATGCCGCCCATCACGGAGAACGGCACGCGGACGAGCGGGACAAGTCGTTTGAGCTCGTCCAGACCGAGGAATTGAATCCCCGTGAGCTTCTTCGTGCTGGTCGGGAAGATCGGGCCGATGTTGAGGTAGGAACAGCCCTCGTCCTGCGCCCGCGCGATCTCGTCGGCGTTGTGCGTGGAGACGCCGATGAGCAGGTCGGGCGCGATGCGGCGCGCATCCGGCAGCGGAAGGTCGTCCTGTCCCAGATGCACGCCGTCCGCCTGTGCGATCAGGGCGGCGTCCACGCGGTCATCCACGATCAGCAGCGCACCGTAGTCCCACGTCAGTTCGCGGACCTGCCGGAGCAGGTCCAGAAACGGCCGGTCGGGCATGGTCTTCTCGCGGATCTGAAGCAGGCGGACGCCGCCCTTCAGGAGCGATTCCGCGACCGCGACGGGCGAACGCCCGAGGCAGAATTCGGAGGTGACGACGGGGTAGACGTCGGTCAGCCGGAACGCCCCGATGCGTTCGTCCAGCGTGGTGTAGACGCGGCGCGGCATCGGACTCACTTCCCGAGTTTCTTCAGGATGAGGTCCGCGGCCTTGCGGCCGGAGAGCATCATGCCGCCGAAGATGGGGCCCATGCGGTAGCCGCCCATCACGTTGTTCGCGCTCATGCCGCAGGCGAAGAGGCCGGGGTAGTATTCGCGGGTGTTTTCGACCGTGGAAGCTTCGCCGCTGTCGACCCACATGGGCTTCTCGCCGAGGATGCCGCCGGTGGACGTGGCGAGCTTCAGCTGTGCTTTTTCGACGGCGAGGTGCATGATCTCGCTCGGGTGTCCGGTGCCGTCCAGCACGCACTGCGAGATCACAGTCAGCGGGTCCACGTGCATGCCGAGTCGTTCGACCGGGGTCCAGTTGATGACGAGGCCGCCGACCTGCTCGCCGCGGAACACGATGTCCTCCACGCTGACGGCGTTGAAAATCTTCGCGCCCGCGTTGACCGCGCCGAAGATGAGGCCGCTCGCCATTTCAACGGAGTCGAGCGTGTTGTAGCCGGGCGCGCCCGGGATGGGCTTGTGGTGGATGCCGAATTCGTCGAGGATCTCCAGCGAGGCGTCCTGCACCACGACTTCGTTGAAGAGCATGCCGCCGCCCCATGTGCCGCCGCCCGGTGCAAGCTTGCGTTCGAAGATCGCCACACGGACGCCCTTCTTCGCGAGGTAGCGGGCCGCGACGAGCGCGGAGGGGCCGCCGCCGACGATGGCGACGTCGACCGTGAGGTTGTCGAGGAGTTTCGCCGAGAAGTTTTCGACGATGGCGCGGGAGATGGTCGTTTCGATGACCTGGGAGGTGGTGTTGTCCGACATTTTGTCTGTCCTTTCGTTTGGTTGGTTGTTCGCAGAAAACCGCGAGTGCTTTCCGTCGGAAAGGATTTCGCTGTCGTGATTTCCTACGCCGGCATTATCCGGATCAGGTGTGCGGGTATGATCTCAGCCGGAGCCCGTGTTTCGATGCACGGTTCCAGCACCCCGTGTGACTGAATTAATATACATCGGGATATGGAAAAAATCAAGCGCGATCCCGTCCGTTTCAGGACAAAAAGAACGGTGCGGATGGTCTTTTGCAGGAAACCGTCCGCACCGGAAGGATCGGAGTTTATGAGGGAAAAGCGTCAGATATCTTTCCGGACCGTGCTTTTCACGCCGCTTCTGTCGTGAACGCGCTTGATGAAGCTGAACGCGTCGTCGGCATTTTCGGCGACATAGAACAGATCAAGATCGTCTTCGTTGATCATGCGGTCGCGGAGCATGGTCGTGCGGAACCAGTCGAAGAGAGGGCCCCAGTATTCCTTTCCGACCGCCACGAGCGGCACAGTGCGGACCTTGCTGGTCTGGATCAGAGTGAGGGCTTCGGAGAACTCGTCGAGCGTGCCGAACCCGCCGGGATAGACGACAATCGCGACGGAATACTTCAGGAAACAGACCTTGCGGACAAAGAAATAACGGAAATCAAGGGATTCGGTCTGGTACGGGTTCGGATGCTGTTCCATCGGAAGCTTGATGTTCAGCCCAACGGAATCGCCGTTCTTGTTCCATGCGCCGCGGTTCGCCGCTTCCATGATGCCGGGGCCGCCGCCGGTAAGGATGCCATATCCGTTGTCCGTAAGGAGTTCGCCGAAGCGGACGCAGTCCTGATAGACGGGATCGTCGGGTTTCGTCCTGGCGGAGCCGAACACGGAAACAAGCCGTTTGTGTTTCGCCATGACCTCGAACGAATCGATGAATTCCGACATGATGCGGAAAATGCGCCAGGGCTCTTCCGCGTTCATTCCGTAAAGTTCGGAAAAACCGGCCAGGATATTGGGATCCAGTTCAGACATCCGTCACCTCAAAGCGTTTCCAGGTAATCCGCGTAATCCTCTTCCGGCATAAGCTCTTCGAGCTCGGTAGGGTCGTAATCCTCCAGCTTGTAAAGCCAGCCTTTCCCCTCGGCGCTCTTGTTGATGAGTCCGGCATCGTCGTCCAGAGCATGGTTGACGGCGGTCACGGTCCCGCTCACGGGAGAAAAGACTTCGGAGGAAGCCGTCACGGATTCGATGGTGCCGGCGCAGTCGCCGCAGATCAGGTCCGTTCCTTCCTTCGGCAGTTCAACATACGTAATGTCACCGAGAAGCTCTTTCGCTGCGTATTCGGAAATGCCGACAATCGCTTCCTCGTCGTCGGTGATCTTGACCCATTCATGGGTTTTCGAGTAGTATTTATCCATACCTTGAATTCCTTTGTAAAAGGGGTTCAGATGAGTTCTATAGAGAAATTAAGCATAAAAGTCTGCATTGTCAAGCCGTTTTTCCAAAAAAATCCGTTTTTTTTGTCCTCCGGTGCATATTTCAGGTCCCGAAGATAATCTTCAGGCGGCGCACACAGGATCCGGGATGAAGGAAGCCCGAGGCGCAAAGCCGGACTTCCCGCCTCGTTCTGCCTCGGTTTGAGTCAGTCCAGGGAGGAAGGCTGAGCTTTCGGCTCCAGTTTGGCATCGTCCTGAATGGCGTACAGATAGACCTGGTGCAGCAGATCGTCGTATGCAGCGCACATACCGTCGAATTCATAGTACCGGAACGAATTGTTGAACGACCACCAGGAGACCGGGGTGCCGTCGAACATCTTCGGCATTTCGATCTCCCGGTTGAACAGCCCGGCATGCCTCGCGTTCAGCCTCTGCATGAATTCGTCTTTTGCGTCGTCGGGACATTCGAACTTCACCCAGACCTGTCTTTTCTCCTCGTCCTGCTTCAGGTACAGGTTGATGTCGGCGGCTTCGAGCGGAAGAGTGATCCCGAACCCGCTCAGCACGGTCTTCATGCGCGGCGTGGAGTATTCCTCCTCCGATAACATCGACGTGGAAAACTCTTTGAACGTCGGAATGATGAGGATGCCGACGAACAATCCGAAAAGAAACATGACGATCGCGATCAGAACTTTCATGATTCAGCTCCTGAACGGGGGGATGAGGTTGAAACTGTATTGCGGCGCACACACGCGTGAACCGTTGATTCTGTAATCCGGAATCAATATAACATCATATTCCCGCGAATGCAATCGCGAAACAGAAAAAAACGGCCAAATCCGTAAGGAAAAGGCCGTTTGAAATAACAGTTGAAGATTTTGCGGGGAGGATCAGAAGCCTCCGAAGCCGCCCATGCCGCCGAAGCCGCCCATGCCGCCGCCACCGAAGCCACCCATGCCGCCGCCAAAGCCGCCAGGACCGCCGAAGCCGCCCATGCCGCCGCCGAAGCCGCCCATGCCGCCGGGACCGCCGAAGTCCATGCCGCCGCCGAAGCCGCCAG
>JAEEGG010029340.1_pt1 | contig 10283 bp, 10 predicted proteins | sample 9134161 | NCBI WGS metagenome assembly JAEEGG01 (sample SAMN16246543, study PRJNA631951) | gut metagenome | biome: gut microbiome; feature: rumen; material: CR-attached | host: Bos | place: Iran: Karaj | collected 2018-10 | reverse complement strand
GTCGCCAGGCACGCCAAAGGGGATGAAGACGACGCGCCCTTCGGGCTTCGCCACCGACATGCCTTCGGCCCCCGCGTCGATGATTTCGACGTCTTCCAGGTATTCGGGTTCTCGTTTTACTTTTTGTCTCGCCATAGTCGGATTATCTTTGTCACAAAACCGACAAAACAATCAAAACCTTTTGTGGGTATGTCGACTCACCAACTGGCTCGTCGACAGGCTCGCTTGCGAGCCGTCAGGGAAGCCGCCGGTTGGCAGGCTTCCAATGTTCCATTATTGTTTTGTGAGTTTTGCATGTTTTGTGATTAATTACTAAAAATCTCCCAAGTTCGCTTCGCCTGTTCCTCAAACATCGTCATGCCGTTAAACACCTTGGCATTCCAGCTCTTGCCCAGCTCCATGAACGCTGTCTCCTTCGGGTTGTAGATGAGGTCGATGAGGATGTGCTTGTTGCTCAGTGCTTGGTAGTGGATGTCAGGGAAGTTGTCGGTTTTCGGTGCCATGCCTAATGGGGTGGTATTGATGATGAGGTGGTTTTGCCTCAGGTGGTCGTCTGTAAGGGTCTCGTAGGTCAGGTCGCCTCTCTCCGCGCTGCGGCTGACGGTGGAATAGGGGATGCCTTTTTGTTTCAGCACGTATTGCACAGCCTTGGAGGCGCCGCCGGTGCCGAGTACTAAGGCGTGGTCGATGGCCTTGTCTTTGATGGCGCGAGCGAGCAGCTTCTCGAAGCCGACCACGTCGCTGTTGTAGCCTTTCAGCCTGCCGTCTTTGACCGTCACCACGTTCACAGCCCCCACTTCCTTCGCCACGTCATCAAGCTCATCCAGCAGCGGGATGATGGCTTCCTTGTAGGGTATGGTGACGTTGAAGCCGCAGAGGTCGGGGTAGCGTGTCATCACCTCGTGGATTTCCTCCACGTTTTTGAGGTCGAAGTTCTGGTAGCGGCAGTCCAGGCCCTCGTAGGCGAATTTCGCCTCAAACAGTGCCTTCGACTGCGAGTGTTTCAAGGGGTGGCCGATTAAACCGAAACGTTTCATGCCTTATTTCTTGATTTTGATTTCTTTTTTTTCAATATATTCCTTGATGAAACCTACGATGTCGCCAACTTCAACCTGATATTTCGGTTCCAAAAGACCGAAGTTTTCAGGTTTATGGAAGTAATTGTCGTTCAATAAGATGCTATATATGGTTTTCGAATGGAGTGAATGACGTGAGAAACGTCCTGCGTAAGCTACGCCTTGTTCCAAGTCATAGCCGTCTTTCAACAACGCATAGATGTCGTATAAATCACGAAACGCGCTTCTTACGGAAATGGTGAACAATTTCATGCCCAACAATTCTTGCAACGTTGGCGTGACGATATTGTTATATACGAAGCCTTTCCCCAATTCGGGGACAGCGTTTTCGGGACGGAAAAAGGAAAGCTTTACATTGCCGCTGACAAAAATCTGTAGTTGGTTGCGTCCGAGAAACTCTTTTCTGCTATCGGGATAAATGCGGGAAACGGCGTTTGAGATGGCGGAAAAATCCAGTTGTGGGCGTTCTTTTCTTGTTCCAAGCAACTCAAAGTCAAGGTCTTCGCTTTTTCTATGCATCATTTGGATGGATTGTGCCGTGCCACCGCAAAGATATAATCCCTTGATGGCATCCAATTGTGAAACGGTCTCAAAAACGGGAATCGTCTCAGGCTTCAATCCTTGTTTCCAGTTGGGGTTTTCCATAGCGTTTCAGGTATTTGTCGGGTTGTTTGATGTCAAAATACATGGCGGCCAGAAGCCAATTGATGATGTCGTAATAACAGCCTTGGGAAACGAGTTTTTTTCGCCAAACCTCTCGTTGCAGCTTTTTTGGATAGAGTTCGTCCAGTTTGTATAGGTCCTCAAATTCGAGGTATAATAAGGCCTTCTCGATGAGTATTTCATCGTCAATGCCGCCTTTCGGGTTCTTCTCGTATGACCACAAGCAGCCCATCTCTGCCAATTGTTGCCAGAGTGCATGTTTTCTACGCTCTAAATCCAATATTTTGTTTGGGTTGCCTTTCATCATGCCGCAAAAATAACAAAATCCTGTAGAGACGCAATGCTTGCGTCTCAAAATGTATTTATCCAATCCCAAATATCGCTCCAAATCCCAATGTGCAGACCACCCCGACGATGATGCTGGCCAAAACCACGCCCCCGACGACGGCCAAGACGCTCTTCTTGAAGTCCATGTCGAGGAAGCTGGCGGCAAGGGTGCCTGTCCATGCGCCGGTGCCGGGTAGCGGTATGCCGACGAAGAGCAGCAAGGCCCAATAAAGGCCGCGCCCCGCCTTGGCTTGCAGCTTCTCGCCGCCTTTCTCGCCTTTTTCGAGGCACCAGAGGCAGAACCTGCTGAACCAGCGTACTTTCACGTCCTTGCCCCATTCCAGCACCTTGCGGGCGAAGAAAAAGATGAACGGCACGGGCAGCATGTTGCCGATGGCGATGATGACATAACTCCACAACAGGCTGAAGTCGGGGTTGGCGGCATGGATGCCATAGGCCACGGGCAGGGCACCGCGCAGCTCGACGAGCGGCACCATGGCGATGAGGAAGATATAGATGTAGTTCTTCATTCGGGGTTGGTTTCTTGGTCGCGTTTATGTTGTTCTATGAGTTGCAGGATGTCGCTGTCGTTGGCGAGCAGCTCACGGTCGTATTCGATGAAGTCGGGCCAAAGCGTGAAATCGGCTGTCAGGGCTTGGTCCAAGGCCTCCAGACCCTCTTGGTGGCTGCCTTTGACGAAGTAGGCGTAGGCCAGCAGGTAAAGCAGCGAGCTGTCGTTGTCGGTTTGCAGCAGCCCGAACTTGATGGTGTTGATGGCCTCGTCGATTTTGTCTTGCTGCCCGTAGAGGTCGGCGATATAATAATAGGCGTCTGTGTCGTTGGGCGTCTGCTCTTGTATCTTGCACAGGCAGTCCATCGCCGTGTCGTATTCCTTGAGTTTCATGTAGTCGGTGGCCATGGAGTAGAGGTGGTCGGTCTCCCAAGGCTCGATTTCCAACGCTTTCTTGAAGTATTTGATGGCCTTGCGGCTGTTGCCTCGGTCGCTGAACACATAGCCGAGGCCAGCATAGCCAGAGGCTATCATTGGGTTGATTTCCAATGCTTTGGTAAAATGATCTTCAGCGGTTTGCAGGTCGTTGAGGCGGTAGTAACAGTCGCCTATGGTGGTATGTATCATCGAGGTCTCCACGCCGTTGCGCAGGGCTTCCTCAAGGGTGTCGATAGCTTCCTTGTAGCGGCCTAAATCATAGTAGATGTCGGCCAGGTGCATGTTGGTCCAGAGGTCTTCGGGGTCGATGCTGAGGGCGTATTCGTAAGGGTCGATGCTCTCCTCGTATTGTCCCATCATGCGGTAGATGTCGCCGATGCTGGTCCAGGCCTTGCTGTTGTACGGGTCTTCGTCTATGAGTTGTTGGAAGAAGTCGAGGGCGTCTTCCTTGCGGCCTGCGCTGAGGTAGCAGCAGCGGATTTCGTGGTAGATGGTGTCGCTGTCGTCGGCGAAGGGCAGGGCCTTGTGGTAAAACTCAAGGGCGAGATCATATTTCTGCATGTGCTGGTATTCGAAGGCGATGGCGTTGTAAAGCTCGAACTTCTCGTCTTCGTCGAAGTAGGGCAGGGCGTTGAAATAGTTCTCCAGCGCCTCTTCCGACTTGCCCAAGGCGGCCAGGCAGGAGCCGAGGGTGAGGAAATAGTCGGGGTCCTCGTCGTCGTCGATGCGTTCCACGTGCTGCATGATGTCGAAGGCGCGTTGGGCATCGTTTTCGAGCAGGTATTGTCGTGCCATCTTGATTTTCAGCACATTGCTTTCTGGATGTTGTGCCATGGCCATCTCCACCGCCTGACGCGAGCGCTTCAGCTGGTTGTGCTGGGTGTAGTGGTCGATGATGTACTCAAATTCCTCGCTGTCGAAATAGGCCGAGTCGTCTGACTTCAGCATCGACTCATACTTCTCGACGGCTTTTTCCATCTCTTCTTCGTGTTCCAAAAACTCTTCTTCGTCCTCAAACATTTTTGTTTGTATATTTATTCTGCAAAGTTAATAAAAAAATCTATTCAAGTCAACTCCAACACAGTTAATCGCTTTCGGCCACTTTTCGAAGCGAAAGGAAGGCTTCCTTAAGTGGCTGTGAAACAGAGCTGTTGGGTTCAGCTAATACTAGTTTTTGGTAATTGTTCAAGAAAATAGTTCTATATCTATGGAAGAAATGCAGGAAATGGTTGATGAACCCTATGCAATCCAAGACGGCTATTTCAACTCCGATTTTGTCATAAAACGAAAAAGCCAAATCCATGACTTCTTTATCGATGGGTTCGGTGGTAATGATAAGATAGTTGTCGGGTTTGACTTCAAGCTTTCCTATCTTCTCTACGCAAACGAAAACGTCGTCAGTGGTCACTTGTTTTTTCTTCATTTCATAACAGGTAACAGTCCTGTCCTCATTGGTCAAGGTGATTTCAATGTCACCGATGGCACCAGTTTGTTTGTCGGCGGCATTGTGAGCCATAAGAGGCTTGATTTCCTCATGAAAAAAGGGTTGCACAGACTGATAGGCGGCAGCAAACATCAATACGGGAAGCCGACTTGAACCTTTGCAATGAAGGTGTTGGATGAGCAAATTGGTGATTTCTTCGCTGGATAAATCCTGGCTTTTTTGAAATGACAATTGGGAAATCATTTGAGCGATGGCCTCTTCATTACGCTTCTTGATGTCTATCAAATCTTTTATTAATTGTGTCAGGATGTCTTTTGAGATTTGGGGATGGCATTCTACATAATCCAAAATATCCATCATGTCGTAATAGACGTATGCGGGACGGCATTTTTCAAAAGAGCTTTTTGTAAGTGCAGTCTCAACGGTACGGAACGCCGGGGTAAGAAACGCCGTGGTGTCGTTGCAAGGAAGCTCATATTTGTGGATGAAGGGCTGGATGGTCTTTTCATCGATGTTTCTTCCAGAGAAGGAGTTTTCCCCAAGATTAGGATAGGGTTGGCGGGTATCAATGCCGCTGTCGAAGGTTTTCGCTAACAGGGCGGTCAACAGGTAACGAATAGGAGCTTTGTTGGATTCACATTCGCAAACCGACATGATTTTTGAAGCTATTGTCGTGTCCGTGACAAATGCTTGTTGGCTTTTTGCTGTTACTGCATCATTGTATGTGGACTCAAGTATGCTCTCCATGATTAGAATAAACTGATTTGGTTGCTATTGCTTCCTGTTTGGTAGTTCACCCAAAGTACTTCTTGCCTGACATCGTGGGTAGAATTGATTTGCTTTGCAGGGGCGAATATCTTATGCCATTTGCTGCTAGGATAAAGCTCATTCATCAGGTCACAATCGTAATTGGAAATCGCGACTTTGCCCTTAACTTGGTTCAGGACGTTTGCCAATTCAAGGTGTTGTTGGTCTGTCATTTCGTATCCGTAAGCTTTGTTGTCACCTCTTGTGGAATGGATATAGGGTGGGTCACAATAGAATAAGGTGTCTTCGCTATCGTAGAGGTTAATGACTTCGATGGCAGGTCTGTTTTCAATCTGAACCCTTAGCAAACGATTGGAAATGTCTTCCAATTGCTCAACACCGCCCATCCATCTGCTGATGACGCCTGACATGCCAGACCGGGATGTGTTTTTGCAGTTGGCCCATCTACCGAGGGAAGCTGTTTGTGCCAATCCAGTCCTGACTTGCCTCGCCCTGACATAGAAGCGCCGTGCTCGCTCCAAAGGGAGCAATGAAGTGTCAAGTTCGCAGGCAAGGGCGAACTCTTCCCTTGAAAAAGGGGTTAATGCAATCTGCCTGATGAGTTCGTCGGGGCACTCTCGAAGCACGCGAAAGAAATTCACCACTTCTCCGTCCAAGTCATTGTATGTTTCGACAGGCGACGGGACTCTATTCAGCAAAACGGCTCCCGAACCACCGAAAGGCTCGCAATAGTGATGGCATGTGGGCAACTGAGGTAGGAGCCAATCCAAATGGGAGTATTTCCCACCGTACCAGCCAAAAGCAATCACTTTTTTTCTGCCTTTATTGGGTATGATAGGGGATGGGGTGTGTTTTAGAGCCGTTTGCATGGTTTTTTGTGAAATTTTCTGCAAAAATAATAAAAAGTGCGAAATTGAGGCTTCTTTTGTATCTTTGTCCTTTCAAAACGTCGTTCCCATGAGAAGATACTGCCTCTTAATAATAATGATGTGCTTGAGCGTCACGATGATGGCTCAGAAGGCTTGGACGGTGGAGACCGTGCCCAACACGCGCCTGCAAAGCAACGACATCCACGTCAGCGACCCCGACGGCTACCTCTCTGACAGCACCGAGATGACCATCAACACGGCCTTGTGCGCCATCCGCGACAAAGCCGATGTCTTCGTCGTGACACTGTCGAGCATCGGCAATGCCGAACCGAAGCATTTTGCCACGGAACTGCTCAACTATTGGGGCATCGGCGATGCTGCAACCAACAACGGCGTGCTCCTGCTCTTCATCGAAGACCAGCATGCACTCGAGACGGAGACGGGCTATGGCGTGGAGGAAACCCTCACCGATGCCAAATGCGAGCGCATCTTCACCAACGCCATGGCACCGTATTTCCGTGCCGGCGACTACGAGGGCGGCCTTTGCAGCGGCGTGGCCGAAATCGTCACTGTGTTTGGCGGCGAGATTCCGATGGGGCTGGTGACCACGTTGCCTTCGCAAACCGACAACGGCGCTGATGACGATTTGGATGATGTCGGCAACTATCTTTGGTTAGGCGTGTTTGGCTTGTTTATGTTCGTTATGCCCTTTGTCGGCCTCGCTTTTTGGGCAAAGAAACGCGGAGAGAGCAAGCGAAAGGGCACGGCGTCAGGCGCTTATCGTTCCTATCAGGAAAGCGGTGTCACCTACGTCGACGGCTTCAAGACGAGTTGGTCTGGCTCCCCTTGGGAGGGCAAGGGCTGTCTCGGCGGCATGATGCTTGGCCTTTCCATGTTCGTCATCATGTTTTTTGTCATCATCGTCATGATAGCCCTTTATCCCGATGTCGAGGAGAGCAAGCTCTATGGCAGGATTGCCTTGATTACGTTGGTGTTGTACCTCACCTGGATGTGTTTCCGCCACAACCACCGCGTGTTGAAAACGGCCAAGCAACTGTCGGCGACTTCCATCAACCCCAAGTCGGTCTATCAGACTGCCTTCAACCGCACTTCCAACAAGATAGCTATATGGATGGCGCCATGGTTAGGCTGGATCTATTATCTCATCTTAAAGAAAAAAGTGGAGCAGAGCGACGACTGCCGTTGTCCCAGCTGTGGTGGGATGATGCGGAAAGACGGCATGTTCAGCTTGCCTGAGAACCATCTTGCCGAGAACAGGGCAGAGGCCTTGAAGTTCACACCTTATCGTTGTGCCAGTGGTCACGTTATCGTGGTGAAGGAACACGGTAGGCATTACAACAAGTTCTCGACCTGCTCGAAATGCGGTGCCTACACCTTGAAGCTCATCAAGACGGAGACCGTTCGCGAAGCCGACTACAGCAACAGCGGCGAGAAGGTGGAGACCTACGAATGCCAGCATTGCGGCGACATCGTCACCAAGACTGTCGTCATACCGAAGCTGGTGCATTACAGTGGCGGTGGCGGCAGTTATTCTTCGGGATCCTCCAGTGGCCGAAGCTATTCCAGCCATTCGTCTAGTCGTTCTGGTGGCTCCTTTGGTGGTGGCAGAAGCGGCGGTGGGGGACATTCGGGGAGATGGTGAGTTTAGTTTAGAGTTTAGAGTTTAGAGTTTAGAGTTGCTCCGCTCATGTCATCCCGACGTGGGCTTGCAGGTGAGAGGGGATCTATGAGCGGAAGGGAGTTGTTAGTTTTTAGTTACGAGTTAGGAGTGTTGAGTAGGGACGCAATGCTTGCGTCCGGAAATTGTGAGATGGAGTAGGTTTTTTCAATATTTTATACTATACTTTGAAATATTTTTGTATTTTTGCAAAGTATACTTTATAATATTGGTATGGATAAGCAAGTCATAAAGACCATCATTGGTGAGAAACAACAGGAAATCAAGGACTTAAAGTTGTTGCAAAGAGCGGAACAATTCGATGAGCAATGTAGCTATGTGTTAACGGGCATCCGTCGCGCAGGGAAGTCGTACACGCTTTATCAGGATATGCTGGAAAAATTGTCATCGGGCAAGGCTAAGCTGGAAGATTTCCTTTATGTCAACTTCGAGGATGAACGAATCGCCTCCATCAATGCGGCTGAATTAGGTCTGGTTTTGGATGCTTATTGGGAGATGTACGACCAAAAACGCCCCTATATCTATTTGGATGAAATCCAGAATATTACAGGTTGGGAAAAGTTCGCCCGAAGATTGACCGAGTCGAAACATCATGTGATGATTACTGGCAGCAATGCCAAGATGTTGAGCAAAGAGATTACTTCGACTTTGGGGGGTAGCTACATCCAGCGTGACATCTATCCTTTCTCTTTTGCGGAGTATCTGCGGTATTTTGGCGTGGAGCTGAGCAAGAACTGGGAATACAATCCTGAACAAAAGTTGGTAGTCATTCGTCATTTCAACGAATACTTCTATCATGGAGGCTTCGCCGAATGTTTCGAACAGAAAGACAAGCGTGAGTGGTTGACCTCTTTATACCAAAAAATTGTGTTGGGTGACATTGTTGAACGAAACAAAGTGAGGAACCCCCGCGTCTTGCGTCTTTTGGCCAGAAAGTTGGCTGACAGCGTGATGCAACCTACAACACTCAAACGCTTGGAGCACATAATCAAATCGACGGGCGACAGTATCAGCCAGACCGTACTGAAAGACTATTTGGGCTATATGGAAGATGCTTATCTGACTTTCTCCATTCCCAACCTTGTTTCGCCTCTTACTGATCAACAGACCATTGTGAAGCGCTATTTTGCTGACAATGGCATCCTTAACAATTTCCTCATCAATGGAGAGACAAAGTTGCTTGAAAATATCGTGGCCGTCCATTTAAATAAACAGTATCATAATACCGAGGATGAAACGAGGCTGTTCTATTATTATAAAAATGTTGAAGTTGACTTTTGTGTCCCCGAATCGAACCTTGCCCTTCAGGTATCCTATAGTATTGACGACGCGGATACATACGAACGTGAGGTGGGCGGACTTATTAAGTTCATCAAGGCTTTTAAGAAGTATCATGGGGTTATTGTGACATGGGATACAGAACGCCAAATCGAAGAAGATGGATTAACTATTGATGTTATTCCTGTATGGAAGTGGCTGTTAGTTTGATATCTTGGCTCACCAAAAAGGATTCTGAGTTTTTCGGTTTGTGTAATTGTTTTTTCCGTAAATTTGCAGTCAGATTTTTGTAAAACAAAATACTTCCAATATGACCATCAATGAATTAGAGAGAATCGCCTCTCAGGTGCGCCGCGACATCATCCGCATGGTGCATGGCTGCCAGTCGGGACACCCGGGCGGTTCGTTGGGCGCGACCGACATCGTCACGGCCCTGTATTTCGACCAAATGCAAATCGACCCCGCCAGTTTCCGCATGGATGGCGAGGGCGAGGACATGTTTTTCCTCTCCAACGGCCACATCAGCCCGATGCTGTATAGCATCCTGGCGCATCGTGGCTATTTCCCCGTCAGCGAGCTGGCTACCTTCCGCCGTCTCGGCACGCGCCTGCAAGGGCATCCCACCCCTGCCGAAGGCCTGCCAGGCATCCGCATCGCATCAGGTTCCTTGGGACAAGGCCTCTCCGTAGCCGTCGGCGCGGCACAAGCCAAGAAGCTGAATGGCGACAAACACCTCGTCTTCGTCCTCATGGGCGACGGTGAGCAGGAGGAAGGACAAATCTGGGAAGCCGCCATGTATGCCCCCGCCAAAGGCGTTGACAACCTCGTGGCCATCATCGACTACAACAAGAAACAGATTGACGGCTCCACCGACGACGTGCTCAGCCTCGGCGACCTGCGCGCCAAGTACGAGGCTTTCGGCTGGGAGGTCATCGAAGTCAGCGGCAACAATATGCAGGCCCTGGTGAACACATTGAAATTCGCCCGCGAGAACGCCTTCCAAGGGCAGCCGCAGCTCATCCTCGCCCACACCGAAATGGGCATGGGCGTCGACTTCATGATGGGCACACACAAATGGCACGGCACCCCGCCCAACGATGAACAAGCCGCCAACGCATTGTCGCAGTTGAAGGAGACATGAGGGGATGATTAGATTCCCTACGGTAATTGAGTGCAGAGACTTTGTTGGTTGGCGGCGGCCAGGGGTGCT
>JAEEGG010029339.1_pt1 | contig 10283 bp, 6 predicted proteins | sample 9134161 | NCBI WGS metagenome assembly JAEEGG01 (sample SAMN16246543, study PRJNA631951) | gut metagenome | biome: gut microbiome; feature: rumen; material: CR-attached | host: Bos | place: Iran: Karaj | collected 2018-10 | reverse complement strand
TGTCGAGTTTGTACTTGCTGACGCCGATGATGGACTCCTTGCCGGAGTCGATACGGGCCTGCTTGCGGGCGGAAGCCTCCTCGATACGCATCTTCGGGATGCCGGTCTCGATGGCCTTGGCCATACCACCGAGGGATTCTACTTCCTGGATGTGCTCCCAGGCGCGATGCGCGATCTGGTGCGTGAGGCTTTCGATATAGTAGGAACCGGCCCACGGATCGATGGAACGGCACACTTGCGTTTCTTCCTGAATGTAAATCTGCGTGTTACGGGCGATACGGGCCGAGAAGTCGGTCGGCAGCGCGATGGCCTCGTCCAATGCGTTGGTGTGCAGCGACTGGGTGTGTCCCAATGCGGCACCCATAGCCTCGACGCAGGTACGGCAGACGTTGTTGAACGGATCCTGCTCGGTGAGCGACCAACCGGAAGTCTGGCAGTGCGTGCGCAACGCCATGGACTTCGGGTTCTGCGGGTTGAACTGTTTCACGATCTTAGCCCACAGCATACGGGCGGCGCGCATCTTCGCGATCTCCATGAAATGGTTCATACCCACGGCCCAGAAGAACGACAGACGCGGTGCGAATTCATCGACGCTCATGCCCGCATTCACACCGGCGCGGAGGTATTCCAGACCGTCGGCCAGCGTGTAAGCCAGCTCGATGTCGTCGGTGGCACCGGCCTCCTGCATGTGGTAGCCGGAAATGGAGATGGAGTTGAACTTCGGCATGTTCTTTGCCGTGAACTCGAAGATGTCGGCGATGATCTTCATGGAGTGTGCCGGCGGGTAAATGTAGGTGTTACGCACCATGAACTCCTTGAGGATGTCGTTCTGGATGGTACCCGACAGCTGGTCGAGCGTGGCTCCCTGCTCCTCGGCAGCGATGATGTAGAACGCCAAAATCGGCAGCACAGCACCGTTCATCGTCATGGAGACGGACATCTTGTCCAACGGAATCTGGTCGAAGAGGATCTTCATATCGAGGATGGAGTCGATGGCGACACCGGCCTTGCCCACGTCGCCGACCACACGCGGGTGATCGGAGTCGTAGCCGCGGTGCGTGGCCAGGTCGAAGGCCACGGACAGACCCTTCTGACCGGCGGCGAGGTTGCGGCGGTAGAAGGCGTTGGACTCCTCGGCGGTGGAGAAACCGGCATACTGACGGATGGTCCACGGACGGAACACATACATCATCGAGTATGGTCCGCGTAGATACGGCGGGATGCCCGACGCGTAGTTCAGGTGCTCCATTCCGAGGAGGTCGTCCGCGCCATACACCTGCTTCACAGGAATCTGCTCGGAGGTCATCCAGTTGGAAATGATGTTGTTATCTTTCTCCCACTGACGGAAATCCGCAGGATTCTGGGGGAGTTTCTTGAAGTCGATATTGCTAAAATCAGGACGCATATTAACTTTTTTTCTTTTGATATTAATGAGGCTGCAAAAGTACAAAAAAATTCGCTTGCACACTGATTTTTTTTCTTTGGCAGGTCAGGGCTCCGGTGCAAGGCAACGGGAGCAAAGGAACGAAAAAAATGTATCTTTGCCGCGATTATAGTGTAAATACGTTGCGACATGAAAATAACAGGTCATGAGGTCAATCTGGGTGCGATAGCCCGCTTCTTTTTGAAATCCCTGCATAAGATATCCTTTTGGCGGAACCGGAGAATCAGGAAATACTTGCGGAGCACCCGAGAGCCAAAACTGCAGATCGGATGCGGTCCAAACCTCTTGGAAGGGTGGCTCAATTCGGGCATATCACTACAGGAATGCCGCACAGGGGTGTACTTGGATGCAGGACGCCGATTCCCCTTTCCTGACTGTACTTTCGACTTTGTTTTCTCAGAACACCTGTTTGAGCACCTGACCTATCCGCAAGCCACGAACATGCTGAAAGAATGCTACCGGGTGCTCAAGCCTGGCGGTGTCATGCGCGTTGCCACTCCCGACCTCCGCTTTCTGTTAGGCTTGTATCAAGAACCGGAAAAGTCCCTTCACAAGCGGTACATCGAATATTCTGCGGAACGTGGGAATATCCCCCCGACGGCTGTGTTCGTCATCAACAGGTTTCATACCGCTTGGGGGCATCAGATCGTCTATGACAAAGCAACTCTCTCGGATCTGTTGGAACAGAATGGTTTCAAGAATATCCGTTCCTGTGAGGTGAGCCAGAGCGAACATCCCGCCTTGAACGGAGTGGAAGGCCACTTCAAGTCGCTGCCCGCCGAATACAACCAACTGGAGACGATGGTGTTGGAGGCATCTAAATAACAGGCTTTCTTCATTGTTGACGGGGAATCGAAGATTTCTCAATATTTATTTCGTCAAAAGCAAAAAACAAAAAAAATGTACTTTTGCCGTTTCAAATTTTAAAACAAAACGCCTATGGCTACAATTCTTACTCTTATCGGATATTTTGTTGTTCCGTTCCTCATTATCCTGATATTCAACAATTTCAGATGGGCGAAAAGCGTCGGTACCGTCATCATGGCGTATGCTGTCGGTATCATCGCGGCGCTGATAGGATTCCTGCCTACGGGCACGGAACCCGGCGCGGAGACCCTCGAGTCAATGCAGAAGACGCTCATGAACGTCGCGGTGCCGTTGGCCATCCCGCTGATGCTCTTCAACTCCGACTTCAAACTGTGGACCAAGTCGCTGCCGAAGACCATGGCGGTGCTCATCGGCGGTTTAGTCTCTATCCTGATTGCCGTGGTGTCGGGCTACTTCCTCTTCCGCAACACCGGCATCCCGCAATTCGACCGTGTGGCGGCCATGATGACCGGCATCTATACCGGCGGAACCATGAACTTCTCCGCTTTGGGCACTATGCTCGAAGTCGATCCGTCGCTCATCACCCTGACGCTCACCTTCGAGGAGATCGCCACTTTCCCGTTCATCGTCTTCATCGTGGCGGGTGGCTACAAATTCTTCCGATGGCTGCTGCCTGCGAAAGAACCGGACGACACCGTGGCCGAAGACGCAAAAAACGTTGATGCCGAGAGTTTCGAAAACTATCGCGGTATGCTTCAACCGAAAACCTTCGGGAAGATGATGCTCGGGTTCCTGCTCTCCCTCGGGATGCTGGCCGTCGGCGCGGGCCTCTCTCTGCTTATTACCCACAAGCTCAACGAGCTCATCGTCATCCTGACTATCACCACTCTCGCCATCGCCGCCTCTTTCAGCCCGAAGGTGCGCGCCCTGCCCAAAACTTTCGAGTTAGGCATGTTCTTCATCCTGATTTTCAGTGTGGTGGTGGCCTCCAAGTTCGACATCCACGCCATCAAGGGCTCGCTGCAGATCCTCTGGTTCATCCTCTTCGTGATGCTCACCTCCATCGTGCTGCACCTCATCATCTGCAAGATTTTCAAGGTGGAGGGCGACCTCTTCACCGTGGGACACATCAGCTTGCTTTGCTCGCCGCCATTCGTGCCGCCCATCGTGGAGGCCTTGGGCAACCGCAAGGTGCTCCTCAGCGGCATCGTCATCGGCCTCGCCGGTTACGCCGCGGGCAACTATCTGGGGGTACTGATTGCGTGGATACTGGGAGTGTTCTAATTAATAATAAGGATTAAGAATGTAGAATGATGAATAGGGTTGTCTGGTTGTGGCGGCCCTGTTGTTTTTGGGTTGCAAAAAAACGGGGTGGTTGAAACTGTAAAAATTTTCGATACTCTGAAAAACATAGAGATTTGTTGCTGATAGCGACACTCTCATGATTGTTGTCACTGAATTGTTTATGTCCATAAACTGGGTTTGACAATTTTTTATTATTTTTGCGCTAATTTCCAACCGTGTGAAAACAGCTGGGAATTTTTTTAATATGGATTTTAAAGTGTTAATAAACAGATGTTTACTATGAATGAAATTTATACAAAAAAAGAATTCATGATATTGGCGATGTTATATGTCGCCAATGTGGACGGAAAAATTAACCAGGATGAAGTAAGAGTGATTTTGGATTGTTTCGAACCTTCATCTGTGGCTGAGGTGCGCAGGAGATTCAATAAGATGAATGATGCTGAGCTGATTCGCTGCATAGATGAAAACAAGGCGAAATATGTGCCAACAGATGAGGATAGGACTCGTCTGATAGCTGATTTGCAAAGAATTGTGGAAGCAGATGACCGCCATCTCGCCATAGAGGAGTACATCTTGAATGCGTTGAAAACGATGCTCGCGTAAATAACCGCTTAAAAAAAATGTGATTTTTATCAATCGGAGTGTCTTTCATTTGGGTCGCGAATTATGACTGAACGTCCTCAAAAAAAAAGTTGGTTTAGAGAATATATTGTTGAGCCTATCCAACATTTTTTCTATTACATCTGTACAGGAAAGGTGATGCCGGTCGTGACGGCTGCCGTTTTTGCGTTAGTGACCTGTGTTTGGATGTATATTGTTGAGAACCAACAGTCTAATTTGAAAGAGGATGCATGGCTGTTCTATTTTTTGGACCGTTTTAACAAAGCCAAAGAGATAGAGTTGCAGGATACGGCATTTTTCATCAATGTCAGCTATGACCTTCAGTTGGTACCTGAAAACCCAAAAAGGCCTGCAGATGGCTATGTCGCAATTACGGATCGTCAGAAACTGCTTCGTTTTTTGCAGAAGATAGAACGAGACAGCATCAATTACAAGTACATTTTGATGGATATCCGTTTTGAGAAAGGGTATGAGACCGAGTACGACGATTCTTTGTATGCCCAAATTCATCGGATGCCAAGATTGGTTATCGCCAGCCATCAGAAGGATGATCATGGTGAGATGTATGAGATTGCCGACAGTATCCTGTTGGATAAGTGTGGAATGTCGGATTACAATCAGTACAGCATTGTGACGAATTTTTCCAGATACACATTCCTCCAAGCAGGAAAACCGTCTATAGCCTTGAAAATGTACGATGAACTGAATCATCAGGAGACCTCGGTGAAACAGTGGCGCAATTGGCCGGTCTATTTTGCGGACGGCTACCTGTGCATCAACTCCCCGATGATGTTCCTTTCCGGCACAGTCCTTAGTTTTGAGGACTATATGATGATGCAGGCCGCCATAGAAGCGGAACGGCTGCAGAATGGGTTGGAAACAGGGATGGAGGCAGAAACCGCCAAGTTGGATTCCAAGCATGGCGACTATTATTTTTACCTGAATCTTGGCGGTGATTTCGTCAATAACGAGGTGCGGAAAGACAAAAAATGGAATGGTGACTTGGAGAACAAGGTCATCGTCATCGCCAATTTCGAGGAAGACCTCCATGATACCTACGTGGGGAAGGTCTCCGGCGCATACATCACATGGATGGCCTATCAATTTCTTCGTAACGGAAACCATCTGTTGAGTTGGGGATTCTTGTTGATGCATTTTTTCTGCTACATGGTCATGTACTGGCTGATTCTCATGATAAACATTCTGGCTCGTAATTCAAAATATGCCGACAATGAAAAAGCCCAGCGAAGGTTGTCGTGGTTGCGCTGGATCAGTTCTTTTGGATTGCTTTATTTGTTGACTATAGCACTCTACCATTTTATGCACTTCCGCTTTAATATGGAGGTGCCGCTTCTGATTCTCTCATTCTTGAACTTAATCATTCAATATGCTAAATCAAAATCATAAAATATGAAAAAAACGTTATTTCTCTTAGTGCTTTTCTTGTGGTTTGCGAACTGGGCTGATGCTACGGTCTATACCATCACTAAAATGAACTTGGAAAGCATCCAAATCGGCACAAAAATGTGCAAGGAAGGTTCCAGTTTTGACGGGAGCGAGTTCATCCACTGGACATCCGACAAAGATTTCCAGTATATTTACGCGCAGGATTCGGACGGAAAGACTTCCTATTTCACCAACATCGCGATGAAATCGAAAAGCACTCACACGGCCGAGGCATACATCAAGCAGGTGAAAATGTCCACTCGTGACGGGGTCTCTTGGTTGCCTCTCAAAGGGCTGAACAAAGAGCGTTTTGAAGACAAACGGATAGCGTTGGTTATCGGGAACTCCAATTATCAACAAACCACGAATTTGCGCAACACTCTCCATGATGCGCAGATTGTGGCTGAGGAATTGCAGGAATTAGGCTTCGATGTGAGGAGTATGTATGACGTGACGACCCGTGAATTCCAGGAAGTTGCACTTGACCTGTTTATGCGGGAGGTCGAAGAAGGACAGTATTCCACAGTCTTTGTCTATTATTCTGGACATGGTCTTCAGCACAACAACACAAACTGGCTGGTACCAGTGGATGTGGACCCAAGCCTTCGGTCGGATGTGGAAAACAAGTGCTTGGACGGCCAGTATCTGCTAAACCGCCTGAATGACACCAAGTGCAAACGGGTAGTGGTGGTGCTGGATGCTTGCAGAAGTCTGAAGACCAATTTCACGCGGAGCACAATGGCTGCGAGTGAGGGATTGCGTCAGATGGATCCGGCCACGAACACCTTGATCGCGTTTGCCACCCGTGCCGGCGAAGTGGCACAGGATGGCTTGGATGACAACTCTGAAAACGGTCCGTACGCCACTGCCCTCGTCAATGCCTTGAAAAAGGAGAATTACAGTCTTGACGAGATGTTTCAGGATGTGAAAGAGCAGGTCACGAAAGCCACCATCTCTATGCAGACCCCCATCCATATCAATGGCATGGTCAACAAAGTGTATCTGAACGGCAATAACCAAATCGCCAGGCGGTCGAAATCGAAAACACCGCAAGATATCTTTGCCGAGGACATGGATATGGGTGTCAAAGGAGATATGGATGCACAATTCCGGATTGGCATGGCTTACGAATTTGGCTTGTCCGGATGTGACCGCAACGTTGACAAAGCCTATCAATGGTATTCGTTGGCAGCCCGACAAGGTCATTCGGAGGCGGCAAACAAAGTGGGTGTTTATTTCTGCAACAAGATGGAATATGAAAATGCAGCGAAATGGTTCCAAGTCGCTTCGGATGCGGGGTCTCCACGTGCCAAGCATAACCTTGCTATGCTGCTTCTGACGGAAGAACTTGAGATTTCAGACCCTGTAGAAGGCGCTAAACTGCTTCAGGGGCTCGCAAAAGACGGTTATGCTCCGGCTCAATATGACCTTGGCGTTTGCTATGAGAACGGTGTCGGGGTATATCCTTATGACCCGGAAGCCTTGAAATGGTATCAGAAAGCGGCGGACAACAATCATGTTGAGGCACAATACCAGACGGGCTATTACTATTACAAAGGAAAAGGTTGCTCTTCAGATTATGTCAAGGCTGTAAAATATCTCAAAGAAGCAGCCCAAAATGGTCATTCTGATGCACAATTCCTTCTTGGTCAGTGCTATAGATACGGAAAAGGAGTCAAACCTGACACGAAAGAGGCTCTCGAATGGTATCTCAAATCGGCTGACCAAGGCAATGCCAGGGCGAGAAACGCCATGGATGAGCTAATGCCAAGTAATTACAACAGATAACATGAAAATTTATTTGCAAATGAAAAATACGATGTCATTTATGGGCAAAATAATCAGTTTTGCTGCTGTTTTTTTGTTTTCCCTGTTGCTTTTTTACCCACAAGTGGGTTTTGCCTCAATCCCTCCGGCAGGTACTTCCACGCTTGATCTCGTTAAGAAAGACAAGCATAAGTTCAGACCGGCTTGTTATTCCACATTCATGACCCTTAATGTGGAAAATATCCAATTTCAACGGACCGCCCCCTTCTTCCATTACCAGAATCTCGCATACGGGTTGAAAATAGGAACGATGCGAAATGCGGGTTGGTATTTGAGCTTGATGTCTAACTTTTATTTTAACGGTTTTTTAACGCCAATCGATATACAAGAAGTAAACCCGTCGGGTAACAGCAACCATTCCTATTTTGACGGCTTGTTCGGGTTGACATTCCGTTACTGCAAGCCCCTGTCTTTCCACCTGGGAGTTGGCTACCATTACAAAACCACGAACTACAAGACCTTGTCGGGAAGTTGGGGACATTTGCCGAAGGAAGATGTGCACGGACCTATGGCCGCCGCTGGCTTTATGTTTCACATGAGCGGATTTGTCTTGTCTGCGGAGGCTGTTGCCAATTATAATTTGAAGGCTCACACGTTTACGGATGGCTTAGGCGTAGGGTTCAAGGTGGGAATCGGATTCTGTGTCGAGAATAAGAATTCCGCAAAAAGCAAAAAAACAAAGATTAAGAAAAATTCGGACAAGATGCCTGCTTCCGAATTGCACTTTTTCCCGACTACCGCGGGTCCCGAAGAATACGATGTGATTTTCCGGCATTCCTATACGAAACCCAAACCGGAATTTATGGCAATACTGGAAGCGGACACGCTGTTGTCAAAGCTTCCGCAACCGGAGTATCTCAAAACAAACCATCCTGATGAGAACCGTTCTGCAGATATGCCAGATGGAGCCGCAGAGACTCATGGACAAGAAGTTGCGCAGTCGGAACTTGTTATTATAAATCAGGAAGGAAAGACGGCTCCCAAAAACGATTCTGTCAGTGTTACGAAAACTGTTATGTCCAGTGCGGCTCAACCGCAGCAACAACCTGAGCAACAATCGGAACAAGCTGCTCAGACAACACATCAGAACTCCCAAACCATTCAGACCCCCGTTCAAGAAGAAAATATTGTCGATATGACACAAAGTCCCGCCAACCCAGTCCCCCCTTGTTCTGAGCTGACGGTGAAAGATGTTGACGGGAACAGCTATCATACTTTGGCGATTGGAAATCAATGCTGGATGCGGGAAAATATGAGAGCCACCCGTTTCTCGAATGGTGACAGCATTATGCTGGGCCAGTCATTTGATTTTCGACATGCAGTGCGCTATTTCCCGGGTGGCGATTCTTCAAATGTGGATGCATACGGCTGTTTGTACAATTGGAACGCGGTGACACATTCAGGAGCAAACAATGGGAATCAGTACGTACAAGGAATGTGTCCTGAGGGTTGGCATATTCCCTCTATAGCGGAATGGGAGGATTTGTTTGGCTATTTGTCGGGTCAGTCTGCTATGAATTGCAAAAACAATACGCAGTATGTTGCTAAAGCGTTGGCAGCCAAATCAGGCTGGGCAGTGTCGGAAATGGATTGCGCAGTTGGCAATCAGGCATCTTCGAATAACGTTTCCGGTTTTAATGCGTTGCCTGCCGGAATATTCGTTGGTAAATTCGATTTTTTTGGTAAGATTGCCCGTTTTTGGAGCTCTTCTGTCAGCCTTGCACAAGGGAAATGCGATGTGTATATGAGCTGGGATGAAGCTGTTGTGAAAAAGAGCGATCAAGAACCTGCCGTTGTCGGTTTCTCAGTCCGTTGTTTGAAGAATTAGAAAAATAGCAAATTGTAAAAAAGGTGCGCCGTTCCCGACGCACTTTTCCGATTAGTATTTGCAGAAGCCTTTGCCCGTCTTTTTGTCGAGCAGTCTGGCGCGGATCACCGCATCTTTCCCCCTAAATCACCGTAATCTTTTTATATCGAATCCGTTTCGGAGCCTCGTTGCCGAGACGCATCTTCTTGTTCTCTTCGTACTCCGTATAGCTTCCTTCGTAGAAATAGACCTGCGAGTCTCCCTCGAAGGCGAGGATGTGGGTGCAGATGCGGTCGAGGAACCAGCGGTCGTGGGAGATGACCACTGCGCAGCCAGCGAAGTTCTCCAACCCCTCCTCTAAGGCCCGCAACGTGTTGACATCGATATCGTTGGTGGGCTCGTCCAAAAGCAGCACGTTGGCCTCCGACTTGAGCGTAAGTGCGAGATGCAGACGGTTGCGCTCACCGCCGGAAAGCACCCCGGCCTTCTTGTTCTGGTCGGTGCCGCCGAAGTTGAACCGTGACAAATAGGCCCGCGAGTTGATGAGCCGTCCGCCCATCATGATCTGCTCGTTGCCTTCGGAAACGACCTCCCACACGCTCTTTTCGGGGTCAATGACCGTGTGTTGTTGATCGATATACCCCACCTTCACGGTCTCGCCAACTTTAAAGTCGCCGCTGTCCGGCTTTTCGAGTCCCATGATGAGGCGGAACAGCGTGGTTTTCCCCGCACCGTTCGGTCCGATGACCCCCACGATGCCGTTGGGCGGCAGGTTGAAGTTAAGGTCGTCGAAGAGCAGCTTGTCGCCGAAGGCCTTGCGCACATGGCAAGCCTCAATGACGTTGTTGCCCAAACGCGGTCCGTTGGGGATGAAAATCTGCAGTTTTTCCTCCTTCTCCTTCACATCCTCGTTGAGCAGCTTGTCGTATGCGCTCAGACGGGCTTTCGACTTGGCGTGACGGGCTTTCGGAGCCATGCGCCCCCACTCCAACTCGCGTTCTA
>JAEEGG010029331.1_pt1 | contig 10285 bp, 10 predicted proteins | sample 9134161 | NCBI WGS metagenome assembly JAEEGG01 (sample SAMN16246543, study PRJNA631951) | gut metagenome | biome: gut microbiome; feature: rumen; material: CR-attached | host: Bos | place: Iran: Karaj | collected 2018-10 | reverse complement strand
TAAAACAACTGTTGCAGATGGCCCGTGAATTGCTGGAAGCAGAGAAGGAAATAGAGAAACCGATGGACAAGCGTGCTCAGGCAAGAGCAGCGTTGACCGACCTCTTCCAGAGCATCAAGTCAGAAGAAACGCCCATCATTGTTGAACAAGTGGTGAACGACATCGACAATGAAGTGGTCAATATCATTCGACAGTTCAATGATGCATTCCAAAGCGTTACTGCCAGACGTGAGATAAAGAAGAAACTGCGTTCTATCCTCTGGATTAAATATCAGATTAAGGACAATGACGTTTTCGAGAAAGCATATAGCTATATAGAAATGTATTACTAACAGCAATTAAAAAGAATTAGGTATGGATAGTAAATTTTCATGGGTACCACTGTTTGAGGAACTTGCGACGAAGTTGCTCATTTACAAGGATGACCGCACACCATTGGTGGATTGGATATATAAGGAGTTGGGTACTGTCACAAGAGATGATGGAAAATCCTTGGTCAATTATCTACATCAGCAAGATGACTCTAAGATAGTTGATATAGACCCATTTTCCGTGTTTGGTATATTCAACCGTAATATCAAATGGGAGAACCGCACGGCTCTCCTTGAAAAGTTTAAGATGCATTTCGGTCTTAAATCGGAAATACCGACGGACTTTAACGGTATACCAACACTTGATCCACGACGAGCATTCTTTTTCTCGTGGGGACCAGATAATGATGTGGTCATTCGTAACTTGTGGACACTTTATGAAAAAGTAATCAAAGGCGAAGACATAGAAGGCGCCTTTAATCGTGTGCTCGAAGATGGATGTATGCCCAAGTACAGTCTGACCATGACATTGTTCTGGATTAGCCCTTCCAATTACATCTCGCTAGATTCACGCAACCGCGCCTATTTATCTACTATTGGCTTACCAGACGACTTCCCAACGTTCAACTATTCCATATACAAAGAACTTTTGGATAAGATTTTGCCCACCGTTCAGGCACATGATCTTCCTATCAAATCATTCTTGGACTTTTCATATTCCGCATGGTCGGCTGCTACAAACTCTCCCCGTGTTTGGATGTGGAGCGGAAACGATGATTCCTTCAAGTCTAACATTCTTGCTGTAGGGTCTTCGGCGAAGGGACAACTTGATTTTTCCGTGTTTAAGTCAAAAGAGGATCTTGGCAGAGCATATCGTGAGGTGGTTGGCAATACGGATGTTAAGATACCATATGCTTATTGGGACTTCATTAAGAAGGTAAAAATTGGGGACATCGTCGTAGTTTTCTCAAATCACAAAGACAGTGGCGGCTTCGCTCACCATCTTTATGGCTGGGGACGATTCAATTCAGAATGCTCATTCATAAATGAAGCTGAGAATCCAGTGCAACGCTCCGTTGAGTGGCATCTTCCACGTCCTGACTCTGTTGTCGAGGAGACAATGACAAGAAATCAGATGTTTTTCCATTGCGTTGAAGGCATCGAGGCCGATAACATTATCCGCTTGCTGAAGATCTCCTTTGACAAAAATATAATTCCGGTTATCTCTCCTAAGCCCTCTTCAGAATCAACTATGACTAAATATTGGATGTATGCCCCAGGAGAGAATGCCTCAAAATGGATTGACTGTCAAAATGCCGGAATGATGTATCTTGGCTGGGATGATATGGGGGACTTCAGCCAATATTCTTCAATGGAAGAAATACAAGCAAAGATGCAAGAAGTCTACAATAAGCCTGAAGCTTCTTTCATGAATGATCGTCTGGCGTTGTGGGAGTTTTGCCATGTTATCAAGCCAGGTGATGTGATTTTTGTAAAACAAGGTAAGACTAAAATCATTGGACGGGGTATAGTCACTGGCGAATATGCTTATGATGAGACACGTGGCACTTATAAGAATAGCCGGAAGGTGAATTGGACCCATGTCGGCAATTGGGACGCGCCACATGATACCGTTTTAAAGACGCTAACTGATATTACAAAATATCCCGATTATGTTAAAAAACTGGAGGCCTTATTCTCGGAGAATGAAATACCAGAGTCAACGCCTAAGAGATATTGGTGGCTTGTAGCAAGTCCTAAAATCTGGAGTTTTAACGATATGAAGGTTGGGGACGTACAAGAATATACATTGTATAATGACAACGGGAATCGACGTCGCATTTTCCAAAATTTTCTTGATGCAAAGAAAGGCGACGTGGTTATTGGATATGAGGCGACTCCTACCAAACAGATTGTGGCTCTGGCAGAAGTGGATAAGGCAAATGATGGAAGGCTTATCTTCTTTAAGAAGACTGAGACATTACCTTCTCCGATTGACTATTCTGTTTTACGCTCCATTCCAGAATTGGCCGATATGGAATATCTGAAAAATCCTCAGGGATCATTCTACAAACTGACAGAAGAGGAATATAACAGCTTAATGGATTTAATACGAGAGGATAATCCCATTCGCATAGAACAGCATAACCCACAATATACAGAAGAAGATTTCCTGAAGGATGTATATATCGACAAAGAGTCTTACCGAAGGATGAAAGCCCTCCTGCTCACAAAGAAGAATATTATCCTTCAGGGTGCGCCAGGTGTAGGAAAAACCTATTCAGCAAAAAGACTTGCCTATTCCCTCATGGGCGAAATAGATAAGTCTCGCGTGGAGTTCATTCAATTCCATCAAAGTTACACCTACGAAGACTTTATTATGGGCTACAAACCCAACGAGGATGGTGGCTTCTATTTGAAGAAGGGAGTATTCTACGCTTTCTGTAAGAAGGCAAAAGCAGACCCAGAGCGACCATATTTCTTTATCATTGATGAAATCAACAGAGGAAACCTAAGTAAGATATTCGGCGAACTCTTGATGCTCATAGAGAATGAATATCGTGGTGAAACTGTAAAACTGGCTTACAGCGATGAAATGTTTGACGTGCCAGCTAACCTATATATAATTGGAATGATGAATACTGCAGACCGCAGCCTGGCAATGATAGATTATGCTTTACGACGCAGATTCAGCTTCATTGATATGTGTCCTGGTTTTGACTCTGAAGGGTTTAAAAAATATAAGGCCACTCTCAATAATGAATTGTTTGACAGAGCTGTTGACGTGATTACCATGCTGAATGATGTAATTGCAAAAGACGATTCTTTGGGCGAGGGATTCTGCATCGGACATAGCTATTTCTGTAACCAGAAGAACTTCTCTGAAGAATGGCTTCGAAACGTCGTTGAGTATGACATCATTCCGATGATCAGAGAATATTGGTTTGACAATAATGCTCTGTTTAACCAACAAGTGGTAAAACTGAAAGCTATCTTTAAATGACAGAAGATAAAGGAATACTAATACGCAACATCTTCTATATGCTGACATACGCTTTTCAAGAGCTGAGTCAGAACAACTATGAGAAGATTGCCACAGAGGATTTCGACAACATTCATGATTTGTTTGCCGAAATCCTTTCAAGGGGTATTGCCTATCAGTTGAAGCAAGGTCTTAGGAGGGAATATGTCAGTAAGCATGAAACGATGTCATCACTGAAAGGTAAGCTGGACATTGATGGTAGTGTTAGGAATTTGGCATCAAGAAAGAGACTCCTGGATTGTGACTATGATGAACTTTCTGTCAATAACCTTTTTAATCAAATTATCAAGACGACAGCCGTCCTTCTCATAAAGCATGGGGAGGTTGGCACAGAAAGAAAAGGTGCGCTAAAGAAACTGATGTTCTATTTCTCGGATGTGTCAACCATTGATCCTTCATGTATAAGATGGTCAGCGATGCGATTTGATCGAAATAGTCGTACCTATAGAATGTTGATGTACATATGTTTCTTTGTTCTTGACAACCTGATTATGACAACGGATAGTGGCGAATATGCCATGCATACGTTTTCCGATGAACATATGTGTCGCCTATATGAGAAATTCATTCTGGAATATTACAAACGACACCATCCTGAATGCAAACCGAGAGCTGCACAGGTCAAATGGAATTTTTACATGGATCAGGTTTCCGCAGAATCGCTGGCTGTGCTACCTATCATGCAGACCGACATCTTTATGGAAATTGGTCCCCGCACGCTCATTATTGATGCAAAGTATTATTCTCATTCATTAAGTGAACATATTGGCAAGAACGTACTTCACACCCCTAATTTCTATCAGATTAACTCCTATGTCCTTAATTACGATGTAGGGCACACAGGGAAAGTAGACGGCCTGTTGTTATATGCTCAGACACAGGATGAAGGGGAAATGAATTACACTTATCCACATAGAGACGGAAATGTTTTTTATGTTAAATCTTTGGATTTAAACCAGGACTTTCAAACGTTAAAAGACCAACTGGAGGAAATAATAACATCCAGTTAAACGAAGTTTGTTTTCTATGAAAGAGTCATAAGAAAGTCTTCGCCACTCCAAAAAAAGACTGCGAAGACTTTCTTCTATTCCTACGTCAATATTGATAAGGCTAGTATTGTGATCAGAGCATTGATGACGATGGTGACGGTGATGCAGTAGTTTCTAACCTTTGTGATTTCATCATCAAGTCGCTTGATGGATTTCTCCATGCCTGCAGCAGCTGCCTTGTCCACTTGGACAGGCAACTCTTTCATCTGGGCAAAGAGTGTTTCGAATAACTCTCTGGAACGACCCTCCATCTTTAACGGCAGCCCATTCTTTTGTAGGTTTGCGTACTTGGTGTTTAGTTTTACCATCTGTTCAAGCAACTTCTCTGCTAGATCGTTTACTTCCAGAAGGACTTCCGTAACGTCCTTCTTCCTGACCGGTGCAGCCTTTGGGCTGCTTTCCGGTCTTACTGGGTAGTTTTTATTTGCCATAATAATACCTTTTTTGTTTTACATTGAATAACCTTTACTTCTTTCTTCCAATTCGTCATCGTAATGGCTACGCTTTGAGCCGACCTCATCTTCACGGTTGCGTGAATGGGCTGGAGAGATATGAGCGTTCAATATAGAAGACAACGTATGGGTGCCTATACGGGTCGGGTTCTCTGAAGGACGGTGGGCCACTGCCTTTTTTTGTACCTGTCCTTTGTGCAGTATCTTCCAGGTATTCTCAATCCGCCCGAGTGTCAGACTGCGGTCGATGGCACTTGCCTTGTACTGCGTCCCCGACTTGGAGAGGATGTAATAACCCTGTAACTTACCGCTCTTGGCATACGCCTCACGTACCTCAAATCCCTCAACCGCCATCAGCATCTTGAAGATGTCGAAAGAGAATGTGTCCATGCCACCGAGGATCCTGAAGGCTGCCTCCCGGATCTCCTCTTTATTCTTTGGAGATATCTCCTCCGCCACACTGAAACCGCGCTCACGGCTGATGTCGTTAGCCACTTTTGCCGCCTTCTTTCCTATGAAAGAATCTGAGACAACCGTTCCATCTTGAAGGACACGGTTAGCCAGCACATGCCAGTGCCGCAGGTTCCGGTTATGGTCGGTCCGTTCATGCTGGTAGGCTATCCACTGTATCTGACGGAACTGTTCCTGCGACAGTCCAAGTTCTCTGGTCATCAGTCTGTTCATGTACTCCTCTACGAGTTCCCGGCATTGCTCCGGGGACTTCACCTCGTCAGCGTCCTGTTCCGACAAGGTTACCACGATGTCGAAGTAGCATTTCGAGAGGTTACGGTGATGGTTCTCCTGAACGTCATGCATCTCACGGGTAATCTCCCCAGGCGTGTCGCCGTATAGGTTATGGCGACACACCTCACTGGCCACATGGATGTGATCGATGGTCTTGTTCGCATCGTACTCCAGCTTGGCCGTGCCATAGCTAATCGTTCTTGCCTTTGCTACCATACAGGATCTCCTTCAGTCTTTTGACGATACTTCTCAGTTCGTCCATTAACGCAGCATACTTTCTCTGGTGGAAGAAGTTAGTGATGTGCGACAGGTCGCTGGTGAGTTTCCTCACCTCTGTGATGACCTGAAACTCACGCTCCGAAAGGCGCTTCCTCGGACAGTAGGAGAGCAGCACCTGACGACAGTAGTCGGACACCGAAAGGCCGCATTCTTCCGCATGTCTTCTGATGAGGGCAAACTCCAGTTCGCCACATCTGATATTGATTCTTTCTGTTTTCTTCATATCCTTTATTACTATATTATTATAAAACATGAAAACTATAAAATACTAAAAGTGTAAATGTATAAGATCGTATTATTGTAAAAGTATAAAATATGAAATTGATAATATCAAAATATACAATTATCATATTATGTAAATATACAATTATCATAATATACAAATATACAATTATCATATTATCACATAATGTAGAACATACTTCCCAAACCCACATTTGCGACCACCGGGAGCGAACGGCAAGGACGTTTTTGTATGACAAAAACACTTCTTGCAATATACTCCCGACCACACTTCCGAAGGTTGTTCGGTCGTCTGTATATTGGAGGGCAACGACAAGAGTCTGCACCATTCCTTATGGCTGTTTTCGCGTATCTCATATCGAGAAAAACAATAGCGATTAAGAAACCAGTTCCAGGTCAAGCCTGTCCATCAATGTCCTGATACAAGGATTCCTGGCAATCATCATCCTGAGGATGGCCGCTTGTGAGTGCTCATTCAGCAGGTAGTCGGCAATGTCCAGTCCGCTATCCTTTTCACTTTGTGAAGCATGCTCTTCCAGATAGGTGAACACATGAGTGTTGATATTATGCCGTCTCAATCTTTCTGCTTTTCCCTCCCAGTTCTCTTTCATGCCAAGATCGGGAAACAGCAGCACCTTTCTACCCTTGAAGATGTTCAGATCGGCCTTACCGAACATCCCGTCCTTTCCTCCACAGGCTAGCCATACGTAGTCCGGCAGATAGTAGGAGGCAATGATGGCAGACTTTTCGCTCTCTACGATTCCGACAGGAAGGTCAGGGAACTCTGCCAGCAGATGCTCCCCGAAGAAGCACTGTCCAACCCTTTCCTTCTCGATTCTCATCAGCGTATGTGCCCATGTGGGATGAACCTCATGCGAACGTTTACCCGTTGACGCATCATAGAACATCACCTTTCCCTGACAGACACGGCCCTTGATATCCACTTGCCAGAACACGCAGGAGCCTTTCCGCACCTTGGCCGTACCGATATTGTACTTTTTAGCTAGGTCGATGGCAGCCTGCTCGCCGAACCTGCTGCATAGGAACAAGAAGAAGTTATTCTCCCCGTAATGGCTCATGGAACTCTCCATGACAGAACGGGGAAAGAAATACCGCTCGACCTTAGGCCGTGGAGGGGTTAGGACAATCGGACAAAGGGTGGCTGCATCGTCCCTCAGTTTCTCCTTCATATCCGGATGGTCATGAAAGAACTGCCTTGGCGTATAGTGATAGCCACACTTGTGCTCATGGTTGCACCGACCCACTTCAGGGGGAAAGGTTATCCTCCCCTCCGTGTCGATATACTGTGAGAAACATTCCTTGGCATGGCAGTTGGGACACTCTTTCCTGTCTGCCCGGCTCTTGTAGGGTTTCAATATGAATCTGTGTTCGCTCATAATTCTTTGTTTTTATTGGTTCATAATGTTCCCGTGACCCTTTGACCTTTTGAACTTTTGACCCTTTGGACACGAAAAAGCTGATTCCCACGGCTCCCGATAGGGTCAAAAGGTCAAAGGTTCATTGGGTCACCTGCTCCTTTTCCTCTTTGCGCATGACTTTCTGATATAGTCCGTGCTTCGGATTTATAAGAATGCCGCTTGCACAGCACCTTTTCAGGAAACGCTTCACTGTACTTTCGGACATCCCGAGGGTATTACCAAGCGCATGTGCATCCGATGTCCGGAACTCATCTGGCAACTTACCGAACATGACCATGTCCTTCCCTTCATCCTTTCTATCGGAAATATATAAGAAAACCTTTTTCTCCATGCTACGGAAGTACTCCGCCAGGCTGATGGCTGACTTGACGCTGTCCTCGTCAATGACTGAAGAGCTGCACCGGTTGTCGCAGAAGGAACGTATAACCTGGATCACCAGACAGAAACGGACGGCATACGTTTCCAGTTTCCCGTAGAATCCCCTGAGATAATCCTCGTCGGTCTCCTTCCATTCCCTCCTATGTTTCCCGTTTCGCCAAAGGCAGAGAGTCTTCTTGGCCTTCTCACTGAACCTCACAACACGGGGAATCACATCTCCATTCTCATCAAATACGGATGGAATCTCAAGGATGCTCCTGACGATGCTGTTCCAATCGTCGAGAATACAGGGGGAGACCTGCTGCATGGTCCATTCCGGCATCTCCGTAATGTCAGGAAACACCTTCAGCAGGCGTGAAGAAAAGCCGCTTGTCATCCTCTTGCCGCCTAGCAGTTCCGGGAGAAGGCCCGGTTGCGTACCGCCAATGAGCGACACATAGGGATGCAGGATGGTCATCGGTCCTTCGGAAGACTTCCTGTTGAGCTTGATTCCGTCACCATTGAAAAGCTGGAGCCAGTAGGCATCATCACTGCCACGATTATACCTGGACATATTGCTCAGTAAAGAGTCCAGCTCGTCCACGTACGTCAGCACACCGCGTCGGCTTTGGTCAAGCACAGAATAAAGAGCCTCAATCGTAGAGTTGATGGTCAGCACTGAGCGGCAGACTGGCCGCACAGGATCTGCATCGAAGCCATTTGCCTCACGCTCCTCCCTCGGCAGAGCCATCGCCCGTTCATACCTTTCCCGTTCGTTCCTGTAAGCCCTCTCCAGTTCTGCATCGAAGAGATGGAGTGGCCTTACGGCCAGCTTCAGTGGAGGAGTCTTTCCGCAGCTGGGCGGACCAATCAACACAAGGAAGATGATGGGCGGATCCTGCCAGGTGGACTTGAAATGGCACGTCCACTGGTTTCCCATGGCTGCTGCCAGCACTGTGAACATGGAGGCACACAGATAGTCGAGGTTGAGTCCTTCTTCCCGATGAAGCGCCAAAACAATCCTCTGGATCTTCTCAGGAAACACACTGATAGGGAAGGATGGGCAGCCCCTATCAAAGGGCTGCTCATCACTCTTCTCCGCAGAACCGACTTCCTGCTGGAAATAGTTCTTAATAGAAGACACCATCGTTTCGGATGGAATGCTCAATGTTTGTACACTCATAATTACATCCTCCTTCTATTATGTGCTACATAAGCTTCTGCTTCTCTCTGAATCTCATAATCAGCTTTCCGTTTCTTGTTCATCAGCCAGTCGTCAATCTCGGATTTGCGAAAGAAAAGATTCTTTTTAATCTTATGGAAAGGAATCTGGTTCTCACTCGTCCAACCATAGATGGTCTGCTCCGCTGGATGGAAGGGGATGTATTCACGCACTTCCTCAATGTTCATCCAACGGTCTTCCTCACTTTGGGAAGGCTTTTGGAAATCAAGAAGCATTTTTTTCAGGTCGGCCATCTCTTGACGGATTTCAGTCAAGGCTCTCGGCACATCATTAAATGAATAAGTGTTTTCAACCATACTTATAATAATGAATAGTTGGCTGAGATCAATATGAAAACAGCCACCTCTCGAAAGAAAGGCAACTGCAAAAATATAGGCGTAAAATGAGGCTTTCGAAAACGAAAAAACCTATTTCCGGCTTAGTCGGAATAGGTTTTTGTCTTTTTTTACTATTCGGAATGGATACTCGGATTCGCTATTCGGAATAGCAGTGGTTAATACTTGGTAACGGATAATTTAAAGATTCCAGTCGATGTACCTACCGTCTATCAGATATTTATTGCGCTCTTCTTTATTGAAGACTTCGTTCAGTATGTCTCTGACGAGGATAAAATCCTCATGACCTGAGATAGAATTCCATTCAGACGGACTGTCTGAAGCTATTGCTTTTGCTTTTGAGAAATCGTCTTGCGTAGAATAGCCTTTCTCTCCGAACATATATACGGCCCATATTCTGAAATCCTTACCTGAACGTTTTGAAGTTATGAATCCCAACTCCATAAACCATTGGTAAATGATGTACCAGTATCTTTGTTGGTGATGGTAATTGCGATCGTTGAATACAGAGTTCAACCCTTTACCAATCTTATCCATATCAAGTCCTTCACGGAAGATTCCTCCAAACATCTTTTTGGCTTGTCCCCAATCTTTCGAAAGCAGCATCTCTTTCTCATCAGGCAGTTCTCTCTTGGGAACATTCCTGGTTCTTTTCACCAGAGGCTCTTGACCGGATTCCTGATAGCTCTTTGTCCTGGCGGCATCAAGAAAGATATCGAAATAGGGCATAGCGCTTAACACGGGAATATGAATAGTTGGGATCAACGGGGCAGGTCCGTTGAAGGCAGCT
>JAEEGG010029330.1_pt1 | contig 10285 bp, 5 predicted proteins | sample 9134161 | NCBI WGS metagenome assembly JAEEGG01 (sample SAMN16246543, study PRJNA631951) | gut metagenome | biome: gut microbiome; feature: rumen; material: CR-attached | host: Bos | place: Iran: Karaj | collected 2018-10 | reverse complement strand
CAGGCCAGCCACCGCAGGCCTCGCTGTCACCCCATACATAGAGATGAGGATCAGCATAGCCAACACTGTTCTTTACCGCAATGATGACCTTCTCAACGGTTGGCTCTGGATCTGGCGTATCACCGCCGCCACCCCCAGGCTGGAATGTAGAGGGATCGATTTCGGTAACCCCTGATGTGGTAACATGCAGATAGACATCGTGATCGATGGTGTAAGCGAAATCACTCAACTGACTAGAACCGGCATTGCTAAAGATGAGGTTCTCGCTCAAGCCTGTATTGCCCTCGCCCATATCAAAATACTTATAAGTAACACCGTTAATGGTCTGCTCACCAGTAACCTCCATGCCAGGCCAATCGCCATTCAGATTATTGACATCACCCCACATGTAGAGGGTCAATGCATCCCAACCGGTCTCATCATAAACGAATACGGCAAATCCGTCGTGCTTTACAGAGGGTTCAGGAGAGATTTCCTCGACACCGTCAGCGGTAATGCGCAGATAGATGTTGCGATCAATGGTAAAGTTGAAATCCTTCAACTGAGCACCTGCACCACCATTATTGAAGATGAGGTTCTCGTTCAGACCGGTGTTCTCCTCACCGAAGTCGAAATACTTCCAGGTGATTCCGTCGTGGTTCCACGTACCGGTAACCTGCATGCCGGGCCAGTCGCCGTTTAGATTGTTGATGTCACCCCACATGTAGAGGGTCAGTACATCCCAGCCTGTCTGGTCGTCTACGTAAACGCAGAAGCCATCGTGCTCAGGCTCGGGGGCTTCGCCGCCTTCCCAGTAGTAAGCCTCCCAACGCTGTCCCCAGATATTGGTAAAGGTTCCCACACCGGGGTTGTCATTATGAACAGCTTCTTCGCCATTGATGGTATATTCCTTACCCTGTGTCTTTGAGTAGAAAGCGAAACCGTCGCTCAGTGTCTTGCCACCAACGAAAGTGCTGGGATCAAGATAAATGCCCCACTTGACATCGCTCTTCTCTGCCTTGGTCAGCAGATAGGCAGGATTGCCAATAGCCTCTTCACCACCATTGAACTCACCCACGATGTAGATTTCCTCCTTAGGGGTAGTTCCAAAGGGAGCAATGTACTCCAGCAGGATACGGTCAGCACGAGTCTCAAACTGCTGACGCTCGTGGTCGAATACGATATCCTCTTTGTTCGAACAACTGCTCATAAAGCCAGTAACAGCCAGCAGCGTCAGAAACAGACTATATATTTTCTTTTTCATATTCTATGTAAGTTTTGAGTTATTGATAACTTGGATTCTGAATCAAGCCAGGGTTAACGCTCAGAGCCGACTGTGGCAATGGATACCACTCGTACTTGCGGTTACGCTTGACAGGAAGATCGAGTCCGTCCTCTGTGGCACGTCCCCAGAACCACCACTGTCCCTGAGTGAACTTGTCGAAACGACGAAGGTCGGTACGGCGACGGTTGCCCTCGCCAAGATATTCCTTACCCCATTCAGAAAGCACCCAATCCATGTCGAAAGCATCGAAGCCTGGTCCGGGAATGCTCAATGCAGCCGTGCGGTCGGTAGTCTTGAAGTAGCGCTTGCGCACCTCATCCACATATTTCTTGGCTTCAGCGCTGTTACCTTTACGCATCTCGCACTCAGCCACATTCAGATAAGCTTCTGCCAGACGGAAGCGTACATCGTCGATACTCTTGAATCCACCTTGCTCATCGTTAGGATAGAGGGGATACTTTACCAGACGGACACCCGAGTTGGTCTCGCCCCAGCGAGGACTCATCACCGTCTCGAGGTTACGGCCCTGGTTGAGGAATGTACCTACCTGGTCTACGTATTTCAGACTCTGGCCGTCGCGGTCGGCATCAGCCGTGATGACATCGCCAGGCTGGAATTCTTTGTCACCATCCTTGAAGTAGTAGTTGGCCACAGCCAGTCCCTTGATAAACATACCGGGTCCGTGAGTCTTGGTGGCATTGTCATAGACGTAGTTCTGCTTGCGGATATCACGGTCGTCAAAGCGCTCGTAGGGAGCACCCAGCTTGTCATTATAAGGTGAACCCAGGAAGCAGTTAGGATTGTCGGTACCACCCAGGGGATCTACGTTGCCCGCATTGTCGAAAGAGGGAACGAGGCATACGCAGTTCCAAGCACCGATACCGTCGTAGGTCTGTCCGAAGAGGGCAGGATAAGCGTAGTGCATGCCTACCATCGTGCGGACATTGGCAATCTCGTTGGTAGCGCCCTGTCCGTCCTCCATAGCCAGTGCGAAGATGACCTCAGGACTCTTCACGTTGTCCATGCTGTAAAGGTTACGGTAGTTGTCGTCCATGGCGTAGTTGCCATATTTGCCGGCGATAAGCTCCTTGGACAATGCCTCACACTCGTCATACTGGTTCTGACCGATAAACAACTCGGCATTGAGCAGCAGACGGGCCTTCAACATACGGTTCATGCCTTGGTTGGCACGATTTACCATCGAGTGGTTGGCGTCGTCAATAGCCAGTGAGCCTACGGTTTCGTCGAGTTCGGTAGCGATGAAATCATAAATCTTCTTACAAGAGGTGTCCCAGTCTGGGTCAGCCGTTCCAGGAACATCACTGCCTGCAGAGGTGTTCAGGGGCAGCGCACCACCCCACAGCTCGAAGATGCTGTAGTAGTTCCAGGCACGCAGCGTGCGAACCTCAGCAACATACTGCGCCATCTTCTCTGGGGTCATGCCCACGGAAGCTGCATCCAAGGTAGCCAGGTCGTTCAGCAAGAGGTTTGCCAATCCGATACCCGTCCACGCATTGCTCCATGCATCCTTGATAATCTTAGACTCTGAAGTCCAGTTCTGCCAGGAGAGCACTGTCTTCTCAGCTTCGTCCCATCCCCAGAGACCGCCATTCCAGACACGCCATGTCAGCTGGTCGGCAGGATATTCAGAAAGGTGGAAGAAGTACTGACCGCCCAGCGTGGTGGATGTCTGTCCGTAGATGGCTGCTACGGCTCCTACTACGCTGGCTTCGTTCTGGTAATAGACATTGGCATCGATACGGTCGTTCACCTTCTCGTCCAAGTCGGTGCAAGCCGTCATTCCCAATCCTATTGCCATTGCTATGATGCTATATTTAATTGTTTTCATATGATTATCCATTTTCAATTATCCATTATAAATTAGTGAAAACGTACTGTTACGCCCAGCGTAAGCTGTGTAGCCTGAGGATAGGCGCTGTTAGAGTCCACACCAGGCTCGATACCTGTTGAGGTGACAATAGAGGGGTCGTTGCCCTTGTAAGCTGTAATGGTAAAGAGGTTCTTGGCAGTCAGGTAGACACGCAGACTCTCAATAATCTCACGCTTCTTGGGAATGAAGCTGTAGCCCAGGGTCACATTGTCCATCTTGAAGTAGTTACCATTCTCCAGGAAATAGCTGGTAATGATACCACCGCTAGACTTTACGTCAGCATCGTCGGTATAGGCGGTACGCAGCACGTTGTCTGTACCTGCTCCCTGCAGTCCCATACCATATTTGCGCATATTGAAGATCTTGAAGCCAAAGGCACCACGCATCAGCATGCTCAGATCCCAGTTCTTATACTTGAAGGAGTTTGTCCACGACAGGAAATGCTTGGGTGCACCATTGCCGATGTTACGCTTCCAAGTGGGGTCTGCCTGAGCAGCAGGACGGGCATTGCCGTCGTTGTCATAGACCAACAGCAGACCGTTCTCATCGACACCGGCATGCTCGTAGCCAAAGAACTGACCAATCTTGCCACCTTCCTCTACACGGAAGAAGTATTCAGAGGTTCCCAGACCGGGTTTCTGATAAAGTTCGAGATAAGCGGCCTTATAGACATCGCTTGACAGCTTGGTGAGCTTCGTGTCGCCCATGCTCCAGTTGGCACCAGTGGTCCACTTGAAGTCCTTCTTAGCAATCACGTCGTAGTCGAGAGAAACCTCAACACCGGCGTTCTTGGTCGTACCTACATTCACCAGGATGGTGTTGTAGATGAAGGGAGGCTGTGGTGCCGTGTAGTTGTAGAGCAGGTCTTTAGAGCGACGGTCGTAGAATTCTACGCTACCACGCAGACGGTTGTTCAAGGTTACAAAGTCCAGACCGATGTTGAAAGCAGTTGATTTCTCCCAAGCCAGGTCAGGGTTGGCGTTCAGGGAAGGAGCATATCCCTTCACCCACTGGTTATTGATATAGTAAGAGTCTCTTGCACTGTAGGTAGCCAGCGAACGATAAGCATCAAAGTCAGAACGACCAGTTACACCATAAGAAACACGGGGCTTCAAGCTCTGGAACATCTTGAAGGTATCCTTCAGTCCGGGTGTATTGGTAACTTCCCAAGCCAGAGAGATAGAAGGGAACGAACCCCATTTCTTATTGGCACCGAACTTAGTGCTACCCTCACGACGCATTGAAGCAGAAGCGAAGATGATGTCGTTGTAGTTGTAGTTCAGACGTCCGAAGAAGCCAATCAGCGTTGATTCAGAAGAACCACCCCATATGTTGGCCTTGCCATCCTGCAGAGCAGTACCTGTACCGATACCATACCATGACATAGAGTCATAGACGAATTCTTTGTTCTCGCTTCCATTCTGTTCCCACTTTGAGCGCTCCCAAGAATAGCCGAGCACGGCCTTTAACTGGTGCTTGTTAAGGGTCAGTGTGTAGTTGATGAGCCATTCCAGACGGTTGGTCCACCACTTCTGGTAATTCACGTTGGCGCGTCCCTTGTAGCCATTCCAATACGACTCACTAGAGGTCGTCGGTGTGTAGAAGTTCGACTTGAGGTCATTGTATTGCAGGGCATAGCTCAGCGAGGTGTTCAGCGTGTGCTGCTCCATCTGCAGAATGTTCAGCTTCACATCGGCATTGCCCAAAATGTAGTTACGGTCGCCTTCGTTCACGTTGTTCTTCAGGTCGTTCACAGGATTGTGGATACCTGAGGGAGAACTGGGCTGATAGTAGCCACCGCTGGCACTCATCACAGGGATGGTGGGGTTCATGGTCAGAGCGGTATCGAACAGACCGTCATTGCCCCAGTCCTCATGCACCTTACGGGCAGACAGAGAGGCATTGAACTGTACGTAGTTCTTCAGCACGCGCTGCTCCATCACAAAGCGGCCACCATATTCCTCACGGCCACTGACGATGTCCAGACCGTTACCTTTCTTATAGTTCAGCGAAGCGCCGAAATAGCCGTTCTTCGTCGAGCTGTCAATAGAGATGTACTGGTTCAGGCTATAGCTGGTGCTACGGGTAATCTCGCCCCACCAGTCGGTATCGCCACCATAGTCTTGTCCACGACGTGAGCGACGGAACTCGTCGGTGCTCAGAATGTCGGGTTTTGCCTTGGCAAAGTTCAGGGCAATGTAGCTGTCGTAAGTCACGTTAGTGACACCGGCAGTACCTGAACCTTTCTTGGTGGTTACGAGAATCACACCATTGGCACCACGGGTACCATAGATGGCTGCAGAACCGGCATCCTTCAAGACAGTGATAGACTCTACGTCCTGCGTGGCAATGTTGCGAAGGTCACCACCGGCAATACCGTCGATGACAACCAGCGGTCCATTCGAAGCAGTCAATGAGCCGGCACCACGAACCTGGATAGCAGACATCGCATTGGGGTTGGCCTCAGCGGAGGTGGCAACGTTCAGACCGGTTACCTTACCGGCTACCAGTGCCATCGGGTCGCTGGCAGCACCCTGATTGAACTGATCCTTGTTGATCTGCACCACGGAACTTGAGATTTCCTTCTTGGCGAGAGAGCCGTAACCTACGACCACCACTTCGTTCAACTGGGCGATATCCTCGGTCATGATGACCTCCATGCCGTCCTTGGCAGGAAGTTCCTGAGGATTAAAGCCAATGTAAGTGAACACCAGCGTGGCACCAGGCTTACACTGTAAACTGAAGTTACCGTCGAAGTCGGTAACAGTACCATTGGATGTTCCTTTGATCATGACGGAGGCGCCTATAACGCCCTCGCCAGTATCATCCTTTACACGACCGTTGATAGTGGTCTGTGCTGAAACGTCCAAGGCCAAAAACATGGCTGCCAGGAAAAACATGACAGCCCTAAGGCTTTTTGTGCTTGTTTTTTTCATTGTGAATTGGTTTTAGTTACAAAAAATAAAAATGATATATTTGAAATTGTGTTGTGATTACAGTTTCTCGATACGGACAGCCGCTCCACCGCTGCGTGCCAGTTGCAACTGCAGACAATCCTTGCTGGTTACCTCTACCTGGCGGATGGTCATGCTGTACGGATTGTTCTCATAGTCGGCCTCGGGACCGTCTTCATAAATAATGGCACGATACTGGGCACCTTCGTCCAGGAAGTCGAGGGCAACGCTCAGTTTTCTGGCATCCTCGTTGGTGATGCTGCCTATGAACCATCGGTCGCCACCACGTTCTTTGCGGACAATGGTGATGTATTTGCCAATCTCACCATTGGGGACCAACGTCTTGCTCCAAGTGGTAGGACAGCTCTCTATAAAGGTGAGGGCTGGTTGTCCCTCATAGTTCTCAATGGCATCGGCAGCCATCTGCAAAGGACTATAGATAACCACAAACTCACCCAACTGTTTCGCCAAAGTAGAATGAGGATGGGTTCCTTTGACAATCTCGGAGAAATTGAAAATGGCTGGGGTGAAGTCGGTAGGACCGGCCAAACCACGGGTGAAGGGTAGGGTTGCCGTGTGGGAAGGGGGATTGCCACCTCTACGGTCCCAGGCATTGTATTCCTGACCACGAACGCCCTCTTGCGTCATCAGGTTAGGCCATGTGCGCTGAATGCCCGTAGGCATGGCTGGCTCATGGTTGTCAATCATGATATGGTGCTTGGCAGCACACTCGATGACACGGCGATAGTGGCGAATACCATATTGCGACTTAGCCAACTCCTTGCCATCAAACAGATGACCCACATAACCGGTCTTCACGGCACGGATGCCCATCTTACTGAACCAGGCAAAGGCTTCATCCATCTCTTTCTCCAACAGGGTAGCTCGTCCCCAGGTCTCGGTGTGGCCAATGAAGCGTACTCCTTTGGACAAACCATAACGGGTAACCTCTTCCATGTCAAAGTCGGGATAACTCTTTAGATAGGTTACCTGCTCACCTTCACCCCATCCGGGGTTCCATCCCTCAGCCAATACGCCGCTGAAACCATGACGGGCGGCAAAGTCCATATAACGTTTCACGTTCTCTGTGGTGGCGCCATGCGTAGGTCCTAGCTCCCATGTGTTCTGCTTCTTATGGATGCTCCACCAGATACCGATATAGCGACCTGGCTCTATCCATGAGGTGTCTTCAATACGGGAGGGCTCGTTTAGGTTCAACATCAGGCGTGAGGTGATGAGACCACCTGCCGTCGGACTGATAATCATAGTGCGCCAAGGTGTCTTCAGTTCACCTTGGGCATAGACCTTTACCCCACTTTGCCATGGAGTGAGTGCTGTTAACAACTTGACTGCGCCATTCTCACCTTGACGGGGCGTAAGATTCAGACTGGCATAGTCTTCCAAAGCAGCCTCATGAATGGCGAGATACAGATCTTTCTCGTATTCAATGGTAAGCGGAGTGCACACCGTATCTTTCTTGCTCAGCAAATCGGGGGTATAGATACCCTCGAAGTATTCTGTATGATTAGAGGGAATAGACCAGGCCTTGGCATCATGCGCCAGATTCATCTCGGTAAGCTCGTCCATCACACAAAATTCTCTTTCCTTATTTATATGTGGAAGAATATAGCGGAAACCAAATCCGTCGTTAAACACGCGGAACATGACCCTCATAGGGCGCTGGTGGCCCGTTTTCTCCTGGAAGTCAATAGTCAGTTCGTTGTAATTGTTGCGGACAGCTTCGTCCTCACCCCACACTTGGTTCCATGTCTCATCCACTGATGAACGACTAACATGGATTTGCTTGACATGAGCACCAAGCTCGCCCTTGTCTAACAGGAAACCAAGATGTGAAGGAGTAACAAGCGTTTCTCCATGGTACACGACAGAATAATAAGGACGTTGATTATTGACACCTACAGTTACCATCACGGAACCGTCGGGTGATGTCACCACAACATTCTTTGCATTGCAAGTACTAATTGCAATGCTGCCAAAATAAAGAATTACTACTAACTTAACTATTAAACGATACATAAATTCGATTGTTTTGGATTTCGGCTGCAAAATTAAAGGACTCAAATTTCTCTTCCAAACGCAACAAAGGAAAATCAAAGTATCTAAAAATGTAAATCATTGAAAATAAGTTCGTTACAAAATCAGTCTCTTAAATAAATCTAAACGAAATCAATTGCCATTTTGCCTTTTTTGCCTATTTTCATTTGGCGTTTACAGAAAGATGTCGTATCTTTGTGCTCAAAATAACTAAATGCTAGGCTTATGAAAAGGATATGGTTTATAGCACTTCTATTAACCCAGACTGTAATGGTAATGGCTCAAGACAAAGAGCAACTCTATGAGACACTTGACAGTCTGATAGCCCACTATGACGAACAGACAGCAGAAAAGGAACGTCGCATCAAGAGCATCAAGGATGGGGTAAGCGGTATCTCGTTGACTCCAGAGCAGCGTTTCGAACTGAATATGCGTCTTTACGATGAGTACATCGCTTACAAGTATGATTCCGCATACTATTACATCCAACAGAACGTAGAACAATTGCGTGGCACAGACGATCATGACCGGTTTGCTGCCAGTGCCGTCCGCATGGCACATATCCTGTCGGTAACGGGTCTTTTCAATATGGCATGGGAGCTGATGGACGAGATCAATCCTGAAGTGTTAGACGTTCAGCAACGTGTGGACTATTATACCCAGCAGAGCGAACTGAACCTCTATCGTTCAGAGATGGCGCAATACACACCATTCTTCTCTGAGTTTATCAGTAGAGCGCAATATTATCGTCAACTGATTATCCAGATAGCGCCGAAGGATTCCTACGACTACATCTTCAACCAAGCCACCTATATCTGTGAGACGGGCGATGAAGACAAGGCCATTCAAATGTTGGAAGACTACCTTCCACAAATAAAGAGAGGTACACGTACCTATGGTATTATTACCAGTACACTGGCTTATTTCTACCAACGCAAGGAGAACCAAGCACAACAAGAGCATTACTTGCTATTGAGTGCCATCAGCGATGAGATAGGTGCCATTCGCGAGAATAATTCCTTGCGCTCGCTTTCTGAAGTGTTGATGGCGAGAGGCGAGAGCGACAATGCCTATCGTTATCTTTATCAGTCGTTCCGCGAAGCTCAGTTCTATGGCAGTCGTCTGCGACTGATGCAGATGGGACGCATCGCTCCCCAAGTCATGCAGCTCTATGATGAGGAGCGCTCACAAACCCAGCGACTTACCAATGCCATCCTCATTATCATATCTATCGTTTCCCTGCTGTTGATTGCTGGTATTTTCTATACGTTGAAACTTATCCGTAAGAATCGTGCTGCCCATCGTCAGATTCTGGAAATGAACAAAACACTGTCCCAACAGAACGAGACCATCAGCTCCATCAACAACCAGATGAAGGAGGCGAACAGAATCAAGGAAGAGTACATCGGGCGCTTCCTGGAACTGAACAGCATCATGATAGAACGAGGGGAGAGACGCCTGAAACTATTTAATCGCCTAGCTCGTGAACGCAAGCTGGAAGAGCTGTATGCTGAACTGAAGGCTACAGAGCCCGTTGCCAATAGCATTCGCGACTTCCATCAGCATTTCGATGAAGCCTTCCTGAACATCTTCCCCGACTTCATCGCGCATGTAAACCAACTGCTGCTGGAGGAATATCAGTTTGAGAGCACTGGAGAGGGGGTGAAGAAACTGACAACGGAACTGCGCATCTTGGCATTGGTACGACTGGGCATCAACGACAACCAAAAGATTGCAGACATCCTGCGTTCCAGCATTACAACCATCTACACCTATCGCTCAAAACTGAAGGCAAAGGCCATCAACAAGGAAAGCTTTGAGGATGATGTTCGCAAAATAGCTACCTATTAAACATGCTCATTACGAGTGCATCCTCTCCTTTGCTACAATAAAAAATCCCTTGCAAACATCCGTTCGCAAGGGATTTCATGTACCCAGACCCGGGCTCGAACCGGGATGGGTTGCCCCACTGGTGTTTGAGACCAGCGCGTCTACCGATTCCGCCATCTGGGCTTTAGCGGGTGCAAAGGTACGAATAAGTGAGCAAAAAACAAAATAAAATTGGATTTTTTTTTGTTTTTTCGAACGAAAGTACCTTCGAGACGTAGTCTCAGAGGTACG
>JAEEGG010029329.1_pt1 | contig 10285 bp, 7 predicted proteins | sample 9134161 | NCBI WGS metagenome assembly JAEEGG01 (sample SAMN16246543, study PRJNA631951) | gut metagenome | biome: gut microbiome; feature: rumen; material: CR-attached | host: Bos | place: Iran: Karaj | collected 2018-10 | reverse complement strand
GACTTCGCTCTGGTCGAGGTCCTCAATTTGAACAGGGATACCCTGAAGAACCCTCCAGACTGGAATGCTCCTGAACAACTCGATCTCTTTGCAAATTGTGCCCCTATATTTTAACCGGACAGTAGTGATGAAATTACGAGATTTTATCGGTGAATTTTCGGGGACCTTTCTCCTGGTCCTCTTCGGCTGCGGCACGGTCGCGGTCGACACGCTCTTCGGCGAGCATAAAAGCCTGGCGCTGATCGCATTGTTCTGGGGCATCGGCGTGACACTGTCCATTTATCTGACACGGCACCTGTGCTGTGCCCACCTCAACCCCGCCGTCACGATGGCGATGGCGTGCAGCGGCCGCATGGCCTGGAAAAAGGTCCCGACCTACCTGATCGCACAGTTCCTGGGCGCGTTTGCCGCGGGCTGGATCATCTACGTGCTCTTCTCGCCCGCGATCGCCGATTTCGAGACGACGCACAACATCGTGCGCGGTTCCGCGGAATCGGTGAAGACCGGCAGGATGTTCGGCGAATACTACAACACGAAAGTCGTGTCGCTCGGCCTGGCGTGCTTCGGCGAAGGATTCGGAACGTTCCTGCTGGTATTCCTGATCTTCGCCCTCACGGAAGGCTGCAACGTCGGACGTCCCTCCAGCGACTCCGCGCCGCTCTGGATCGGCCTGACCGTTTCCTCCGTGATCTGCCTGGTCGCGCCGCTGACGCAGGCCGGACTGAACCCCGCGCGCGACTTCGGCCCCCGCGTGGTCGCCATGATCATGGGCTGGGGCAAGGCCGCACAGCCGGACGCCTGCGGCGGAGCCTTCTGGGTATACATCCTGGCGCCCGTCATCGGCGGCATCGTCGCCGCGATCCTCTTCACGAAACTCTACGAACCCCTGATGAACAGACAAAGCAGCGACTGCTGCTGCGGAAAAAAGAAAGACTGATACCATGAGCAAAACCAAACTGATCCTCGTCGGCGGATTCCTCGCCGCCGGAAAGACCACCATGCTGAACACCCTCGCCGGACGTTTCACCGGGCGCGGCTTCAAGGTCGGCCTGATCACCAACGACCAGGCGGCCGACCTCGTCGATACCGCGATCCTGACCCGCACGGGCGTGGAAGTCCGCGAAGTCTCCGGCAGCTGCTTCTGCTGCAACTTCCCCGGCTTTATGAAGGCGATCGAGTCGCTGATCGACTCCGGCGCGAACCTGATCGTGGCGGAACCCGTCGGCAGCTGCACCGACCTCTCCGCCACCATCCTCCAGCCGATCAAGGACCAATTCCCGGACCTCGACCTGGCTCCGCTCACGGTCCTGGTCGATCCCGTCCGCCTGAAAGAGGCGCTGGAGCTCGTCCGGACGCTCACGCACCCGGATGCCCTCTACATCGTGAAACGCCAGCTGGAAGAAGCCGACCGCATCCTTCTGAACAAGGCCGACACGCTCACCGCGGCGCAGGTCGAGGAAGAACTCGCCCTGCTGAAGCAGAACTTCGCCGCCCCCGCCGCGGCAGTCTCCGCACTTCAGGGGACCGGCGTCGACGCCTGGATCGACGAGATCCTCGCGGGCGGATGTCCCGGCGCACATCTGACCGAGGTCGATTATGACCGCTATGCCCACGGCGAAGCTGTTCTCGGCTGGCTGAACGCCGCCATCGAACTCACCGGCGCCGCCGACACCGACTGGAACGCGTTTGCGGAATCCCTGCTCACGAAGCTCAAAGACGCCTTCCTCGCCGACAAGGCGGAGATCGGACATGTCAAGCTCTCGCTTACCTGCGACGGCAAGGTCATCCTCGGCAACGTCGGTTCCATCGGCGGAACGGTGAACATGCGCGGCGATTCCGCCGTGAAGGGCGCATCCGCCGTAATGACGCTCAACGCACGCGTTCAGATGTCCCCGGACGATCTCCAGAAGACCGTCGAGGCCATCCTCCCGGAAACGGCCGCCAAATTCGGCGTTTCCGCCTCGATCGCGAACCTGAAGTGCCTGATGCCCGGCCGTCCCAATCCTACCTACCGGTATCAGACCGTCATCTGATCGCGGGATCTATTCTGCCGGCGGCAGCGCTTTTCGCCTGTTTCCGCCGGCAGAAAACACTTTGGAACTGTGGGGGTCGCGCACTACGTCATCACTGCTGCGGTGGCTCAGTCCGAGACCTTCATGCTGCGGAAGCGCAGGAACGAGCCTTCCTCCGGCTCGATGTCTACGCGGATCGGCTGGGTGCGGGAACGGTATAAACCGATCCCGGTGTGCGGATTCGGATTGCGAACCTGCATCGCCGGATTGTCAAGCTCGAATTTGTAATCGCGCATCTCTTCGGAATCCACCTGGATGGAAGCGATTTCGGTTGAGGGCGGCGCACTCCCGACGAGCACGAACCGGAAGGTTTCGCCCGTACCCCAGCACCAGTGTAAAACGATCCGCCCCTTGCCGGAGGCGCGGACTGTGACGGTGCATTTGTTGCCGTCCTGTTCGTCGAAAATGACCCGGTCGAAACGGAGCCAGCGCGGTTCGCGCGTCTCGAAGGCTTCCGCCCAGGATGCCGCGTCGTGGATGCCGGTCCCGATGCGGGAGGTGTTCGGCCATTTCAGGTACAGGTTCGGCGGCGCGTCCGGGTCGGTCACCCACACGAACGCAGGCTTCGACATATCCTGATATTCGTCGCAGAACTGCGCATGATAGACGATCCCCCCGTTTTTCCCCCGATAGTCGTACAGTTTCTGCTCCGTCTTGAAGTCGTCGAAGTCCGCATGCCCGCCGGGCTCCTGCCGGGCGTAGCAGAAGAGGCAGTAGCGGATCGCCAGCCAGTCGGAGAAGAATTCGCAGGGCATCCCGAGCAATTCGCCCAGATCGCGGAACGTCCTTCCCTCGTCGAAGCTGTAGGAATACTGCACGGCGTACTGGAGGTACGGGATGTCCGCGCGGATCAGGACCTGCCCCTTTTTGAGCGTATTGGTCGAATCGTCCGGGCCAAGACCGTCGAGCTCGACGGATGCGAGTTCTTCCGTGGCGTATTTGCCGTCGCAGCACATCTGGCGCATCACGGCGAGACGCGTTTTGCCGTTTTCGCGGACTGCCGCAATGAACGTGCAGTGCTGGGAGAAGAGGCCGAGCCCCGCCACGTCGCCGTCCTTCAGCCCGGAGTAATCCAGCACGACCTGCGCGGAGTCCCCCGGCCCGAAGATCTGCTGGACGAGCACATTCTGCGTTTCGCGGATCGCATTTGAGGTGCGAACCGGCTTCAGGCGGAGCCAGCCGGGGCGTTCCGCGAGCGACCAGCCGTCCGCCGCGGGATGGTGGTTCCACTGCCACTGGAGGCCGATGCCGTCCGCATTGTCGAACGTGTCGCTCCGCCATTTGTCCGGGCCGCTTTCCATGCTTTCCCGGACGGCGGCCCATCTCCCCGGCATGCCGCGGCTTATGCCGGGCGTGTCGGTGAAACCGAGGGGGCTCAGGCTCCTGCCCGGCGCGCCGGGGGTGCGGGTTCCGGAGCTTTCCCCCGGAACCGCCGGTTTCTTGTGCGTGAGGACGGGCTTCGTCTCCGGCCAGCCGTCCTTCCACTCCACGGGCAGCAGGAACGGGATGCGTCCGTGCTTGCCGTAGTCCTGGAAGATGATCGCCCACCAGTCGCCGTTTTTGAGCTGGACGAGGCCGCCCTGATGCAGGCCGGACCCCTCGTAGGTCAGCTGGGAATCGCACACGACCTTGTGTTCGTACGGGCCGTAGATGTTGTCCGAGCGGAAGCAGTGCTGCTTGCCGCCGCCGGGGTTGTAGATGTAATACTTGCCGTCGACCTTGTAGACGTGCGAGCCTTCGCAGATCGTCCCGCGGATGATCGTCTTCTCGGGCGTGACGACCTTCGTCAGGCCAGCGTCAAGCTCGGTCACCTTCAGCTCGTTCTGCCCGTGGAACACGTACACGCGGCCGTCGTCGTCGAAGAACAGCCCCGGATCGTACATCTTCGCCCGGATCGCGTTCATCTTCCACGGCCCGGCCACGCTCTTCGCCCGCGACACCAGGAACACGCCGTCCACGCCGGTCTTGTTTTCCGGCCGGTTGTCCCACACGTAGCACACGGAGTAGAACATGCCGTCGTGCCAGCGCAGCGAGGGCGCCCAGCTTCCGGCGCCGTAGGCGTTGCCGTGCCGACCGTCGAGGTCGTAACGCGCATCCTCCAGGATCCTGTAGTCCGGGATGGAGAATCCCGCCGGCTCCCAGTTCACCAGGTCCCGCGAACGCATGATCGGATTGCCCGGCACGAGGTGGAACGAGGACGACTGGTAGTAGAAATCGTCGTCCACGCGGATGACCTCCGAGTCGGGGTAGTCGGCGAACAGGATCGGGTTGGTGTACGTGCCGTCCCCGTTGTCCGCGCCGCACAGCACGGCGGCGACGGACACGCAGAGGGTGAAAACGAGGACGGGCACGAGGGAAACGGCGGGGATCCTCATTTCAGGAAGCCTTTACGATTTCCTTACTTGTTCAGCGGGAGATAGGCGGAATAGTGCTCGTGATAGATGTTGAAGAGCGGCATCAGCGTGAACTCGCCGTTCGTGCTCTTCGCGGTGAACTCGCCGAAGTTCTTGCCGGGCTTGAACGCCTTGATCGCGGTCTCAACATCGGCGGCGTCCACGGTCGGGATCGGCTCATGCGTTTCCGGGCCCCACTGGTCGCGGTAGCGGCGGACGGCGGGATCGTCCTTGCCGGGGGTCGGCGGGATCACGGCGGCGAGGAGCAGCGGGCCGTAGAAGAACGCGACGTGCTTGTCGTCGGGGAGCGTTTCGGCGTACAGCGGGAATTCGAACTTGATGCCGACCTTGTCGTCTTCTTTCCACTTGCGGGTGATGCCGATGTAGCCGCGTTCGTCGGCTTCGGCGCTGATCGCGGCGCCGTTGAGCGTCACGGCCATGGTCTTCGCCCAGACGGGCTTGCGGAGGTACAGAGTGAACTTCTTCGTGCCGCCGGCCGGATCGACGTCGATCGTGACCTCGTCCGACAGCGGGAACGCGGAGTCGACGTCCAGCTTCACGCCGAGCTTGTCGTCGTTCAGTTCGGCGGCCCAGTACTGGTTCACGACCACCGCGTCGTCGCCCTTGGCGAAACTGATCTCGGTGTAGCGTTCCGGGTTTTCCATGCCGGAGCCCACGCAGCACCACCAGGAGTTGAACTCGGTGGCGAAGACTTTGTAGTGCGGCGAGCCGAGGGAGAGGAAGTAGCCGTATTCGCCGGGTTCGTGGCCGATGTTCGCCGCGATGTGGTTCAGCGTCACCTTTTCGGCGAAGTCCATCGGCTTGCTGTTCAGGTTCCACTCGAACATGTGCATGGCGAGCTTCACCATGTTGTAGGAGTTGCAGGTCTCGGCCGTGTTCGGCTTCAGCGTGCGCGCCACGTCGTTCATGTCGTAGAAATGCTCGCTTTCGCTGTGGCCGCCGTTCGCGTAGGACCGCTTCGTGGAGACTTCGTTGAAGAAGTATTCCGCGCCGGTCTTCGCCTTTTCGTCGCCCTCGACCTCGTACAGACGCGCCAGGCCGGCGATCTTCGGGATCTGCGTGTTCGCGTGGATGCCGTTGAAGATGTCGCGCTGCTCCTCCATCGCGCCGAGGATGCGGTTGTCGAAGAAGAATTTGCGTCCGGCTTCGGAATACTTCTTGTCGCCGGTGTCTTCCGCGAGGTCGACCATGACCTCAAGCATGCCGCCGTGCTCGGCGCGGAGCATGTTCTGCACCTGGCTCTCATTGAGGTTGCTCAGCGCGGCGCAGACGCGGTCCGCGAGCTTCTTTTCCACGTCGAGCGCCTTCTTGTTTCCGGTCAGACGGTAGGCGTCGCGGAGGCCGGCGAAGACTTTGTGGATGGAGTAGAACGGCACCCAGACGCCGTTCAGGTTGAACGGCTGCGGGCGCACCTGGCCGCGTTCGAGCTGGTTCAGCCAGCCTTCGTCCTCGGCGTGAACGTACCCGGTGCCGAGCTTGTCCTGGCATTTCGCGAGCTCGTCGACGATGTAGTCGCAGCGTTCCTTCGCCTTCGCGTTGCCGTTGTGCGCGTACGCCATGGCGAGCGCGGAGAGGTAGTGCCCCAGCGAATGCCCGGCGATGTCGCGGCCTTCCCAGCCGCCGTAGGGACGCGCCTTCGGCTCGAGGCCGGCCACGGTCAGGAATTTCGACAGCAGGGCGTCCGGGTTCACCGTTTCCAGCAGGAACTTCTCGTTCACGGTCATGCGGTCGGCGAGTGCGCCGCCGTCCAGTTTCGATGCGCTGGAGGGGTAGAAGGTCCACTTTCCGGCGGGCGGATTCGGCTCCACTTCGGCGGAGCTGCAGCTTGCGGCGGCCGCGCAAAGGGCCGCGGCGGCGAGGATGGCGGCAGGTTTCATGTCCTGGTTCTCCTGTTCGTTCATAGGGTTGGTTGACATTATGTCGAATACGGTTGCGTTACGTTCGATTTGTGCTCCGGGACGGACGCGCCGCGGTTCAATACAAACAGCGGACATCTTTCCCGTTCAAACATAATATACTATAAAACCTGAATTATGCTATACCGTTTTCAGGAAAAAGCATACATTTTTTGATCAAACAGCTGCCCCGTTGCATTTCGTAACGTTAAACATTCCCCGCGCATGGGGACGCTCCTCCTCAATCCAGCTCAGAACAGGTCGGGCGTGGCGTTGTCGGCTTTTTTCCGGGCGGAGGAGGAGGATGCGAGGTAGGATTTCTGCGAGCCGCTGGTGACGGTGTCTTCGGGGCGGAGGCGGCCGAGGAGGAGCGGGGAATCCGGGTCGTGGTACCTGAAGTTCTCGAACGCCTTGCGCGGGTTCCGGTTGGCGTAGCAGTATTTGCAGCCGTTGAGACAGGTGTCGTACGCGCCGATGTCATGCGTTTCGATGCAGTGGCAGCCCGCGCGGATGCCGTTGTGTTTGAGCTTGCGGAACTGGATGCCGTTGGCGCTGCCGAGGATGTCGAGCGTCATGCAGCCGGAAGAGCTGATGCCGAAGCGCGCGTAGTTGCCGTCCGTGCCGCAGGTCTGGATCGGGATGCCGTGGCGCGCGGCGGTCGCGCCGAGAAACTCCGCCAGCTCGTTCCGGTAGGCGTCGTTCAGCGGGACCAGTTCCGGCATGTTGAGCTCGACTTTCTTATACATTTCGACAAAACTGAAGATGCATCGGTCGATGTGCGGCGCGAGGCGGGCCGCCATGCGCGCGAACGTGTCCTTGTGGCGTTCGATGGTGTACGTCTTCGTGAGCAGGACGGGATCGTAGCGCCAGGCGACGCGTTGCGGACCGACGACCGAGGCGAGTTCCGCCAGCGTGTCCATGCTCTCCTCAATGCTCGGCACGCCCGGCTCGACGTCGCGTCCGTACGCCGTGATCGTGTAGAAAAAATACGTGTGGAAGCGGTCCGTGATCTCACGAATCCGCGGCAGGATCGGGCGGTAGTTCTTCGAGCAGAACACCACGCAGTCGACGACTTCCGGGTTCAGCTCCCAGCGCGTGACCTTGTCCGGGAAAAGCGGATTGCGCGACAGCACATACCCCTCGGCAAACCGTTTCAGCAGCCAGTCCGTGAAATACTGGACCGTGTCGGTCCTGCCGCCCGTATTTATTATCATTGCACTGAGCGCAGTCGTGTCATGGCAGACGCAGGCAGACGGTCTGGCGGAAGCAGAAACCGAGCAGGACGGAGGCGAGTGCGAACCAGCAGAAATACGGGTAGAGCTCGCGCCAGTTGACGACGACAGGCTGCTCCACGCTCGTTTTTTCGAGCTTGTTGATCTCGTTCATCGCCTGTGCCATGCCCTTGGCGTCGGCGGCGCGGTAGTAACGTCCGCCGGTCATGTCCGCCAGGTCGCGCAGCAGCGGCTCGTCGAACTCGTCCGGGTAGCTCTGGAAGACCACGCCGCCGAGGAGGCCCTGAACGGGAATCCGGGCGTGACGCGACCCGATGCCGACCGTGTAGATCGTGACGTCGAACGTATCGGCGAGCTTGCCGGCGTCGCGTGGCGAGATCTGGCCGTTGACCGTGTTCGAGCCGTCAGTGAAAAGCACGAGGATGCGGCTTTTCGCGTCGGAGTCCTTCAGGCGCTTCACCGCGCTGGCGATGGGCGACGCGATGCCGGTGCCGTCGCCGATCTGCCCGACGGACAGGCGCGACAGATTCGCCAGCAGGAACGCGTGGTCGAGCGTGGGCGGGCACATCACGTACGGGAGGCTGGCGAACGCGATCAGGCCGATGCGGTCGTTCGGGCGTTCCTCAATGAACCGGGCGATCTCTTCCTTCGCGGTCTCGACGCGGTTTTTGAGCGTGCCGCGCTGGACGAGCCCGGAAATCTGCGAGTCGGAGACGTTCGCGGGAGCGTCGAATGCGCTCATGCTCGGGGACAGGTCGATCGCGATCATGATGTCGATGCCGTCGGCTTTCGAACGAATCTCCTCGATGCCCTCGCGCGGACGTGCCAGCGCGACGATCATGGCAGCGCCGCCGAGGGCGAACAGCACGAACGGGATCAGCTTGCGCCAGTTCACGCGGCGGTGTTTGCCCGCGGCCCGTTTGAACGGTTCCAGGCCGGGAACGCGGATGGACGGCGCGCGGAGCGTCCAGCCAAGATACAGGACCGCTGCGTACGGGATGAACAGCAGAAGCAGCCACGGAAATTCAAGTTTCATTTGCGCCCTCCCCGTCCTGTTTGCAGTTCGTCTTCATGCGGGATCGTGCCGGAAACGAGTTCCTCCGCCTTCACGGAAGCCTGTTCGAACAGGTTCGGATCGGCGGGGACGCGCGCGAACTTCACCATGTCGGCGGAGGCCAGGAACGAACGCAGGAACTTGCGGTCGCGGTCCTCCAGCAGACGGTCGTTGCGCTCCAGGTCGGACAGAAATTCGGCCGTGGTCTGGCGTTCGGCACGGAGCTGGAACCGCGCCTCCAGGTAATGCCGGACGACGTCGGTCAGCCCGGCGACGGCGAGTTCGGGCGAGGCGGAACCGCTGCGGACCTGAATGCGGAGCTCGGAAATCGCCTCCAGCGCGAGCTCCCAGACCGTCTTGACATGTTTCGCGGCTTCGCGTTTCTTATGCGCCAGAAGCGCCCAGACGGCCAGCGAAACAAGGATGACGGCGAGCGCGACGATGACCGCGACCAGAATCGAGAACGCACGGTCCTTCACGTCGATGCGCGGCGCGAGCGAAAGCTCCGTGCCGGTATCGTCCAGCGGCAGCACCAGGTCGGCGATCTTCAGCTCGGGCAGCGGCGTTTCGATGCTCTTTCCCGCGAAAAACTCGGCTGTCACGGACCCGCCGCCGGATGTGCCGCCGCGATACGCCTGAAGCGGCACCGTGAGCGTCCAGTCGGTATAGCCCCAGCGGAAGCGGGAACGGTGAAATTCGGGATCGGAGGTCAGCTGAAGGTTTTTGCCCGGGTCGGCTCCGGCGAGCTTGAACGAGTCGGACCACGGCAGGCGGTACTTCAGGACGGCGTTGAAATGCGTCCCGATCGTGGGTTCTCCGGCCGGGAGCTCATAGACGGGCTCGCCGAGCAGGACCGGATCGGCGGCCTCCTTCAGGGACATGTTCCAGCGGACGGCGACCGCGATGCCGGCGACGGCGAGCAGCAGGAAGAACCCGCCCGCGAAATACGGGAGCAACCGGAACCAGGTCGTTTCGATCAGGCGTTTTGGCTTCATGGTCTACCGGCCTCCGGATTTGCGTTTGCCGCGCTTCTGGAAGAATCCCATCAGCGGTTTCACGATGTCGCCCGTGCACGGCAGTTCGATGAGGTCGACTTTCGCCTGGCGGCAGTTCTCCTCCAGCTGGCGGTCGAAAAGCTCCTGCGCGGCGGCGTAGCGGGTCGCGGCAAGTCTGCTGCCGGGGAACGCGAAGGTCGCGCCGGTTTCGGCGTCCTCGAGCTCAAGCGCGGCGGCGGACGGCAGGGCGGTCTCCAGCGCGTCGACCACACGGATGGCCGCCAGGTCATGCCTGCGGTTCAGGATGCGGAGCGGCTTCCAGAAGTCGCCCTGGTCCATGAAGTCGCTGATAAGGAAGATCACCGTCTTTTTCTTCAGCGTGCGGCTGAGCGATTCGAGCGCGGCGGCGATGTCGGTGCCGCGTCCGCGCGGACGCGTCGCCACCAGGTCGCGGATCACGCGCATCACGTGAGCGCGGCCGGAACGCGGCGGGATGTAGGATTCGACGCGGTCGGAGAAGAGCAGGAGCCCGACCTTGTCGTTGTTGCGGATGGCGCTGAACGCGAGGAGCGCGGCGGTCTCCGCCATCTTGTCGCGCTTGTCGTCCTCGGCGGACCCGAAGA
>JAEEGG010029323.1_pt1 | contig 10288 bp, 8 predicted proteins | sample 9134161 | NCBI WGS metagenome assembly JAEEGG01 (sample SAMN16246543, study PRJNA631951) | gut metagenome | biome: gut microbiome; feature: rumen; material: CR-attached | host: Bos | place: Iran: Karaj | collected 2018-10 | reverse complement strand
GAACGGCAAGGGAGCCGCACTCACTCCTGCCGGTCAGCAGTTCGTAACGTATCTTTCCGGTATGCGAGAGGATATGAAGAGAGCTATAGAACAGGGACAGAATTTCAGCGCCAGGTATACTGACAACATAACGGTTTCCATGATGGTCAGACAGGCCATATATTTCCTGCCTGAGGCGATCCGCATATTTGAAAAGGAGCAACCCGGTGTCCAGGTTACTCCTCTATTTCAGTACGATAACGGTGTGGAAAGTTTTTTAAAGGATGAGTCTGATGTCCTCTTTGCGCTCATCGAACAAACGAAACATATCCCGGGGATCAACGTCCACAAGCTTTTTGACTCCGGAATCTATCTTATTGTCCATAAAAACGATCCTCTGGCAAAAAAGAACATCATCACAGATGAAGATATCTACGGACGCACCCTCATGGTTGGAGGTGGCTCTCCGAACGCTTTACGTAGTGTCCAGCAGAAGCTCATCTCCTCCGGTAAGATCGAATATTTTAACAGTCCCGATCACGACTCTACTCTTGTGAATGTTGCATCCGGCAAAGGCATCTGCCTTGCTCCCGGATTCTTAAACGACCACAGCGGACAATTTGCGTGGATCCCTTATGACAGTAGGGAATGTTTTCACTGTGTTCTCTGCACCCACAAAACGGATAGTCGCGAGAGTCTTGCTGCATTTATACAAACACTTCAGAAGCTGTACAAAGATGCAGTGGCTTTCCCGCTTTAACTTCGGATAGAACTCACTATCACATTATCCCGACAAACGGGATTTTCATCTCAATAAATGTCTGTTTCAAACTTCATTCCTCTGATTATCTTTCCCTACTTAAGCGTCGCTCCATCCTTAAATGCATCACCCACCTTTTCACCCACGCCGAAATATGCATTTCCAAATGGATCAAAACTGATGGGCTTTAACTTCTTAATGTCTACCACGCCGTCCGTAACTACGCTCTCGTCAGCAGAAACATTAACGATCTCCCCGATCAGGATCCCGTCCTCGAAGCTCTTTACCCTGCACTCCATTGCAAGCGGAAGTTCATCAATCAGCGGTGCATCCACGAATTCGCTCTTTGTAGCATGGAATCCTGCCCTCTCAAACTTATCCGGCACCTTTCTTCCGGACTCGATTCCCACATAATCGCAGGGAACAACCTGATCTTCCGTAGCCATGCTGACGGTAAAAGCTTTCCTGGCCTTAAGGTTATCTGTAGTCTTGTGCTCGGACAGACTGATAGTGATCTCCTTGAAATCCGTTGTGATACCCCATGCTGCATTCATTGCATTGGGTACGCCGTTTTCATCATAAGTTCCGATGATAAGTACCGGCTGTGGGTACATAAGCGGTTTTGCTCCAAAATTCACTCTGCTCATTTCTTCTTCTCCTCTTTCCTGATAGTTTCTTCCATCGCCTCATTTATTTCTTCATCCCAGACCGTTCTCTCCGGTCCGAGTGTTCCGTACATGGTATTCTCAAAGGAATAGCTCATCTTTGCGGTCTTGATCAAACGCTCATTTTCAACATCCTCGCTGAACGTTCCCAGCCGGTCATATATTTCCTTCGTTATCTCATAGTCGTACTGTTCACGCCCCTCCCTGCTGGTGTACATGATCTCCGCGAAATATCTCCTGGTGTCGGGATCATAGTAAGCCGTCCAGTTGTTCCCCTTCTTCTTCGTCTTCATCCCGTACCCCTTTCGGTTCTTTCTTCCGGTGTTCAAATAAAAGCCCCCTGGTTTCCCACAAAATTGTACCATCACCAGGGGGCTCATAGAAAGAAAAATCTGCAGAACTGCGCGATCGAAAAAAATGCTTCAAATCTCAATCCATATTTTTCAGTGCCACATCCAACGGGATCCTGCGGATCCTGAGAAAATCGACGACGGAGACCGCCATGTACCCCAGAAGAAGATACGCCATGGACAGGAACATGGAGGACTGCCTCATATAAAAGGCAAAATATCCATCCATCTGGAGCATAAAGATCTGGAAGATCCGGATCATCAAAAGGTAACCGGCCACAAATCCGATCCCCGTGCACAGGATCACCACCAGGGCCGTGGGAAGGATATAGAGGGAACCGATCTCACGGTTCTGAAAGCCCAGGATCTTTACCATGGAGATGGCGGACTCGTTCCGCTCGATGATGATCTTGGCCAGCAGATAAATGAGGGCTGCAGCCAGGATCGTGAGCACATATTTAAACAGGCTCACAATGCCGCCAATGGAATGCTGCAGCTGCCTGGTGACCTTGGTGATATCCTCCGCGGTGATCACCATGGCGATCTGTTGCTCATCGATATCCATGATCTCCTCCCGGGAGAAGAATCCGGAGAATTCTCCCTCCTTCTTCTCAAAGACCCGGTTGAATTCCTCCATATTCAGGAACAGCGCAATGCCCCCTTCGTAGTCCACGGTCCCATCCACCGTAAATGCATAGGAGCGGTTCTCGTATTCCGCCTTAAGGGTGATCTCATCCCCCACCTTCAGCCCGAATTTTTTCTGGAAGGCGGTAGAGACCAGGCCATGTCCTTCCGGCAGATCCGCAGGAAGGTCCACGTATGTGCTGCCCTGAACAATGCCGTAAACGGTCACGCTCTCATCGCCTCCGCTGCCCATGCCGGAACGGACGGAATCCTTTCTCGCCTTCGGGTAAAGCAAGGTCTCATATCCGAAGGGCTCCGCACTGCTCCCGGCGGTTTCTATGACATTGCCGTCAGAATCCTTGTATCCCATCAGCATGTACTGATAAGGCGAAAAAACCATGTCGGAAGCGATTTCCCCGTAGTGATCCAGGGAATCCGGCAGCCCGAAGGCAAAGCACATCATCAGCTCGATGAAAATGACGCCAAAGATCAGCACCAGATAATTCGGCATATTCTGGAACAGGATCCGCAGACGGAACCGTCCCAGGAAGGACCAGGAGGGAAGCCGCCTTGCTTTGGTGCGCTTCGAGCGGGACAGATCATGCCGCAGGAATCGCAGGGGACTGAGCTGCAGCTTTCGGATGATGACGATGAGATTGATGAAAAACATCAAAACCAAAGGGATGATGGTGGTCTTGATCAGTGCCTCACTGCTCCAGATGGGGGTGCATCGCGGCAGACTGTAGCTCTCATAGTACAGGTTCACCGCTGTCGTCTGAAAAAGGGTAGAGCCCAGAAGATTCCCCAGGGCCGCTCCGATCAGCGTGACGAGCAGCGGCATGGACATATAATGGATCACCAGCTCCCGCTTGCTGTACCCGGAGGCCCGCAAGGTCCCGATGACGGAAGCCTCTCTGTCGATGGTGTTGCTGATGGTGATGGCAAAGATAAAGGCGATGACACCGATGAGGATATAGCACAGGATCCCCGTGGCACTGGTGTCTCCTTCGATATCCGAGGGAGCAAAATTGGAGGCCTGCCGCAGATATTCCGGCAGATAGCCATCGATCTCGTTGTCCTTCGTCAGGGTCTGCGTAAGGAGCGCCTTCAGAAAATTCTCCGCGTACTCTGCTTTCTCCACCTTATCAGCAGGAGACTCCTCGTAGCGAAAGGCATAGTTGTAATGTACCCTGGAATGCAGGGCATCAAAGCCTTCCGGGGTCACCATCGCCACATCAAATCCGAAGGCATCAAACATGAGATCGGTATTGGACTGATGGAGGGTCAGATAATGCACATAACTCAGGAGCCCGACGACGGTAAATTCTCTGTCGCCCACCGAAATCCGGTCTCCGAGCTCTACTCCGACATTGCTGGCATGCATCCGGTCGATGGCGATCTCCGTGTCTGTCTCCGGTGCGCGGCCTGCGTTGAAGGATGCCAGGTTAACAGCGCTGTCACTCCGGAAGACCCTTACGGTCCCGTCCGTACTGCCGTCCAGGTCATGATCCTCCATCTCATCCCGGTAAAAATCCTCATACACGCTTACGGGGACCGGCGAAAATGCGTCCTCCAGTCCGTATTCCTCAGCGATCTTATCCCATTCCTCCTCCACGGCCTCTTCCACCGCTTTATGCGCCTCTTCGTATGCTTCCTCCGAAGCGGTGCGATATTCCTCCGACGCCCGCGCCTCCTCTATGGCGCTGTCGTAATTTTCCTCGATGGCGGCATCGATCTGCGCCAGGATCATATCCTCATCCGTGATCCCGAAAGCTTCACACTGCGTACGAACGCCCTGTTCTATGGCTTCTCTGACACGGCTGTCAAGTGCCTCCTCCAGGGCTTTCTCCACTTCCTCGTCCGCTTCCCGGATCCCTTTTTCGATATAATACTGCCGCACATCTGCCATCTCTCCGCTGCCGATGGATTCCAGCAAGTCAGGAGATGCTTTTTTTGTCAGTTCAAAGGAGCCGTCTTCCAGCCGCAGGGTCTGCCTCCCGTCCCGGATCGCAGCCAGCATGCTGTCGTGCCCCACATACATCCCGGAGATCAGTCCGATCATAAGTACCAGAAAGACGATGATCACCAGGTATTTGTGCCAGTCGGTGGCAAGTTCTCTGGGGACTCTTTTGATCAAAGGATTCTTCATCATGCCCCTCCTTACCACTCCAGCTCGGAAGCCGGGATCTTCGTTTCATTCCGATCATTGTGACGGACCACCCCGTCTCTTAACTTGATCACGTGATCTGCCATGTATTTGATGGCTTCGTTGTGGGTGACCATGATGACGGTACTGCCGTATTTCCGGTTGCAATTCTCGATCAGCGCCAGGATCTCCTTGGAGGTTTTGTAATCCAGCGCACCCGTAGGCTCATCGCACATGAGGATGTCGGGATTTTTCACCACCGCTCTTCCGATGGAGACTCTCTGCTGCTGTCCGCCGGAGAGCTGGTTGGGATATTTGTACTTGTGCTCCTGCAGCCCCAATGTGGTAAGCACCTCCTCCACATCCAGCGGGTGATCCGAGAGATAGGCGCCTACCTCGATGTTCTCCTTCACGTTCAGATTCGGGATCAGATTGTACATCTGGAACACATAACCAAGATGCTTTCTGCGGTAGAGGGTGAGCTGCTTCTCATCCATATCCTCCAGCTTGTCGCCGCCGATGCTCACAAAACCGGAATCCGGGGTATCGATCCCGCCGATGATGTTGAGCAGTGTAGATTTGCCGGAACCGGACGGCCCCAGGAGCACGCAAAACTCTCCTTTCCCCACCGTAAAATTCATGCCGCGGAGCACGTCCTGCTTCGCTTCACCGGACCCAAAGCTTTTCCTCAGGTCCCGGATCTCCAAAAATCCTTCGTTCATCCCTATGGTCCTCCCTTTTATTGTTTTCTTCCCGGGCGGGCACGATGCACCTGCAAAAGAAAAAGACTCAGGTATAGCCGAACCATACCTGAGTCTGAAGGATCCATATTACTCCATGTATAGTCCTGTCGCTATACATGAGTCTCGCAATTTAAAACAAGCCAGACAAAACTCTGTCAGGATGTTGACTTGCTACGCCCCCGGCGCCTGCTACTCCCCCATGGGAAAGATCTTCTGTAGTGTAGCATCGGATGACAGGATTGTCAAATACCCTCATCCGCCCCGCGATGGACGTCCTTACTTCCCGTCGGGGAAGCTGGTGAAGGACCCCCGCTCTGCCTCCGGCAGCCCGTATTTTTCCCGGCCGTCCGCGATGGCGCGGATCAGGAAAGCCATGTTACGGGCCAGGGTCCGCATGGTCTGCAGACCCTCCGCATCCTTCCGCACATCCTCCGCGGTAAAGCCGTGGACCTGATTCCAGTAGGTGGAGGAAGCCACCGGCATCCCGCTGATGGTAAAATACTTGTTCAGCACATCAAAAGTGGCCGTATTGCCACCCCGTCTGCAGCTCACCACTGCAGCGCCCACCTTCATCTGCTTGGAAAAAGAGGTGCTGTAGAAGAGCCGGTCCAGGAAGGACAGGATGGTGCCGTTGGGCGATCCGTAGTAGACCGGGCTCCCCACCACCAGGCCGTCCGCCGCTTCGAACTTCGGCGCCACTTCATTTACGAGATCGTCAAAAACACACTTCCCCTTCGTCTCACAGGTACCGCAGGAGATACAGCCCCGGATGTCCTGCATCCCCACCTGGATCACCTCCGTCTCGATCCCCTCGGCCGCAAAGATCCGTACCATCTCCTCCAGCGCAGTGGCGGTGCACCCGTTTTTGTGGGGACTGCCGTTTAACAATAACACTTTACTCATATAAGTACCTCCGATCTGCATTTCGTGCATCCATTGTACCCCGGCACCGGAGAAATTCAAATCCCCAAAAAAGAAGTCTACAGGGGTCTTGCAACATATGGTATAATGGTTCATCAGAAAACGCACTTTAAATAAGGAGAACTGCCATGAGAACGAAGATCAAAGAACTGTTCCGAAACACCTCTGAATACGCTTCCAAAGAAGTGACTGTCTGCGCATGGGTACGCACCAACCGCTCGCAGGCTCAGTTCGGATTTCTGAATGTCAACGACGGTTCGTTTTTTGAAAATCTGCAGGTGGTCTACGAGCAGGGACTGGAGAACTTCGACGACATCTCCAGGATCCGCGTGGGCGCCAGCGTACAGGTCACCGGTACCGTGATCCTCACCCCCGACAGACCGCAGCCCTTCGAGGTGAAGGCATCTGCCGTAACCCTCCTGGGCGACTGCCCCGAGGACTATCCTATCCAGCCCAAGCGGCACACCAGAGAGTACCTGCGCACCGTGGCGCACCTGCGTCCCCGCACGAACCTCTTCTCCGCCGTCTTCCGCATCCGCAGCGTGGCGGCCATGGCCATCCACACCTACTTCCAGGACAGAGGCTACCTGTATGTACACACCCCTCTGATCACCGGTGCGGACTGCGAGGGCTCCGACCAGATGTTTAAGATCACCACCCTCAACATGAACGACCTGCCCATGACCGAGGACGGAAAAGTAGATTTTTCCAAGGACCTCTTCGGCAAGCAGTCCTTCATCACCGGCTCCGGCCAGCTCCAGGGTGAAACCTTCGCCATGGCCTTCGGCGACATCTACACCTTCGGCCCCACCTTCCGCACGGAGAACTCCAACACCCAGACCCATGCCAACGAGTTCTGGATGATCGAGCCCGAGATGGCTTTCTGTGACCTGCAGGGCCTCATGGACATCGAGGAGGAGATGTTAAAATACGTGGTCTCCTACGTCTGCGAGAGATGCCCGGAGGAGATCGATTTCTGTGACAAGTTCGTCTCCAAGGGACTGAAGGCAAAGCTGAACGACATCGTCAATGCCCACTTCACCCGCATCAGCCACCACGATGTCATCGACATCCTGAAAAAGGCGGATGTACAGTGGGAGTTCCAGCCGGACTACGGCGAGGACATTGCGAAGGAGCACGAAAAATACATCGTGGAATACTTCGGCGGTCCCGTTTTCGTCACCGACTGGCCGAAGGATATCAAGGCCTACTACATGAAGGTGAACCCGGATGACAAGACCGTGGCAGCCGTAGACCTGCTGGTCCCTCAGGCCGGCGAGCTCATGGGCGGCAGCCAGAGAGAGGAAAACCTGGACAAGCTCATCGAGCGTATGAACGAGATGGGCGTGGACAAGGAAGGCATCGACTGGTACCTGGATACCCGCAGATACGGCGGCTGCATCCACAGCGGCTTCGGCATGGGCTTCGAGCGCCTGATCATGTACCTGACGGGCGTGGAGAATATCCGTGACGTCATCCCCTATCCCAGAACACCCAGAAACTGCGATTTCTGACGCAAACGTCAAATCAGACCATCGAACGGGCGCCCCGCAAGGAGTGCCCGTTTTCAAAGCAGATCGAAAGGAATGAGATGAAAGAAGCGTACTTTTCCGGCGGATGCTTCTGGTGCGTCACGCCGATCTATAAGGTCTTTGGCGTGGATCAGGTGATCTGCGGCTATGCAGGCGGAGCGGAAGAAAACCCCACCTACGAGCAGGTGAAGCACCAGGAGACCGGCCACCGGGAGACCATCAAGCTGGTCTATGATCCGACACGCGTGTCATACAGCAAACTCCTGGAGATCTTCTTTGCCAATGTGGACCCCTATGACGCGGAGGGGCAGTTCATCGATAAAGGGTTCTCCTATACTCTGGCCATTTTCTACACATCCGAAGAGGAGCGTCAGCTGGCCGCGGAGAAGATCGCACAGATCGAAGCACAGTCCGGACGGAAGGTCCAGGTAGCCCTGCTGCCCTTCCGGAACTTCTACGAAGCAGAGGAATACCATCAGGATTACTACCTGAAAAACCCGGAGGCCTTCGCAGAAGAACTGCGCACCTCCGGGCGTAAAAACCAGATCCTTTGAATTTGCGGGATCAGCTATCTGTACTTTTTTCGGATATACAGGACCGAGATCACCAATACTTTTTCATGATCATTCGCCTGCTCTGCCAAGCTTCGCAGGATGCCTTTCCTACTCATTGATGCCATATTATATCAGATCGCTCTTAGAAATAAACACTAAAATTACAAGAGAGGCTGCATCATCCAAGTGGACGATGCAGCCTCTCAGGAAATCCGCCTCAGTTAGAGGCCTTGAAGTTATAGATCGGCTTCATGACATCGATGATCTCCACGGACTCCCGGATCACATCGATGATATCCTCCAGGGACTTGTAAGCCATCGGCGCCTCATCAATGGTAGCCTCGCAAACAGAGGACGTGTAGATCCCCTTCATGGACTCCTTGTACTCCTCCATTGAGAGGTTGTTCTTCGCCGCGGTTCTGGACATGAGTCTTCCTGCGCCGTGAGGAGCTGAGTAGTTCCACTCAGGATTTCCCTTGCCGATAGCAAGGACAGATCCGTCCCTCATGTTGATTGGGATAAGAACCTTCTCGCCCTTGTGAGCCGCAATAGAGCCCTTCCTGAGGATCATCTCCTCGGTATCAATGTAGTTATGAATTGTGTGAAAAGACTCCCCGGCTGAGAGTCCAGTCTTTTGCAAAAGAATCTCTGCCATCTTCTCACGGTTTCTCCTGGCAAATCTCTGGCATATCTCCACGTCATGGAGGTAGTCCTCAAGGTACTGGCCGGATAAGTAGCACAGGTCCTCAGGCATAGTGGATGGGTGCTCAACGTACTTCTTGTCATAAAGCTCTTTTAACGCTGCCTGGATCTCAGTGCGTCTGCCCTGCTCCTTGTACTCCTTTATCAGCTGATCTCTTGCCTCGAGATAGTCTCCTATCCCCTTGGCAAGGTCAACTGCCAGGGTCTGATACAGCTCAGCTACCTGCTTTCCAAGATTTCTTGAACCTGAATGTATCACGAGGTACTGTGTTCCATCCGCAGCTCTGTCGATCTCAATGAAGTGATTTCCGCCGCCAAGTGTTCCCAAAGATCTCTCAAGGCGCTTTGCATCCTTTAACTGACGGTAGCAGCGAAGTTCGGTAAGATCAAATTTCTCAACTCTTCCGTCCCATACCTCTCTTCCTGAAGGTATAGTGAAAGCCGCCATGTCAAACTTCTCAAGGTCGATCTTCTGCCTGCCAAGATTAACAGTATACATACCGCAGCCGATGTCCACTCCCACTACGTTAGGTACAGCCTTATCTGTGATGGTCATTGTTGTTCCGATCGTACAGCCCTTACCTGCATGAACGTCAGGCATGATCCTTATCTTTGACCCTTCTGTCATAGGGTAGTCACACATTCGTCTTATCTGTTCTATTGCCTCATCCTCCACTACCTTCGCGTAGCAGATGGCCGTATTTACCTTCCCTTTTATCTCTATTATATTCATTGTATCCCTCCAATCCGGCAGGAAGTCTTCATACTCCCTGCCACTTCTATAACAAGGGACTTCCGCTCTCGCTATTCGCTCGCCGGAAGACGTTCGAACAAGGCTCTAAAATACATCGCCAGGTTCTCTCAGTTCACGCAGCGATCCTTTCGTATCGCTCTGATGAAAGGACACTCATCATGAATTTATATGGCTCCAGGTTGCCGTCTTTCAGCATTGAAAAGACCTGTGGGCTGCAGCCTGATACCAGCGCCACACCCTGATCATTCATCCTGACCGGTTGCTGCAGATTGCGGCTGTTAACATTCCAAAAGATCACATGAGGGAGCTTGTATCCCCATTTTTCAAATTCTCTCTTTGCATTTTCGAAGTTAGTAGCCTTTGCATCACCCACGCAGCAGTCAAACTCCATGTCAGAGATGATGTACAGCTTTTCCGGCATATCAGACTGTTTTAGTCTGCCACGCACAGCTGTATTAAGAATCAGCATAAATGTCTTTTCAATATTTGTATTGCTGCATTCATTGAAGCTCATACAGTAGCGCACTTTATCTACTATGTCTCTGCCCTTGATCTCAA
>JAEEGG010029321.1_pt1 | contig 10288 bp, 7 predicted proteins | sample 9134161 | NCBI WGS metagenome assembly JAEEGG01 (sample SAMN16246543, study PRJNA631951) | gut metagenome | biome: gut microbiome; feature: rumen; material: CR-attached | host: Bos | place: Iran: Karaj | collected 2018-10 | reverse complement strand
TGGACGACGCCATGCACTCCAGCGGGGACTCGGGCAAGACCGAAGATGTGAAGCTGTGGGGTATGTGGAATATCCTGGGCAGTGAGGTCTTCGGCGACCCTTCGCAGGAAGAGGTTCGTCCCTGGTACTATACCTGGAGCCTGATGTGCCGCCATTTCCCCGCCGGCAGCGAGATCCGCAAACTCTCCGGTAATCTGCCGGAAGGCGTGGCCGCGACGGCCGCCGTCCTGCCCGACGGCTCCTACAGCGTAGCGCTGGTGAATTTTGGGGACAAAGACAGGATTATCCGGCTGGAATTCCCGGCCGGGACCGCCGGCTACACCCTGACTACCTTCAAGGACAAGCTTGAAAAAATACAGTTGGACGGTGCTACCTTCGAGCTACCGTATCAATCTTTTGCTATCTTTGCAAAAGAATAACCGACTGTCATATGAAAATAACACGTATCTGTCTTTTGCTGGCGTGCCTGCTGGCAAGTCTTTCCATGGGTGCCCAGGAGCTTCGGCTCCACCGCCTCCTTTCGGATCATGCTGTCCTGCAGCAGAACTCCGTCGTCCCTGTCGTGGGCTGGGGAAAGCCCGGTGAAACGGTGCTGGTTTCGGCCTCCTGGTATAAGAAACCCGTAACGACGAAAGTGCAGGAAGACGGTACGTGGATGGCTCAACTGCCCACTTTTGAGGCCGACGGCCGGAGTTCGACCCTTGTTGTCAAATCCGGAAAAGATAAAATTACGGTCCGGGACCTGGCCATCGGCGAGGTCTGGGTCTGCAGCGGTCAGTCCAACATGCAGATGCCTCTGGGCGGCTGGGACCACCAGCGCGTGGCCAACGCCTACGAAACCATCCGGGACGCCGCGTCCACGCCGATGGTGCGCATGTTCACGGTAGAACGTAACAATGCCGACACCCTGCAGGAAGACTGCGCCGGCTGCTGGGAGCGTTCCACGCCGGCGGCCGCTCGGCAGTTCAGCGCCACGGCCTATCACTTCGGCAAAACCCTTTCCCAGTTCATGCCGGAGGTCCCCATCGGCCTTCTTGTGACCGACTGGGGCGGCACGCCCATCGAGGCCTGGCTCAGCGTGAAGGCGCTGGAGAATACGCCGGACATCGACGTGGCCTTCTCCAAGACCCTGCACTGGGAGGAAGTGACCACCGGCCAGCTGTTCAACGGAATGATCTATCCGCTGCGCCGCTATCCGGCCCGCGGCTTCATCTGGTATCAGGGAGAAGCCAACCTGGACAACCCCTGCGACTACCCGAAGATCACCGCCTCCATGGTGAACGAGTGGCGTGCCCTGTGGGGAAACCCTGAAATGCCTTACTACCTGGTGCAGATCGCCCCCTATTCCTATGACGAACCGGACGGCACCAAACTGCCGGTCCTGGTAGAGAACCAGTACAAGATTCCTGCGCTGCTGGAGCATTGCGGCATCGCCGCCACCACCGATATCGGCCACCGGGACTGCATCCATCCTCCGTATAAGAAAGAGGTAGGGGAGCGCCTGGCCTGGCTGGCCCTGGCCAACGATTATGGCGTTAACGGCCTTCCGGTGAATCCTACTTACAAGTCGGTTGCCTTCGACGGCCCCGTCGCCCGGGTCAGCTTCAACGGCGTCGCCACCATCGGTGACTGCTGGCGCATCCACGGCCCGCAGGAGAAACTGGTCCTGAAGGGCTTCGAGCTGGCCGGCGAGGACCATGTCTGGCACCCCGCCTCGGCCGAAATCGACTGGAACACCAACGACATCCTGGTCCGCTGCGAGGAAGTGCCCGCACCCGTCGCCGTGCGCTATGCATGGCACAACTGGCCTGCCGGTGCCAATGTGGTCACCGACAACGGCCTTCCTCTCCCTCCTTTCCGTTCTGTTGATTGGTAATCTTTACAGTGTGCTCATTTTGTCCACCGCAATCTCTACGAGTTTGCGGATGGCCGGTTTGTAGTCCGGGTTGGAGCTCTGGAGATACCGGTTGGCGATGATGCAGCACACCGTGGAGGCATTGTGTCCCAGGTGGGCGGCCAGGCCGGCCAGCGGGGAACTTTCCATCTCGAAATTGGTGATGCGGTAGTCTTCCCCATCCGTAGAGAAACGGAAGCTCTCAACGTCTTCCAGCATATGCGGCATAGCCAACGGTACGCGGACCACGCGGCCCTGAGGACCGTAGAAGCCGGGGGCCGATATGGTAACGCCCTTGACGGTGATATCCCGCATCAGGTCAATGATCTTGGGAGAAGCCTTGACAAAATAGGGAGACGGAAGCACCGCCGGCCAGTTCATATGTTTCTTGAAGGCTTCCTCCACCTCGGGGATGGTCACCTTCTCCCGGTTTGCGTACCAGTTCATCACTCCGTCGAAGCCCACGCTGATGTGGGACAGGACATAACTGCCCAGCGGAATGTCTGCGTGAAGGGCTCCGGAAGTTCCGATTCTCAGGATATTGAGGGTGCGGTGCTCCGGCTTTACCTCGCGGGTCTTGAAGTCTATATTGGCCAGGGCATCCAGTTCCGTCATCACGATATCGATATTGTCCGGTCCAATGCCGTGGGACAGCGCGGTGATGCGCTTTCCCTTGTACTTGCCGGTAATGGAGACAAACTCACGGGAAGCGTTGCGGCATTCGATGTCCGAGAGATAATCGGCCAGGATATCAATTCGGCCCGGGTCTCCCATCATAATCACATTATCCGCCAGCTGCTCCGGCTTCATATGGATATGGAAAGCAGAGCCGTCACTATTGATGATGAGTTCAGATTCAGGTATTCTCATAACAGTAGGTTTAGTATGGCAAAGATAAGAATTATTTACTACATTTGTACAAATGACACACTCTATGAAACGTTTCACTATCCTTGCCGCGCTCCTGGCGCTCTGGGTATTGCCCGTCAAGGCCGATGAAGGCATGTGGCTGCCCGCCCTTATTTCCCAAAGGATCAATGACATGCAGGCCAAAGGCTTCAAATTGTCCGCTGAAGACATCTACAGCGTGAACCAGGCCAGCCTGAAAGACGCCGTGGTGCTGTTTGGCAGCGGCTGCACCGGAGAACTGGTAAGCGACCAGGGCCTCCTGTTCACCAACCACCACTGCGGATACAGCTACATCCAGCGCCATTCCTCCGTGGAGCACGATTACCTGAAAGACGGCTTCTGGGCTTTGAGCCAGGCCGATGAGCTCCCCAACCCCGGCCTTACCGTCCGCTTCCTGGAAAGGATGGAGGATGTGACCGCCGTAGTGCTCAAGGGTTACAAGGAAAAGATGACCGAAGGGCAGCGCGAGGCTCTCATTGAGAAGAACGCCGACAAGCTGTGCAAGCAGATTATGAAGGAAGGCAACGGCATCAAGGCCAGCGTAGAAGCCCTCTACTACGGCAACCAGTACTTCCTCTTTGTCTTCCGCGAGTACAGGGACGTCCGCCTGGTGGGCGCTCCGCCGTCCTCCATTGGCAAGTTTGGCGGAGAAACGGACAACTGGATGTGGCCCCGCCACACCGGAGACTTCTCCATCTTCCGCATCTATGCCGGACCGGACAACCTTCCCGCCGACTATAGCGAGGCCAATGTCCCCTATCGGCCCAAAAAATCCCTCACCATTTCCCGCGCCGGCGTCAAGGAAGGTGACTTTACCTTTGTCTATGGCTGCCCCGGCTCCACCCAGGAGTACGTGCACTCCGAGGCCGTGAGATACATCCAGAACGTTTCCGACCCTGAGAAGATTGCCCTGCGCACCACCCGCCTCAACATTATGAAGAAGTATATGGACCGGAGCCAGGCCGTCCGCATCCAGTACTCGTCCAAGTACGCTTCCGTGGCCAATGCCTGGAAGAAGTGGCAGGGAGAAGAAAAGGGTCTCCGCAAGAACAAGATCGTAGAGCGCAAGCAGGAATACGAAAAACGCTTTGAGGAATGGGCCCAGGGCACCCGCTACGAAGGCCTCACGCAAAGGCTGTACAACCTTTACGCCCAGCGCAACCTCCTCTACAGGGCCTACGAGTATTACAACGAAACGGTAAGAACCATCGAAAGACTCAAACTGGTAGCCGGCCGTCTGGATAAGAAAGACTACTACCAGCCCATTGACGAAGAGACCTTCGTGGCTATGATGACGGCCTTTGACCAGGCCCTCGAAGACAGCTACAAGCCGGAATACTTTATCAAAAAGAAGGCCGAATACGGCTCTATGGAAGCCTGGAAGGACGCCCTCTTTGCCAACGACGAACTGGCCGTAGAGCTGTCCGAAGCCATCAACGAGTTCTACTACAACAAGCTGGCTCCGCAGGTATACGACCTCAACGATGCCATCAACCTCTGCTACAGAGACTATATGAAGGGCCAGATGGAATTCGAGAACGAGAAGACCTTCTTCCCGGATGCCAACCTCACCCTCCGTGTGGCCTACGGTCACGTAGAAGGCTATCGGCCCGTAGATGCTGTATACTACACCCCGGTCTCGACCTTACGAGGCATCATTGAGAAGGACAATCCGGAGATCTTTGACTACAACATCCCCCAGGTGCTCAGAGACATCTACGCCCGCGGCGGCTTTGAGAACCAGCCCGTGTGCTTCCTGGCCACCAACCACACCACCGGCGGCAACTCCGGCAGCCCGGTGCTCAACGCAGACGGCCAGCTCATTGGCATCAACTTTGACCGCGTGTGGGAAGGCACTATGAGTGACCTCGCCTTCGATCCCGAGATTTGCCGCAACATCTCCCTGGATGTGCGTTACCTCCTCTTTGTAATAAAAGAGGTAGGCCACGCGGACTACCTCTTCGAGGAAATGAATTTTGCCGATTAAAGCTCGAAAGACTCGATTTCTTTCACCAGCTTCCCTATAATGGACATCTTCACGTTGTATAAATCGTCGGAGATGTCCACTTTGTAATAGTGGGGGTTGATGAGACGGCGCTCGGCCGGGGAGAAGTGCTGGAGATTGTCCTTGTAGAAGGCCTTCTTCACCTCCAGGGAGTAATAGGGGGCTATGCGCTCGCCGGCCTTGACGGACTGCAGCTGCAGCGGGCGGGCGTCGTAGTGGCCCTCCTCGAAGGTCTTGGTCTTGAAGGAATCGTACTCGTCGCGGATGGTGATGGTCTTGCCCTGCTGGATGGCCAGGTCCATAGCGTCTCCGCGGAGGCAGGTAACATCGGCCTTAAAGACATAGCCGTCCAGGGAATTGCCCTTTTCCTTGTCCTGGGCACTGATGCGCCAGGTAATCTGGAAGCCGGGGTTGATGAGCTTGATCTTGTCTTCGGAGCGTTTGAGAACGGGCTGGTCATCTATCTGCACCAGCTTGTACACATTGCCAAAGCAGGGGGCTGCCTTGGAGGTGGCAATGGCGTCGCCCACACCGTAGCTGTCTATGCGGGCGCCCTGACGCTCCAGGTCCGTGATGAGGTATTCGTCCAGGCCGTTGGTGGCAAAGATCTTACACTTGGTGAGGCCGTGCTCGTCCAGGATGCGGCGCACTTCCTGCGAGAGGTATGCAAGGTCACCGCTGTCCAGACGGATGCCGTAACCGGGGCCGTAGGAATTGTCAATGCCGTTCTCCTTGAAGGAACGGATGGCGTTCTTAATACCGCACTTGAGGGTGTCGTAGGTATCGATGAGGAGAATCAGGTTCTCTCCCTTATGGGTCTTGATGTAATCGCAGAAGGCCTTGTGCTCCCCTTCCACGGTGCTGCCGTAAGAAGTGATGTAGCTGTGGGCCATAGTGCCGGTAGAGGGCACGTTGTTGAAGGCTCCGGTTAGGATGTTGGAGGAGCTGGCGCAGCCGGCAATCTGGGCGGCCTTACCACCGTACACCGCAGCCCAGGGGCCGTGAGCGCGGCGGGATCCGAACTCAGAAACGGGCTTGTCCGTGGAGCGGCACACGCGGGAGGCCTTGGTGGCCACGGCCATCTGGTGGTTGAGGATGCACAGCATAGGGGTCTCCAGCACCTGGGCCTCCACCAGCGGAGCCACCACCGTCACGATGGGCTGGTTGGGGAACACAATCTCCCCTTCCCGCATAGTGTAGAGGTCACCGGTGAACTTCATAGTGCTCAGGTAATGGCGGAACTCCTTGTAGGCGTCTCCGGGAAGGAACTTCTCATAGAACTCCTCCGGCTCCGTGCCCAGGGTCTTGACCATTTCTATCACTTCCTCGGTACCGCTCACAACCGCCCAGTTGTTGTTCTCGGGGGCCTGGCGGTAAAAGAGGTTAAAGACAGCGATTTGCTTGTGCTTGCCGCACTCCAGATAAGACTTTCCCATTGTGTACTGGTACTTGTCCGATACGTATGCGTTGTTAATCTGATTCATTACACCATTCTATATTTATACAAAGATACTCAAAATTTACGTATCTTTGTACTCTATGATTACACTTGAACAGATCAAAGACCTGCAGGAGCGGCTTTCCAATCTGGAAGGCTGCCTGGACATTGCCGGCAAACGGAAAGAGGTGGAGAAAAAGACGCAGGAAAGCCTGGCGCCCGACTTTTGGGACGACCCCAAAGCCGCCGAGGCCTTTCTCAAGAAGCTGGCCGGCGTCAAGTCCTGGGTAACGTCCTACGACAAGGCCCGCGTACAGGCCGATGATCTGGAAGTGCTCTACGACTTTGCCAAGGAGAGCCTCTCCGGCACGGAAGACGAAGCCCTGGAAACCGCAGAGACCAAAGAGCTGGAAGCCGCCTACGCCCAGGCGGTAGAGGCCGTCGAGGCCCTGGAGCTCCGCAATATGCTGGGCAACGAAGGAGACAACCTGGGAGCCGTGCTCACCATCAACTCCGGCGCCGGCGGAACCGAGGCCAACGACTGGAGCGCTATGCTAATGCGTATGTACACCCGCTGGTGCGAGCGAAACGGCTACAAATACACCATCACCTCCCTGCTGGAAGGAGAAGAAGCCGGCATCAAGAGCTGCACCATAGAAGTGGAAGGAGATTACGCCTACGGCTACCTGAAGGCCGAAAACGGAGTGCACCGCCTGGTTCGCATCTCCCCCTTCAACGCCCAGGGCAAACGCCAGACCACCTTCTCCAGCGTATTCGTCTATCCCCTGGTAGACGATTCCATCAACATTGAGATTAACCCCTCCGACCTGGAGTGGGACACTTTCCGCAGCGGCGGCCACGGCGGCCAGAACGTGAACAAGGTGGAAACCGGCGTACGCGTGCGACACCTGCCCTCCGGCATTATGGTAGAAAACACGGAAACCCGCAGCCAGCAGGACAACCGCCAGAGAGCCCTCCTCATCCTCAAGTCCCGCCTCTACGACATAGAGCTCAAGAAGCGTCAGGAAAAGCAGGCCGAACTGGAAGGCCAGAAAAAGCGCATCGAGTGGGGCTCGCAGATCAGAAACTACGTCCTGCACCCGTACAAGCTGGTGAAGGACCTCCGCACCGGTTACAACACGGCCGATACGCAGGGCGTCCTGGACGGAGACCTGAACGAGTTTATGAAAACCTATCTGATGGGTACCGGAACCGCGGTAACGGACCCGGACGATTTAGACTAATCGGATGCCCTCGGCCTTCATAGCTTCGAGGGCTTTTTTGTGCCCTTCGGCCTCTACATAAGCCAGACAATCCTTTAACACCGTAACCTGGAAACCGGCCTTGAGCAGGTCTTCGGCCGTATTGCGTACGCAGTATTCGGTGGCTATGCCGCAGACAATGGGGTTCTTAACCTCCATCAGCTCCAGCACTTCCTGCAAGCTCTGGCCGGCGGCATTGATGCCCTGGAAGCCGCTGTACTGTTCTTCGGCCTGGTTCTCTCCCTTGAAGAAGCACAGCTCTTCCTCTACGAAGGGAAGGATGTCCTTGTGGATCTCTGCCCCTCGGGTGCCCTGCACGCAGTGCGGCGGCCAGGGACCGCCCTGGGCTGCAAACGAGCAGTGGTTCTCCGGATGATGATCCCGGATAAAGAGAATGGGATAAGGGTGATTGCCCTTGATGTAGGCCACGGTATTGGCCACGGCTTTATCGGCCTCCAGGCAAGCCAGGGAGCCATCTATGAAGTCGTAGATCATATCCACGACAATGAGTGCAGAGTCTTTAATCATAGCACAAAGGTAGCAAAAAAATCCCGGCCTTTGAAGCCGGGATTGATTCGTTTAACGATAAATGTTGTACTGGCTGTATAGTGAGCCGTACATCTGGCCCAGGACCTCCAGGTAGGGCTCTCCCTCAAAGACGGTGGTACGGAAGACGGTGTTGTCCACCAGATAGTACTCGATACCGTTCATCACAATGACCTCATAGTCGTCCGGGAGGGAAGTGACCAGAGCACCTGCAGGAGGAACAATGGTGGTAAACACTCCGGAAGGAGATACGGTATAGAATACGCCGTCCTGATAGAAGTACTCGGAGTTTGCGTAGGCGTAGCTCTGCACCAGTCCCATCCTGTTGGCCAGCTCGTAGGCCGAAAGGGCCTTGTTGGAGTTGATGGCGTAGTTGGAATTGCGGGCAATGATGCGGGCGTTCTGCTGCGCAATGATGAGATTCTGCCGGGCAATGACGTTATAGTAGTCGAACACGCTGTCGTAGGTGCGATAGGTGTCGTAGTAGTAGGCGAAGCGGATGGCCCGCAGGATGGCCCTGTCAATGGCTCTCTCCAGAGGAGTGCCAAAAGGAGGACGGCAAATCACATACGAACCGCCATAAGGCCGATAGTAAATGCCATTGTGATAATAATAATCAATACCCCAGTGGCTGATCCGGCGCCAGGAAGGAGGGATGCTGTGGATACGGTATCCGTAGTAGTGAGGAGCGTCTCCATAGAAGTGGCCGGGACGGTCCCAGGCCAGAGGATCTCTCTGACGGGGTGCCACGCGGTACATATTGTGACGGTCGTCTACGCGGATGCCATCGTTATAGCGGTAGTTGTAGCCATTGTCCCTGTAGACCTCCTGGGTGCGGTGCTCCGGATTCTCAACGGCGGTGCCGATAAGGCCGCTGCTGGTCACGTTGGAGGAACGGACGGTGCCGCTGGAGCGCTGGCTCTGCTGCTGAGGCTGCTGCTTGGTCTCTCCGCTCACCACGCGGGTTCCCTCGCTGGAAGAACGGGTAGTAGCGCTGCTGGAGCGAACGGTGCCGCGGGAGCTGCTGCTGGAAGAAGAACTGCTGCTGGAGCGGGTAGCACTGCTGTTGGAAGTAGAGCCACTGCTTCTGCGGTTGTTGTTCTGCTGCTGCACGGTTCCGCTGGTAGAGTTGCTGCCGGAGCGGGTAGCGCTGCTGCTGCCAGTAGTAGCGGTGCCGCTGCTTCTGCGGTTGCTGCTCTGTTGCTGCTGCACGGTTCCACTGGAACGGGTGCTCGAAGAGCTGGAGGTGGAACTGGTAGTAGAGCTGGAGCGGGTGCTGGAAGAGCTGGAGCTGCTTCCGCCGCTTCTGCGGTTGCTGCTACTGCTGCTTCCGCTCTGCTGCTGGGTGGTGGTGCTTCCCCCACCGGAACGGCGGGACTGGGCCCGCATATCAGGTGCGATGAGCATAGCTAAGGCCAGCATCAAGGAAGCTGTAAATGTCATAAACCTTCTCATAGCACAAATAGTTTTAAAAGTTAACGGTATAAGTAATACACTTGGGAAAGCTTCTTGAAAGCCTCAACATCCTTGTTCCAATACTCAACAATGTCCGCGACTTTCATCTGCATTCCAAAAGCCATTCTCACATAATCCGTGCCACAGACCTTATCCAGCATATCGGTGCTGGCCAGCGGATAGGGGTTTTGCTCGGGATAAAGCTCGTTAACGGCCTGCATTACATAGAATTGGACCAGGGTCACGGGGCACGCCTCGTAGTCCGTAAAAGTGAACTGGACGCCGTGCAGAAGAACCCCGCTCTTGCTGCCCGAAATGGGCTTGTAATGAATGGTGCGGAAGGCCACGCCGGGGATGTTGTAGCTGTTGAGGCGGTCCAGCAGAGCGTCTGCGTCTATCCACTCGGCCGCAAAGGTCTCGAAGGGAATGGTATACCCCACGCCGCTGTTGAGCTGGCCAAACTCCCCGGCTATGCCCGACGCCCCATAGCAAAGGGCCGACTGCATAGAAGGGATGTTGGGAGAGGGCAGGATCCAGGGCAGGCCGGTATCCTTGTAGAGCATATCGCGGTGCCAGCCGCGCATAGGAACCACGGTGAGCTTGCACTGCACGGGCTTGAGCCGGCCGCGCGGGCCGCGGTTGAGTTCTTCCTGGTTGATGAGCGTGGCCAGTTCTCCCACGGTGAGGCCGTAGAGGAAGGGTATCTTGTACTGGCTCACAAAGGAGTAGAAGCCGTCTTCTACCACGCAGCCCTCCACCTTATTGCCGCCCAGGGGGTT
>JAEEGG010029316.1_pt1 | contig 10289 bp, 5 predicted proteins | sample 9134161 | NCBI WGS metagenome assembly JAEEGG01 (sample SAMN16246543, study PRJNA631951) | gut metagenome | biome: gut microbiome; feature: rumen; material: CR-attached | host: Bos | place: Iran: Karaj | collected 2018-10 | reverse complement strand
CCAGAAGAAAGTTTTTCCATTGACTTCTGCTGGTTAAGATCCTGAATTCCCTGGGAACGCTGAGCGAACATAGCACTCATATTGTGATTAATAACCATAATAATCTCCTTATAGTTTTGGTTATAAGATAAAACACATTGGTGGGTTTCAAACCACAACGTGGTTTATCTCACGGGTTTCCACCACCCTTATACTTGATTGTCGGGTAAGCAAAAAAAAAGTTTAGGAAAAATTTAAAATTTTTTTTGATTTTTTTGTGGTATAATCTTAAGTGTCATTGTCCGGCTTGACCGGACAATCTAGGGCCCCCGGTCAAGCCGGGGGATGACAGGAGCTTTATGGATTACTTATTAATGGGCGCGGCTGTCTGCGTAATAATTGCTCTTATAGCCTGGTACATCAAATATTCTAATAAAAAAAATCAGAAAAGCACCCGCCAGAAGAATCTGCAGCCGGTAAAATGCCCGCTCTGCGACTCAAATCTCTTTGTTGGCGAAAATATCATATCAAAAGTCTACCGCCCCATGAATGTTCCCGACCAGCTTATGATTGTTATGGGTTGTCCCCACTGTTATCCGCGGCTGGAACCCGGCTTAAAGAGAATCTGCCCTGTCTGCCATAAGGAAGTGGCCCTGGATCAGAGCCTCACAGCCCGTCTTTTCAATAAAGCAATGGGAAAAAAACACGTTCATGTAGTAGGCTGCTCAAACTGTCACAAGCCTCGTGCCCAGTAAAAATTACTTAAAAATTTGACTTATGCCGATAATGATTTATACTTAAATAACGCAACTTTATATATTTTTTGTGAGGCAGGCTTATGGAAGAACAGTTTATAGAAGAAAACACAACTGAAAAGAAAGAAAAGAAACAGCGCAAGGAATCACTGCTTTTTAAGTATGGTGTAATTGCCTTTCTTGAAATCTTTGCCTTTATTTCTGTATTTCTTGTATTTATGTCAAGAAATATCAAAAGTCCAATCAGAAGTATTTATGATGAATCTGTAGACAACTTTCTTGATTCTGCCATAGATAACGTTCAGATGTGGTTTGATAATCAGGTTACAGTTATGAACGTATTCCAGCGTGCTGTAGTAGACCCTGTTGATAGCCCGAATCACATTAAAAACAGAATTCAGCACATGGTAAAACCAGAAGGCTTTGAATATGTAATGATTTTCTGGGATACAAATACCGACGCAAAAGACGGTGGACCGGAAACCTTCAATACGAAGGGTGGTTCTTCTGTTGCGGGTATTTTGCAGAAGGAATATTACGTAAATCACAAAAAGAGTAATGTTTCGGTATGGCTGGAATCTCCTCGTGTAGCTGCCGCTGGTGGTTTTACAATGCCTCTCTTTGTTAAATCAGAATTTACAGATGAAAGAACCGGTCAGAAGGTTTCTGGAGGTTGTGTAGGCTTCCTGGAACTCGAGCCAATCAATAAGCTTGGTAAAAGCTTCTATGAAACAGGACGTATTTCTGTTTATGATGATACAGGTGCAGTTCGCGCCGGTGATGATATTCTTGCGGAAGAAAATACAGATCACCTGCAGATTTACACAAAGACCTTTACCCTTGCCAACAAGGAATGGACAGTTGTTGCTTCTGTAGAAACTGCTGAAATGCACCAGATTTCTGCTCAGCTGCAGAAGATTTCTCTGGCTGGTGGTTTCTTGATTGCTATCATCCTTATGATTCTTGAACTTCTTATCATCAAAATCATCATTGGTAAGTTTGAAGCTATTAAGAAGAATATTGATGACCTTAACACTGGTGATAAGGACCTTACAAAGCGTCTTGAAATCTTCCATAACAACGAAATCTCTCAGGTTAAACGTTCTGTAAACACCTTCGTAAATACAGTACACGAAACTGTAAGCGAAATTGGTAATGCTAACTATAATCTTAAAGAAACCTTTGAAAGCGTTAAGGGACAGCTGGATGCAACAAGAAGTCAGATGGACAACATCTCGAGCGAAATACAGGCTGCTACCTCAACTCTTGAAGCAGAGGATAAGAGCGTAACTGATACCTCAGAACTTGTAGCACAGATTTCTTCTAATATTACAACTCTTAATCAGATGATTGATTCTCAGGTAGAGTCTATTACACAGGCCAGTGCCGGAATTGAACAGATGATTGGAAATATTCAGTCTATCACAGGTTCTGTAGATAAGATGGCTGGTGAATTTACCGAGCTTAATGCCGCAACCGTAGAAGGAATTGAAAAGAACCGTATTGTAAACGAGCTTTTGAACTCTGTACTTGCCCAGAGTAAGACTCTGCAGGATACCAACATGGTAATTGCAAGTATTTCTTCTCAGACAAACCTGCTTTCTATGAACGCCATGATTGAGTCTGCACATGCGGGCGAAGCCGGAAAGGGATTCGCAGTCGTTGCTGAGGAAATCCGAAAGCTTGCTGATACATCTGCAACACAGTCTAAGAGCATTGGTGAAAACCTTAAGCTCATTGCTGAAAATATCAAGAAGGTAGTAGAAAGTGCCGACTTGAGTAAGGCCAGCTTCGAGGTTGTATCTGAAAAGACAAACAATACTTCTGAACTGGTTTACTCTATTAAGAAGGCTACAGAGGAACAGAGCGAAGGTTCTAAGCACCTGCTCGAAACTCTTTCTACAATGAACAATATTTCTGTAAGCGTACAGCGCTCAAGTAAGAAGATTGGTGACCGTGCCCTTACAGTCCTCGATGCAATTGCGGGTCTTAAGGAATCTTCAAAGAACATGGCTCAGAACTTCAACAAGATTGTATCTACAACCGAAGTTACCCAGCAGACAACACAGAACCTGAACCAGCTCACCGAAGACATGACCAACGCCGTAAACAATATCTCCGAACGCATCGACGAGTTCAAGGTTTAACTGCCGTAGAGAGTATTCATAAAATTAAAATTTAAGAGTACACGTAACACATCTGTCACGTAGAAAAAAAATGGCCTGAGACAACATCATCCCCGTTGGCTCAGGTCTTTTTTTTGCGAAGTGACAGATGTGGTTTTATATGTACATTCTTGCTTTTTTCCGTTAATATCATTTTATGAATATTATAGTAGTAGGTAGTGGTGGTCGTGAGCACACCATCTGCTGGAAAATTGCTCAGAGTCCTGTTGTTGATAAAGTAGTTGTTGTACCGGGAAACGGTGGCACTGCTTATGAAGCTAAATGTGTAAATATTAATCCCAAAGATTGTGACTATATCAAAGAGGGTGAAAACCCTTACGTTGCTATTGCAAAGCACGAAAACTGCCGCATGTGTGTAGTTGGACCGGAAGACCCTTTGTGTGCCGGCCTCGCAGACGAGTTCTGGAAGGCTGACATTCCTGTTGTTGGTCCAAAAAAGGCTGGTGCCCAGCTTGAAGGCAGTAAAGATCTGTCGAAAAAATTCATGAAGGAATACGGCGTAGCCTGTCCTGCAAGCGAAACCTTTACAAATAAAGAAGAAGCCTGTGAATATATTAAAAAGCACGGTGCACCAATCGTTGTTAAAGCAGATGGTTTAGCCGCTGGTAAAGGTGTAGTTGTTGCCGCAACTGTTGAGCAGGCAATTGAGGCTGTAGAAGATATGATGGGTAAGGGCAAGGTTGGAGATGCCGGAAAGAAGCTCGTAATTGAAGAGTATCTTGAAGGTGTTGAGATTTCTGTTCTCGCTGCTGTATCAGTTACTCCAGAATACGCCGTGAGCGGTTCTGCTACTATTGTTCCATTCCTCCCAGCCCGCGACCACAAACGTCTTTTAGACGGTGCTAAAGGTCCTAATACCGGTGGAATGGGTGCTGTTTGTCCTCTTGAAGATGTCACAGACAAAACAATGAAGCAGTTTAACAAAGACATTCTTCAGCCAACTCTTAATGGTCTTATTAAAGAAAAGTTTGATTACCGCGGATTTATCTTCTTTGGTGTAATGCTTACAAATAAAGGTCCAAAGCTGCTGGAATACAATTGCCGTCTTGGAGACCCTGAAACTCAGGCTGTTCTTCCTTTGATGGATTTTGATTTTACTTCTATGTGTACTGCAATCCTGAACGGTACTCTTAAAGACTTTGAAATGAAGTGGAAGCCTGGATATCAGGTTGCGCCATGCGTTGTAAGCGGCGGATACCCTGGAGTTTACGAAAAGGGTAAGGAAATCACAATTAATAAGCCGCTTTTGAATGCAAGTACTGCTAAGATTTTTGTTGCGGGAGCTGTTGCAGGCCGCCGTCACGAAAATGACCTGCTTACAAGCGGCGGACGTGTTCTTGCCTGCTCTGCTTACGGTTCATCTTTTAAGGAAGCATGGACAAAGGCTTACCAGGGAATAAGCGCCATTAAGTTTGAAGGCGCCTTCTTCCGCAAGGATATTGGTTTACCAGGAGCCGCAGAAAGCGGAAAGCTTTAATTTCTTACTGTACGCTGTACAGCAAATCTTCGTAGCTAGGGAAAGGTTTGTATTCTTCGCCGAGTAGAGGTTCTATCTGGTCGGCGATGGCGCGAACTTCTTCCATAGCTGGAATTACAACCTTTGCATAGGCATGAGCACGCTGCATGAGGTCGGCAATTGCGCGGGTTTCTTCGTGCTTTGCGGCAAGGGCGTCTGCCTTGTTTGAAAGGTCGTTTACCAGAGTATTCAGTTTTTCCATGAGTTTGAGACCGGCGTTGCACATTGTCATAACGCGCTGCATCTTAAACTCTGTATCAGCAAGAACATTAAGATATTTGAAGGCTGCCGGAATGATGTCTTTGTGAACCATTTCCAGCATTGTATTTGATTCGATGTTAATAACCTGGCAGTATTTTTCCAGTTTGATGTCGTAGTGGCTCTTCATTTCTTCCGGAGTATAGATTCCAAGTCTTGTGAAGAGGTCGATATTCTTCTGGTCTACATAGTGCTCGATAGCCTTTGGAGTTGTACGGTAGTTTTTAAGGCCGCGCTTTTCTGCTTCTTCAATCCATTCCTGACCATAGCCGTTTCCGTTGAAGAGGATGCGCCAGTGAGCGGTGATTTCGCGCTTAATCAGCTTCTGAAGGTCTTCGTCGAAGTTCTTTGACTGTTCAAGCTCGTCTGCAAAGGCGCGGAGTGAATCTGCCAGAATCGCATTCATTATTGTATTTGGGCCGCTGATAGAAAGAGCGCTTCCTACTGAGCGGAACTCAAAACGGTTTCCTGTAAAGGCAAATGGCGAAGTACGGTTGCGGTCTGTTGAATCCTTTGGAATTGGTGGAAGAACGTCTACGCCGATTGTAAGCTTGCCGCCCTTTGTTCCGTCGTATTCTGTGCCGTCTTTAATTGCCTTAAGAACGGCATCCAGTTCATCTCCAACAAAAATTGAAACGATTGCTGGTGGCGCTTCGTTTGCTCCAAGTCGGTGGTCGTTTCCGGCAGAGGCAACAGAGTAGCGGAGCAGATCCTGATTTTCGTCTACGGCTTTAATAACAGCTGTAAGGAAAAGAAGGAACTGGGCATTGTCGCGTGGAGTTTTTCCAGGGCTGAAAAGATTTTCTCCCAGATCTGTTGCGATAGACCAGTTATTATGTTTACCGCTTCCGTTTACGCCTTCGAATGGTTTTTCGTGAAGGAGGCAGATAAGGCCGTGGCGGCGGGCTACCTTCTTCATGATTTCCATTGTCAGCTGGTTCTGGTCTGCGGCGAGATTGCTTGTTGTAAAAATTGGAGCCATTTCGTGCTGAGCAGGCGCAACTTCGTTGTGTTCTGTTTTTGCGTAGATTCCAAGCTTCCAGAGCTCTTCGTTCAAATCTTCCATGTACTTGATTACGCGAGGCTTGATAGCCGCAAAGTACTGGTCATCCATTTCCTGGCCTTTTACAGGGCGGGCACCAAAGAGAGTGCGACCGCACATTTTAAGGTCCTTGCGTTTCTGGTAGAGCTTTTCATCAATTAAGAAATATTCCTGTTCAGGGCCCATTGTTGTAGTAACGTGCTTTGCCTTGTTACCAAAGAGCTTGAGAACGCGGAGGCTCTGCTCGTTGATTGCTTCCATTGAGCGGAGGAGAGGAGTCTTTTTATCGAGAGCTTCACCGTTATAAGAACAGAAGGCTGTAGGAATACAAAGAGTGTGGTCCTTTACAAAAGGATAAGAAGTAGGGTCCCATACAGTGTAACCGCGGGCTTCGAAGGTAGAACGCTTACCGCCGTTAGGGAAGCTTGAAGCATCCGGCTCACCCTTAATCAACTCCTTTCCGGAAAAGTTCATGAGGATTTTACCTTCATCGGCAGGTGTAAGGAAGGAATCGTGTTTTTCGGCTGTAATACCTGTGAGCGGCTGGAACCAGTGTGAATAGTGAGTGGCTCCCTTAGAAATTGCCCACTGTTTCATTGCTTCGGCAATCTGATTTGCGGCCTCCAGGTCCAGGGGAGTTCCTTCTTCCATTGTGTGCTTAAGAGCCTTAAAGGTCTGCGATGGAAGCATTTCCTTCATAACCGACTGGTTAAAAACCAGACTTCCAAAAAGTTCAGGAACATTAGTGTTTGCCATGAGAAACTCCGTATATTACCCTATATGGGCCGCGCCATTGCGATTTTTATACATTCAATTTTAGTGATTTTCAGGCCTCTTTGCAATCAAATTTCCGAAATCAAAAAATGTGTGGTATACTGTAGCAAATGATTTTAGCTCATATTTCAGATTTACATTTAGGAAAATCACTTCATAATTTTTCTTTAATTGAAGATCAGGATTACATTCTTGACCAGATTGCAGACATTCTTGTTGAAAAAAAAGTTGATGTTTTAATAATTGCCGGTGATGTTTATGATAAAAACGTTGCACCGGAGGCAGGAATCAGGGTTTTGCGAAAATTCCTGGGCCGCCTGGTTGAAGCAAAGATAAAAGTAATGATTATCAGCGGAAACCATGACTCTGCAGAACGCCTTACCTTTGGCGGCGAATTTATGACGGAAAAGGGAATCTATTTTTCCAAGGTTTATGATGGAGTGATTGAGCCTGTTAGCTTTAAGGATTCTTTCGGGCCGGTGAATTTTTATCTGCTTCCTTTTATAAAGCCTTCTACGGTTCAGCATTATTTTGAAGATGAGAAAATTGATTCCTGGGACGCCGCAGTGCGCTGTGCTGTAAAGCATCTGAAAATCAATACCAGCGAAAGAAATGTAATTGTTGCCCACCAGAATATCATGAGTGCCGAGCGCTGCGAATCAGAAGAAACTTACATCGGTGGTCAGGATGCCGTAAGTGACGATATTTTTAAGGATTTTGATTATACGGCCCTAGGTCACATTCACCGCCAGCAGAAAATAGGCAAATACAATGTAATGTTTTCCGGAACACCTCTAAAGTATTCAACTTCAGAATTTGACCATAAAAAAGTTATGCCGCTTATAAAGCTTGGTGAAAAAGGAAAGGTTGATATAGAACTGATAGATCTTCTTCCAAAGCGGGACCTGAGGAAAATAAGCGGTACGCTTGATGAAATTATGACCATGTCCGCAAAGGATCCGAATAATCATGAGGATTTTATTGATATCACCCTTACAGATGAAAACGAGGTTATGGATGCCATTTCAACCCTGCGTTCTGTGTATCCGAATGTAATAAAGATATCTTATGAAAATATGGCAACGCGAGCAGCAGAAGAAATCGAAAAACTTGGTAAAATGGATAAACAGAATCCCGAGGAAATCTTTGAAGCCTTTTTCAATTCCCGCCGTGGCAGAGAAATGTCACCAGAAGAAAAGGATTATATTCATTCACTTATTGAAAAAATCTGGGGAGAAGACTGATGCGACCATTAAAGCTTGTAATGACAGGATTTGAATCCTATAAGGACAGAACAGAAATAGATTTTGAAGAACTTGGAAGCAGAGGTCTATATCTGATAACCGGTGATACGGGTGCCGGCAAGACAACCATTTTTGATGCCATTACCTTTGCGCTTTACGGTAGTCCAAGCGGTTCTGACAGAAGTGTAGAAATGCTTCGCTCTCATTTTGCAGATGAAAACACACCGACTGAGGTTGAATTTGATTTTGAAGCAAATGGCAGAAAATATCATATAAAAAGGAATCCGGATTATGAACGAAAGGCTTTGCGTGGTGAAGGAACTACAACCCAAGCGGCAAACGCCGAACTGTCTTTCCCGGGAGACGGACAGGGGCGGGAACCTGTAAGTGGAGTTTCAAAAGTAAATGCCGAAGTTGTAAATATTTTGAATCTGAATAAAGACCAGTTCTGTCGGGTTGCAATGATTGCCCAGGGACGCTTTCAGGAGCTGCTTCTTTCTAAAAAAGAAGACAAGGGTAAATTGTTCCGCGAGCTCTTTCATACAGAAAAATATGAAAGTCTGCAATCAACATTAAAATCTGATAAGAGCCAGGCAGAAAGATTTCTGGAAGATTTAAAGCTAAGGCTTTCAGAAGCCCTTTCAAGAATTGAAGTAAATGAAAATGATGAGGCCGCAGAAAAAATCAATTTAATAAAAACGAACAGCTTCATTAAGGATGAAGAAATTGAGCTTTTAAGAGAATTCGTTTCTAAGGATGAAAAGGTATTAAAAGAAATTCTTGCAAAGATTTCCGAAACTGAAAAGAAACTGGAAAAAACAAATGCAGAGCTTCAGCTGGGGCAGACAAGACAAAAGCTGGAAGAACAATGTGCTGCCAGTGAAGAAGAGGAAAAGCAGAAAACAAGCCGGCTTGAAGAACTGACGGAGGCTATGCAGACCGCAGAAAATGCGGCTAAGGAAGTTCCGGAGCTTGAAAAAAATCAGACTCTGCTGGAGGCTTCGCTTAAAGACTACAAGGAAATTGCTGACACAGAGGCAGGCTTGAAGAGTCTTTGTGAAGAAATAGCTTCAGATGAAGAGGCACTTAAAGAAGCAGAAGCGGAAAAAAGTCAGCTGGAAGAAAAGCTTAAAAAAAATAAAGCAGAAACGACGGCTTTGAAGAATGCAGGAGAAAAGACCGGCGTTCTTGCAGCGGCACTTGAAAAAATCAGCGAAGAAAATAAAGCCCTCAAGGAAATCGAAGATTTTGTAGAGGAACTTGTTTGTGATAAAGAAAAGCTCCTAAGCGCCCAGGAGAAGGCAGATGCGGCAATAGACAAGGCTTCGCAGCTGCAGAAGGCTTATGCAGAAAAGCTCCGTCTCTATAATCTGGAGCAGGCAGGAATTCTTGCGGAGGGCTTGAAAGAAGGAGAGCCTTGCCCGGTTTGCGGCTCAAAGGAGCATCCGAAGCCGGCGGCAAAATCTTCACAGGCACCGAGCCAGAAGGAACTGGAAGAAGCTCAGAAAGAGGCAGACGCCGCAGTAAAGGATTCAACTGCAAAGTCTGTTGATGCGGGTGAAAAGAAGAAGGCTGTAGAAAAAGAAGAGGAGCAGATTAACAGACTGCTGGAAAAATATCTTGAAGGCCTGAAGGTAGAGGACGAATCGCTCAAGCAGAAAATTGAAGAAAGAAAAAATCAGTTAAAGCTTGAGGCAGATAAAAAGAATCAGGAGCTTGAAAAAGAAGAAGCAGATAAGAAACGCCGGGCAGAAATAGAAAATGAGATTCCGAAAGCAGAAGCGGCAATAAAGAAAATTACAGAAGAAGCGGGCCAGCTTTCTGCAAAGATTTCCGGAAATAAAGCAAAGAATGATGAAATCCTTAAGAATCTGAATGAGAAAAAGAAGGGCTTAAAATATAAAACTCTGGAAGAGGCAGAAAATACTAACGCGGCTCTTAAGCTTGAGATCTTAAAACTGAAAGATAATGAAAAAAAAGCCCGCGAAAATAAAAATGCCTGTGACAAGGAAATTGCGGCCTTAAAAGGTCAGATTGAAAATATCAAAAATCAGCTGAAGGAAAGTAAGCCGGTAGATCTTGAAAAACTTAACAAGGAAAAGGATAAGCTTTTAGAGCAGAAGGATGCGCTTGGCGAACAAAGGGATTCTATTAATAAACGCAGTGCTGTAAATCAGGAAAGCCTGCGCACTGTAGAAGAGCTGGTTCCGGAAATAGAAAAGGCAGGAGAGCGCTATAGTATGATAAGTGCTTTAAGCGAGGTTGCGGCCGGTTCTAACCGCGGAAGCCGAGGAAAGCCTTCGCTAGAAACTTATGTGCAGATGCACTGTCTGGATCAGATTAACCTCCGGGCAAATCTCCGCCTTAAAAAAATGACCGACAATAAATATGAGCTGCGCCGCCGGATAGAAAAAGACGGCTCGGAGCTGGGACTCGACCTGAATGTAAGAGACTTTTATACAAGCCGTGAAAGGGAGGTTCAGAGTCTTTCCGGAGGTGAACAGTTTCAGGCCTCTTTGTCTCTGGCCCTTGGAC
>JAEEGG010029312.1_pt1 | contig 10290 bp, 7 predicted proteins | sample 9134161 | NCBI WGS metagenome assembly JAEEGG01 (sample SAMN16246543, study PRJNA631951) | gut metagenome | biome: gut microbiome; feature: rumen; material: CR-attached | host: Bos | place: Iran: Karaj | collected 2018-10 | reverse complement strand
CCGCATCGGCGCGGCGACGGCCGCAGCCCGCTTCGCCCGGACAATGGCACGCGCCCGGCAGCCATTCAGCATTCAGCACTCAGCATTCAGCATTCGGAATCGCCGCCCCCACGCGATCATCTTCCGCCCGTTCGCGTCGCTCCCGAAGAGTTCGACGACGAGCCGCGCCCCGCCGCGATTTCGCCCGTCCGGTCGTTCGTTCATGGGTCGAAGAAACCGCCTCCGCGTTGGGCGCGGGGCTCGATCAGGAGGGATGGTCCGGGGACTGTCCCTCGCCTCGGCCAATGGTCGGCGGGCCTTCCGCCGCCATTAGCGGCGTTGGGTCTTCCGGGTAGAGGTCCGCGTAGGAAAAGCCTTCCCCGGTCGATTCGTCCTCCGGCGCGTCCTTCATCCGGGCGTAGAGCGCGGCGCCGACGGCCAGGAGGACGGCGTCCCAGCGCTTCTTGTCCTTGAAGAGCGCCTCGTAGGCCGCCCGGTTCTCCCGGTAGGCCTGCATCGCGGTCGCCTCGAATTCGTGCGGGAGGACGTTGTGCAGGAAGATCTGCTCCCCGTCCTGCCGCGCCGAGCGGCGCAGCCGCGTGTTTTCCTTCAGTTTTCCGAGCAGGGTGTCCATCATCACGCGGTCGCCTTCGTCGAAGGTGCCCGCGTAGTTGGCGTTGGCCATGTCGACGACTTCCTGCAGCAGGTTCGTCCGGTCGTCCGGGCTGCCTGGCTTGCGCGGCTTGGCCGGCGGCAGCACGGTCGGCTTGGCCTCGAGGGAGATCCTGCCCCGCCACGTCTCCTCGAGCTTCCAGTATTCGAGCTTGACGCGGTTGCCCAGGACGAACGGCTCCTTCGGGTCTTCCGGCAGGAGCGGCAGCAGATACGAGCACAGGACGTATTCCCGGTGCAGGTCCTTGTCGAAGGTTCGGACGATCTGCGCTATGTACCCGTACCACTTCACGAAGTTGCGGAGCGTTCGCCGGAACTGGTAGCGCCGCTCCTGCCCGAGCTTCGCGTAGGCCTCCGCGGCCGGCAGCAGCGCGGAGGAGACCTGCCCCTGCACGGTCGCCGCCCGCGCCGCGTCCGCCCCGAAGTAGATGCCCGAGACCTTCTCCACGTCCGCGTCGCCGTAGACGCCGTAGTCCCGCAGCTCCTTCTGCGTCCGGTAGATCCGGTCCACGTCGATCTCCCGCTCCAGGCTCGTCTCCTGGTAGTATTCCTGGAAGGCGGCGCGAATGTCCTCGGCGGTGTTGACGAAGTCCAGCACGAAGGTGTCGTTCTTGTCCGGGCAGGTCCGGTTGAGGCGGCTCAGCGTCTGGACCGCCTTGAGGCCCTTGAGCTTCTTGTCCACGACCATCGTGTGCAGGAGCGGCTCGTCGAACCCGGTCTGGTACTTCTCCGCCACCACGAGGATGTTGCCCTCCTCCCGGAAGACCTCCTTCGTCTGGCTTTCCGCGACGTGGCGCCCCGCGCGGTCGACGTTGAGCGAGGGCTCGGTCCACGAGCGCTTCGTGACCGGGTCCTCGATCTCGCCCGAGAACGCGGCGAGGATCTCGATGTCGTCGTAGCGCCGCCGGCGCAGATAGTCCTTGATCTCGTGGAAATACCGCACCGCCGCGAGGCGCGAGGACGTGACGACCATCATCTTGCCCGCGCCGCCGATCGCCTTGCGCGTGATGTCGCGGAACGTCTCCACGACGATCTGCGACTTCTGCTGGATGTTGTAGGGGTGCAGCGACTCGAAGCGCCGGATGAGCTGCAGCGCGCGGCTCGTCGGGACGGTCGGGTTGTCCTCGGTCGCCTTCGCGATCCGGTAGCACGTGCGGTAGGTCGTGTAGTGCTCCAGCACGTCGCGGATGAACTCCTCCTCGATCGCCTGCCGCATCGAATAGACGTGGAAGGGCCGGAACGAGCCGTCCGGCTGGGGGTCGCCGAACTGCTCCAGCGTCTCGCGCTTCGGCGTCGCCGTGAACGCGAAGAAGCTCAGGTTCCGGTGCCGCCCGTGCGCCGCCAGCTCCTTCGCGAGGCGCCCCTCGTCGTCGAGCAGCTCCTCCTCGGTCTTCCCTTCGATCTCCGCCATCTCGGAGAGCGCCTCCGTGAGGTCCGCGAGCCCCTCGCGCAGCTTTGCCGCGCTGCGGCCCGTCTGGCTGCTGTGCGCCTCGTCCACGATCACCGCGTAGGCGCGGCCCCGGACCTTGTCGATCTCCTCGTAGATGACCGGGAACTTCTGCAGCGTCGTCACGACGATGCGCTTGCCGTCGTTGAGCGCGTCGCGCAGGTCCTTCGAGCTCTTCTTGTCGTCGATCGCCACCACCTGCCCGAGCGTGTGGTCGAAGCTCGTCACCGTCTCCTGCAGCTGCGCGTCGAGGACCGTCCGGTCCGTCACGACCACGACCGACGAGAACACCGGCCGGTTCTCCGCGTCGTGCAGGCTCCCGAGCCGGTAGGCGAGCCACGCGATCGAATTGCTCTTGCCCGACCCCGCGCTGTGCTGGACGAGATAGTTGCGCCCCGGCCCCCGCGCCCGCACGTCCGCGACGAGCTTCCGCACGACGTCCAGCTGGTGGTAGCGCGGGAAGACGACCTGCCGCTTCTCCACCGTCTTCTCCGTGCCGTCCGCCTGGCGCTTCTTCTCGCGCCGCACCTGCAGGTCGACGAACTTGCGGAAGATGTCCAGCAGCTTGTCCTTCTGCCAGGCCTCCTCCCAGAGGTAGTGCGTCACGTAGGTCGCGTCGTCCGGCGCCGGCGGATTGCCCCGCCCGCCGTCCATCCCCGGCCCCGCGCTGCCCTGGTCGAACGGCAGGAAGCGCGTCCGGTCGCCCTCCAGTTTCGTCGTCATCCGCGCGCGGTAGAGGTCCGCCGCGAAGAAGACCAGGACGCGGTGGTTGAACGAGAAGCTGGGCTCGCGCGGGTCGCGGTCGCCCATCCACTGGACCATCCCGTCGTCCACGCTCTGCCCGCGCAGCTGGTTCTTGAGCTCGATCGCCACGAGCGGGATGCCGTTCACCGCGAGCAGCATGTCCACGCTCTTGCCGTTGGCGTTCGAGTAGTGCCACTGCCGGATGCACTGGCAGACGTTCTTGCGGTAGCGCTCCGCGTCGCCCGAATTGAGCGCCGTCTCCGGCGCGAAGTAGCAGACCCTGAAGTCGATGCCGCGGTGCTTGAAGCCGTGGCGCAGGACCGAGACCATCCCGTCGGCCTCCACCGCGCCCTCGAACGCGCGGTAGAACCGCTCCTCCGGGTCCGACGCCCCCTGGCGCACGAGCCGCTGCCACGCGACCGGCTGCGTGTCCTTCACGAACGAGACGAGCGTCGCCAGGTCGAGCGCCTTCCCCGCGGCGTTGCCCGCGCGGTAGCCCGCGTCCGTCGCCTTCGTCCAGCCGCCCTCCTGCGACGTCAGCCACGCCTCGATGTCGGCTTCGAACTGCTTTTCCGTGTCGTTGCTCATGCGATCTTCCTTTTTCCTGTCACGGTTTCGTAGATCAGCGATTTCTTGTAGACGCCGAGGTCTTCGATCAGTTGCTTCTTCTCCTCGATCAGCGCGTCGATGGACGCGCACTTCTCGTCGAGATAGGCGGCGATGGCGCGTTGTTCGGGAAGTGGAGGAAGAAGTATGGCGAGATTCTTAAGCAGGGTTTGCGACAAAGAAGCGCGCGTTACAAGAGTAAGTTGTCGCGAGAAAAATGACTGAAATCCCACATTCCGAAAATAATACTTCGAGAAATCAACGGACATCTTTTCGGTTTGGGGTCGAACGCGAATCAGGAAACCTGCAAAAGTGGCGTGTGGGATGGAATGCAAGCAAACGGCAGCTTTTCCGATGTCATCAATGGTTTCTGATGTCCGCGTAAAGAAAACATCTCCTCGACGAACCGAATACTCGTCTTGCTCTTCTGGTGAACTCAATACCAAACCGTCGACTTTTTCGGGAAGCCAATCGTTTTTGAACACATCTGAATAACTGACGAAAGGACTTCCCTCTCCAAAGAAATCTCCCCCTTTGCTAATCCCATTCTTCAACATTCCGAAAAAGCGCAGTTTCTCGACTTCCCACTCTTCCGGAATTTCGCCGATCCATTCCACCCCGCTGTCCTTCATCTTGGCGTGGGGATCGAGACCTTTCGTGACGGCCTGGAAGACGACGGACTGCTTCCACTTCGCGTATTCCTCGATGCCCGACTTCGCCTCCTCGACGATCGCGTCGATCGCCGCGCACTTCTCGTCCAGGAAATCCGCGATCGCGCGCTGCTCGGGGAGAGGGGGAATGGCAGAAACGGCACTCCCTACGATTTCCCAATTGGCACGAGGCATCTTGGTTCCATATGTCGACATGTTCACGTAATCGACAAATGTAGGCGAAAGGAGCGCGAATTTCAGAAATCTTGGATTTGTTTTGGATGTTCGCAAAACCAAAAACTCCGAAGAACAGCATCCATCCCATTCAGACAGAAGGCACTTTGCAAGATAGGGCCGCAGTTTTCCGAAAAGAACATCTCCTTTCTGAATCGCAATGGTTGAACTCTCTGCGGGGAATGCTTCCTCCGGGGCAGGCAAAAATCTTCCAGTGCCGCTTTCCACATTTTCGAGTCCAATGTAATTATCGTTGCTGGCGGAGCGAGAGGAGACTATGGATGCAAGACTTTTGACGCGGGCAATATCCCACCCCTCCGGGATGTCTCCCAGCCACGGCACGCCGCTCGTCTTCATCTGACGAGGAATAGTCGCAATCATTTTGCCGCTCCTTTTTGTGTGTACCGTTTGTCGAACTCACTTATGATTGCGCGAGAAAAGTACGGTTTCTTAATCCCTTTCGGCTTGGTTGGATCCAGATACCGGATTGTTCCGAATCTGGAATTCAGCATCAGCTCTTTTCGCAGAGCGTGATATTTGCCATCAACCTTGAAATCTAAATACCGGTTTCGCAAAACACTAGTCAACTCGTCGTAAGACATAGGGTACTTCTCCCTGATCTGTTCTTCGCTCAGGTGTATTGGGAGAGCGTCGGGGCTATTGGAAAACGTAAACGGAATTGCCGCAGGATCGCTAACTCGGACGAATTTGATTTCAACATTTACCGAAACATGAAACTGCGAATCCTGATTTTCTGTAGCATTTGCAATTTTGTTGAAATGTTCCAGAAACCGATGCTCCTCCGCCGTCACCTGCGATTGAAACATCCGCGGGAGATCTCCAAAAGTCAACGGCATCAAAAGACAATCGAATTCAGACAACGTACGACCAAACCATTTTTTCAACAGAATGACATAGTTTTGGAGAGACGCCATCCCCAGTTCCTGCATTTTTTGGACAAGTTCTGCGGATTGGGACACAAAGTGAACTGATGAATCACGATAATCGCCAACCAATGAAATGTTGTCATAGACGGCTTTCTCGATTAGACCACTGTCAAATAGTTTCTTGGCAAGATAGTCAATTGATGACGTGAACGGAAGTTTCGAGCGGGTCCGTTTGATGTACCGCTTCTTTGTCTTTCCTCCATTCTTCCCGGTTCTTGTTTCATAGCAATACAGAAGTCGAATGTCGTTTTTGCCATCCTTCAGTATTTTTGCCTTGAAAAGAAGTTCCCATGCATTTACGTCGAGAATAGCAAACGACTCCGCCCGGTAGGGAAATGCGGGTTTGTTGTATATTTCTACTGCGGCTGACATGGCCGCGATGGACCGTTCCAACAGTTCCGTCGATCGTGCTTTCATCTCCGCCTCCGTGCGATTGCCTAATCCATGACAGGTCCATTCTGCTCTTTGCGGAGCGCGGGAACGGGTTTGTTGGCCAAAATCTCGGGAAGATGGTTGCGAATGACCTCGGTGGCATCTTGGGTCGGCTTCAACCTTTGTGCAATCAGTTGCTTCGTTTCAACTGAAATCCCGAACAAGTCAGGATAAACGGACGAGGGCAAGATTCCGGCAGACTGCAAGAAATCACGGCTTTCTTTTCGAAGAGCCTTCTTGAAAACGAACTGAATCAATTTCGCGTCATTGAAGTTGGTTTTGCAACCGTTCTTGCCTGCAAGGCATTCTTCAAGCCCTAGGTCCATCGGCTGGGCGTCCGCGGGCAACTCCAAACTGCGTTTCAGTGCCACCATGAACGGAGAAGACACGCAACTTGATAACAAAAAAAGGCCTCGTTGCGCGCGCTGCCTGACATTCGGCTTTTCAGCGTAGAGATAGAGAGCCGGCAATTTCTGCGATTCCAGCAGCAATTCGTCGAGGTCCGCCGCAAAAATCCGTTCCGCAAACTTCCTGTTTTCCACAATCCGCTTGTAGGCATTGTCTTTAGTTTTCTTGAAAATGCGGAAGAAATCAAGCACGGGCCGAGCGGCGGGGAGGTCGGATTCGTTACGGTTTATCAGTTCATTGATCTGATCAGGAGTAAGTTTCTTGGACAATTCGTCAATTCCCGGGATTCTGCTTCCCTGCTTGGATTGCGCATACCAGTCTTTCATCTCATTGCGCGCAACCGCCCAGACCGCAAAATCCTCCGACGAATCGTCTTCAAGAGCAAAAAACAATGCGAAAAACGGAGTTTCTGTAAAGTCAACCAACCGGGTCGGGACACCGTGATGGCGCATCAGCATCATCCATTCCAAATTCGAAAGATCGCCGTTTTCAATCAGTGCGTGAGCCTGCCGCTTGAATTCCTCGATGGCAGTTTGTTCGGTTGCCCGGAAAAAGCGTTCGGGATCCCGCAGATGTTCGCATGCGACACGATTCATGCGTTCGAGGGAACTGGTAATGGGCCAACCGGCATTGGACTGACCGCGGAAGATCCATTTTTTGTCTCCGAACACTTCCCCGAATCCGACCAAAGAAACGCGTTCGCCCTCCTGCAATCGCAAAACCGCCTTCGTCCAATTGGCAAGGTTGTCGACGTAGATTCGCAGATAAGAGCAAGGTGTTTTCGTGGGGATCGCCATTACTTCACCTCGGGTTCAACATTGTGAAAGCAAGTTGTTCTCATTCCGTTCGACCTTGTCTGCCTAAGTTTCGAACACCTACACGGGAAGAACCATCTGCGCAAAAGCCATCAAGTTCATAACCGCCTTTGCCAGATTTCCGGATTCGCACACTATCCCCTTGATTGCCAGAAACAGGTTTTTCACCTTTCCCCATGTTGTTCCTTCGCAAAGACTCTTCTTCGTTTCATCAATACAGGATCTAAGGTCTTCGTAATTGTCTGGCAATTCTTGTTTGGCGAATTCGAGAAAGTCGTCGAGCCTCTTTAGTAGGTCGGCAATCTCCGGAGAAGCCGTCGTCTGGGTTGCGTGGATCGTTGCTTGCCCGCTGGCGAAGTTCACCTGATTCGCGCCGTTGATGTTGATCGGCGCCGTGACGGGTTGGTTCGACGACTCGCGGCTTTCGTCGGCCAGAGACTGCAAGAAAAGCTCCAACTCCTCGATGAGCTTTCCGGGAACGGCTTTATAGAATGCGCGGATTGCGCCCGGACAATTGGCGCCAATGTTGTATCGAAAACTAAATCCGACGATATCGACCTTGTTGTCGAGCAGAAACTCGAGAAACGAGAACAATTCTGCGGTTCGGACTTTCGGATCGGCGCTGAAATCCGACTCTTCCGACTGCCACAGGTCGCTTTCCTTGTTCAAGACTTCGTTCCAATCGCGAGAACAAGGACCGCAGCTGCGAATGAAATCGACCAGGCACGGCACGCTCCTGACATATGCAAGAAACGCGGCGAGAGCGGAACCATAGGTCCGCCAATCGGCGTTGGCCAGTTGGCTTGCACGCAGACGGAATTCGCGGATGGTTCGTTTGAGTTCGAGATTGTTCATTGGGCGGTCTCCGCAATAGGGGCAGAATGGGTCGACAAAGGCTGTCAAGGGATTGAGTTTTGCATGTCGCCCGCAACAGGGAAATTCCCGATCCTGCAAAGTTGCATCGGTTGGAACGGGTGGTTCATCGGTCTGCCGAGAGCGGAACGTCGTGTGGCCGAATTTCCCCAGTTCTCGGGCTAACGACTTTTCAACCTCGGCCGCGGCGATAGATTCCGCATAGTCCATGATTTCGTCGCTGTAGTGGATGTCTTGCGGCAAACCGCAGGACGGGCAGAAAATGTGGGGAATCTCGTCGGACGAATAGTCGTCGGGCCGAAGCCGGAAGCGTTCGCTGCAGTGCGGACACTGCAGATCGGCAAATCCGTCGACATCGAGCGGAACCTCAATTTCAAAGGTTTCGCTCATTCTGCGTCTCCGTTGCCGAACCCGAGATAGCGGTCGAACGTATCCTGCAGGACCGCGCGGGGAATCATCACGCGCTCTGCGTTGAAAACCGCCGGCTTGGGGCGAAAACGCCGCGTCGCCCGTTTTCCCCTCAACTCGGGGGGAAAACAGGGCGGGTGCGTACAAGCGGTAAAACATCGCATGTAAATCATTTCGTCTCCTCCTTTCCGGGCGTCCCGAAGAGGGTGCGGAGCTTTTCGGCGAGGGCCTTCTCGTGGGCCTCGATGCGGGAGGCGACGGCGTCCGCGGGCTCGACGGGCTTGTATTCGTAGAAGGTGCGGGTGAAGGGGATCTCGTAGCCGACCTTCGTCTTGGCGTGGTCGATGAAGGCGCCGGGGTTCCAGGGCCGGACCTCGCGCTCGAGGTAGGCGTCGACGTCCTGCGCGAGCGGGACGTTCTCGGTGTCGCGCTTCTCCGGGTCCGCGACCGGCCGGCCGCGCTTGAGGAGGGGCCTCCCGTCCGGGCCGGCCTGGGGCGTCTCGACGACGATCTTGTTGTAGCCGAGCTCGACCGCGTCGAGGAGGCGGGCCTTGCAGACAAGGGAGGCGCCGTCGGGCGACTCTGCGGAGAAGGTGCCGGAGCGGTAGGCGCCGTAGACGCGCACGACGAGGTCGCGGGCGGCGGCGGTGATGTCGACGCGCTTGTTGCCGATCGGCTTGCGGCGCGGCTCGAAGCAGCGGGAGGCGTCCACCAGCAGCACCTTGCCGCGGTGGGAGGCGGGGCGGCCCTTGGCGACGATCCAGACGTAGGTCGCGATGCCGGTGTTGTAGAAGCTGTTGCCGGGCAGCTGCACGATGGCGTCGAGCCAGTCGCCCTCGACGAGGCGGCGGCGGATTTCGCTCGGGCCGGAGCCGGCGTCGCCGGCGAAGAGGGAGGAGCCGTTCTGGATGATCGCCATGCGGCCGGTCTCGTCCTTGAGCTTCGCGAGGCCGTTGAGCAGGAAGAGCATCTGGCCGTCGCTCTTGGAGGGAAGGCCGGGGCCGAAGCGGCCCTGGTCGCCGCGGCGGTGCTCCTTCTCGACGGCCTCCGCCTCGCGCTTCCAGTCGATGCCGAAGGGCGGGTTGGAGATGACGTAGTCGAACCGGTAGCCGGGGAAGCGGTCGTTGCTCAGCGTGTCACCGAACTGCATGTTGTCCGGGTTGCCGCCGCGGATGAGCATGTCGGCCTTCGCGATGCCGAACGTGAACGGGTTGAGCTCCTGGCCGAAGCAGTCGATCTCGGCCTTCGCGTCGAGCGCGCGGAGGCGCTCCTGCATGCAGGTGAGCATCTGCGAGGTGCCCATCGTCATGTCGTAGACCGTCTTGTGGAGGCCCGACTCGGAGCGGAAGGCGTCCATGTCCGTGGCGAGGAGCAGGTCGCACATCAGGTAGATGATGTCGCGGCTCGTGAAGTGGGCCCCGGCCTCCTCGTCGTAGCTCTCGGAAAAGCGCTGGATGAGGTTCTCGAAGATGTAGCCCATGTCGACCGTGGAGACGCGCTGCGGGGACATGTCGCCCGCCTCGGAGCAGAAGTCGGAAACGACCTGGTAGAGCACGTCCGCTTCGACCATGCGGCGGATCTGGGCGTCGAAGTCCATCCGCGCGAGGATGTCGCGGACGTTGGCGGAGAAGCCGTCGAGGTAGTCTCGGAAGTTCGACTCGATGTTCGGGGCGTCCGAGGCGAGCGTGGCGAACGAGAAGCGGCTCGTGTTGTAGAACGGATACCCCGACGCGCGGGTCAGAAACCCGTCGCGGATCTCCAGGTCCTTCACCTTCTCGAACTCGGCGAGGACGTTCTCCCGCGTGGGGAGGAGACAGTCGTGGAAGCGCTTCACCACGACCATCGGCAGGATGACGAGGCCGTATTCGTGGGGCTTGAACGGACCGGCGAGCGAATTGGCCACGTTCCAGATGAGATTGGCCTTTTCGCGGATGCGCGGACCGACCTGGGCGATGAGATCGTCGGAATTCATGGAAACGGCGGAAGAGACGGAAAAGAGGGATTAAAGCGGCTTGAAAAGACGCGGGAGCCCGATGTCCGCGCGAACGGTTCCGAGTATACCAGACCCCCGCGGG
>JAEEGG010029308.1_pt1 | contig 10291 bp, 10 predicted proteins | sample 9134161 | NCBI WGS metagenome assembly JAEEGG01 (sample SAMN16246543, study PRJNA631951) | gut metagenome | biome: gut microbiome; feature: rumen; material: CR-attached | host: Bos | place: Iran: Karaj | collected 2018-10 | reverse complement strand
GCCAACCAGCCTACCTGCTATGCCGGTGTGCTCGATGTGAACGCCTCTCGTAAGGGTGCCCGTTTCGTCCGTTTCTGCGACGCCTTCAACATCCCCATCGTGTCGCTCGTCGACGTACCAGGCTTCCTGCCCGGCACAGGTCAGGAGTACAACGCCGTCATCCTGCACGGTGCACAGTTGCTCTACGCCTACGGTGAGGCTACAGTGCCCAAGATCACCGTCACGCTCCGTAAGTCCTACGGTGGTTCTCACATCGTGATGGGCTCAAAGCAGCTCCATACCGACCTGAACTACGCATGGCCCTCAGCTGAGATCGCCGTGATGGGTGCCAGCGGTGCTGCTGCCGTGCTCTACGCCAAGGAGGCCAAGGCCAAGAAGGAGGCTGGTGAGGACGTGAAGGCCTTCATCGCCGAGAAGGAGGACGAGTACAACGAGCTCTTCGCTAATCCGTATCAGGCAGCCAAGTATGGCTACATAGATGATGTGATTGAGCCTCGCAACACCCGTTTCCGCATCTGCCGCGGTCTGGCTCAGCTTGCCACCAAGCGCGACGCCCTGCCCGCCAAGAAGCATGGTAACATCCCGATGTAAAATCATAAATCGTAAATGATGAACAACGAAGTATATGCAGCGATTGCTATGGCGCTCCATGAGCACTTAGGCAACAACGTTCACGACGCAGAGCCGGGCATCATCACCATCAGTGCCCACCCCACTCAGTGGAACGGCTATGCACAGACATTCACACAACACCCCTAAACACTGTCGATTATGAAAGAATACAAGTATACCATCAATGGTAATAAGTATGAAGTCGTGGTCGGTGACATTACCGATAATATCGCCACGCTGACCGTCAACGGTGAAGAGTACACAGTTGAAATGGAGAAACAGGCCGAGCCTGAGAAGAAGAAGCCGGTGGTAAAAGCAGCAACGGCTGCCGCTGCCGACGACGCCCCTGCTGCCAACAAGGCTGCTGTCAACAAGGCCAACGCCGTCAAGGCTCCCCTGCCCGGTGTCATTACCGACATCCTGGTAGCCGAAGGCGACGAAGTGAAGGCTGGCGACACGGTGATCGTACTCGAAGCCATGAAGATGGCCAACAACCTCGCCGCCGAGAAAGACGGTAAGGTAACCGCCATCTGCGTGAAGATCGGTGAGAGTGTGATGGAAGACGACGCCCTCGTAGTCATTGAATAAAGACTTATCAAGAGGTCCTTATAGAGAATCCCGCCAAACGGTGGGATTCTTTTTGTTTTGAGTGATATCTTCAAGTGCACAACGTTCCTGACTCCCCCGTATGTGCTTTTTGAATGATGCCTGCAAAAACACAGAAAGTAGCTTGTAAAAACATAGAGAGTAGCCTTGAAAATGATAGAAAGGTGCCTTGTGAAGTTAAATCTCCGACGGCGTTTGTTAAATCACTGACAGTGATTAATAAATCTGCGTCGGTGATTGATAAATCCGCGGCAATGATTTGTCTTTATTACAAGAGGCTCACGAATGTGTGCATCAAGCCTATGATACACACATGGTGTTAGAAAAGATGTGTATTATGTCGTGGTCTCTTTTTGAAGGAAACGGAAAATGAAATAAGCCACGAAGAACATGGCCATATAGCTGGTATATGCGAAAAACGATGTGGCAAACGACCACATGAGATAGGCATATGCTGCCGAGATGCAGACTTGATTGAGGAATACCATACGACGGGAAAGCAGATTCCGAAGTGATATGGTGATGACGATGCCCAGCAGGAACAAAAGGAATAGGGTTCCCGCCTCGCCGAAATCCTCAATCAGCGAACGAAAGATAGTGAAGATGTTTGATATCCCGTAATAGCCGTTTTGGCCTATTTGATAGAATTCCGTATAGACACCCTGGGTCCGCTCTTCAAGTCCAAGTAAGTTTGAAACGCCCATAAAGGTCTTGGTACCCCATGCATAAGCCGTTGGTTCGTGATTGGTGTACCACATGTCGAAACAGTGGAACTGTCCCAATGCATAGGCAATGAATTTCTGGCTGATATCAAGAACGGCTCGTTCGCTGACTTCACCTGTCCGGAAGACCATCGAGAGGAACAGGATGCCGAAGAAACCAGCCAGTCCGAGTATGGAGAACAAAAGACTCTTGGGCTTGATCCTCAGCGATAACCCGTAACTGAACGAGCAGATGAGATATCCGGTAAACCAGAGAATGAATCCCGTGATCATTCCCAACTTCATGGATTGTGTCAAGGCGATGAACATACCAGGTATGAGCGTCAGGATGCAAATGGTCTTTGTGAGTCTGTCGACCATTCTGTAACAGAATCCTCCAAACAGCGGAGCTGCATAACAGAATATCAGGAAGAACTGATTGAACATATTTGTATAGTCGGCTCCTGCATAACGGTCTTCTGAGATGCCCTTGTTCATCTCCAGGATCTCACGCATATCGAGCAGTGCCTGCAACGTAAAACCATGTAGAGTGATTGAGTAGAGTGGATTGACCATTGCACAGACGAGTAGCACACACATGGTTGGCAAGGCCCGTTTCTTTTTGAAGGTGAGAACTGATGAGGCATTCTCGCTGGGATGGTAGTATTCGTCGCAAAAGATGGTTCCCAGCATGAATGTCATAACTCCAATGACGATGAACAAAACGCCCTCAAGATTGAGTACAATGTATTCCTGCAACAGCAAGACCATCGGAACCGATGCTATCCATATGAGTGCAAAAACACCGGCAGGCTCCAGCTTGACGATATATTTCCACGACAGGAGCAGCAGAATGATGATCAGCACAATGAGGAGAAAAGACATACGGCAGGGGGATACACTATTTCACGATTGCCTTCTTCGTCGTGCCGTCGCTCTGGCGGATGATGCTGATACCTTTGGTGGGCGACTTCAGCCTTCGACCCTGAATGTCATATATGCTGGTCTGTTTATTGACAGAGCCAATGTCGCCAATTGCTGAAAAGTCATTGATGACACGATCTAACCATTGTTCACGCCTACTAAACCATGCATTGGCTTCGGCCTTGAGTTCGTCAAGCGTCTTACCTGTACGGCCCCATCGTTCCGAGTCATGGGGAATGGAGCGGTCGAAGGCGCGACCCGTATCTGAGTCGGCAAAACTGTCGAGGAAAGACTCCAAATCATGGAACAGCGTCTTTTTAACGGCATTCCACTTCTGCTTATAAGCCTTCTCAAACAACATGTCCGAATGGTCCAGCAGCGTGCCGAAATAGAGGATGCGGTGACTGTTCGACCATGCATCCGGCGTTAGCATGATGGCATCGAAATCCCAAAGGTTCGCCATCCGGATTCTGGACTGTGGCGTATCGTCGTATTTGGTCATAAATACGTTCGAACCGTGACCGTCATAGTTTCCGAGGATATCCTGTGCCAGGAGCCAGGAGGCGAATGATTCAATATCAATATAACGCTGGTAGCCACTACTCGTCAATGAGTTCTCAAAATTGTCAAGCGTATTCTTGAGACTCTTTAGTTGCTCTTCGGTGACATGTTTCGGGTTAGGCACCTTGAAGGTGAACTTCGCATCAAGCGATTCTGTAAAACGGGTTTCCAGATAGACATCCTCATTCCACCAATAGGGGTCATACTCAAAGACATAGCCAGTCTGCTTGTCAACATCCAGGCGACAACGGTTGTTTCGTTTCACCGACTCTATGAGCAGATAGACACCACGGTAGTCACCGTTAAGCACCAGATTCACGATGCGATAGGCTGGCGTCCATTGCATCTGCATCAGTTCGTTCACTTTCAGACCGATGACGGTGTTCAGGGTGACGCGCTCGTCCTTTATGAGCAGCCACTCCTTGTCGCCATACTTTTCATCATCACCCCGCATCAGCAAGTCAGCCTTCTTCTGCAGCTTGATCTTATAGGGCTTCTTGTCTTGCCACGCACTGGAATTCCCGCGTACTCTGATCATGATGCCTGTGCTGTCTTTCTGATAATCGCCGCTGTCAAAAAGAATGGCGTCACCCTGAAATATGCGCAGACGGCCATGTACCTTGTTGATATTGGTGATACCCTGCCCCATACATCCCTCAGGATGCTCAACGATATCGCAGGTTGGCATCTCGCCATTCTCTGTCGAAACGTCTACGACAGGCAGCCCCAGCCCCCGAATTGTCTGGAGATCCGAGGCTGCCTGTACAGAGAGAACGCAGAAACAAAAGCTTAGAAAGAGTATCTTCTTCATGGACATTATTTTATCTTACTTCTCTGCACGGTTTGTCTCCGTATTCTTCATGTCACGATAGGTATGGCGCATGACTTTTCCTCCAAAAGAATAAGAAACAATGAGACCAATGCTATGTGAATGATGATTCACGTGGTCACGTTCGACACGATGCTCATAATAGGACTCTGCATCCGTCACATGCTGGTGAAAGGGATCGTCTGCCACCAACGATAGTTTCAGACGTTCATCAAGCATTGAATAACGTAGGGCGAAATGGAAAGAGCTATAACTGCCAAACTTTATAAGACCCAGATAATGTTTCGTCCACTGGTTATAACGTGCACTGAACATCAGAGTGCGTTGACTATTTAGGAACAAGTCGGCCGAAAGACTTAATTTCCCTTCCCAACCATGAAGACCTTGTCTTTCAGAATTTTCAAACGCCCATAATGGGGGGACAGATGGTATCCAAGCGTCATAATAGCTAATATCTGATTCAGCCAAAACATTCAGTCGGCTTAAAGGCTGCGCCTGATAACTGAGACTGAAGCCTGTACGGTCAGAATTATAGCAGTTTTCAGGCCTAGAGAATCTCGTCATGTTTCCATGACCTGAGAACTTAAAAGCAGTAATCCATTCAACTTGGTTACTCCCATGAAGGAAATAAACGACCGTGTTTAATCCTTTTCTGCCTTGATAGTTCAACTCTATACTATTCGAATAACTAGGCATCAGATGAGGAGATCCTGCATAGTTATCCATGGGGGACATATTCCTCAATGACGGATTCAGATCGTAAAAGTTGGGGCGCAGAATACTCATTCCCCATTGTATTCCCCATTTGTGTCCTTGACTGGTATGATAATTCAGGCAGAGTGACGGTAGCAGACGGTTTGTCGACTGGTTAAAGCCAGCGTCTTGATACAAAGGGGAAGACAATTCATAATGATTGTAAACCAGCGAGTAGCTTACATAGATATCATTTAGCCACTTCTCACCATTAAACTTTGTGTATTCATATCGCAAACCAGCTTTAGCCGCAAGACTTTTCCACTGCTTGTGGACAGAAAGATAGGCAGAGATGGTCCTTTCTTGGTATAGGTTTGTTATATCTATTGTCTGTATCTTACATGATGATTCATTATCTATCATGGTATAAGCCACTCCCGCATCCACCTGAAAAGGTCTGAAGGGCAGCGATAGGTCAAGCTTATAGGATTGAATCTTATAGTTTAATCCACTTTCATTCATTAAAGACTCTATTTCCAGAAAGGACCTATCAATATTTGAGTTTTCTGATTCCCCGTTAAGCCTTGTGGTGCTATCGTCATTCTTATTATAATAATTATAGGTCAGGCTCAACAGTTTACCCTTGTTGTCTATCTTCCAATCGCTATAGGCTGTGAGATTGAGAGAACGGTTCCCGTCATGATGCTGTGTTGAATGGGAGTGTATCTGGTATGAATCAATCCATAGCATGTTGTCAATAGACTGAGATGGATGCAAAGACTGGTAGGATACGAATGTCCCCAATTCCAAACGATCGTGAGGCAGGTAGCGTAACATCACGTTCGATCCGAAATTCTTGTTCAATGACTCTGTCCTACTGACGGAGAATCTTTGGAAGGTATTCAGAAACTCCCAGGACTTATTGGTGGCAGATGCTACTCTACCGCCATCCACCCCTAAGGAGATGTCTAATGTTTTTGAAGTATAGTTCAGGTTTCCACCAAGACGACCACTCCAATCATCACTCGACGATAACTGTCCCGTAAGGTATCCTCTCCAACCTGTTGCTTGATCTCGTTTCATAACAACATTGATATAGCCGTTGCCAGCATCGGTCTGATATCTGCCAGAAGGGATGGATATAACTTCGATGCGCTCGATGTCCTCTGCCCTCAACGTCCAGAGTCTCTGCAACATGGCCTCGTCGCCCTGCTCTGTCATTCGTCCGTTCAGCATGAGACGTGCTGTTCCCTTGCCGAGTATGCTGACTCGTCCTTCCGACATCATGACTGTCGGAATACGTTTTATCAGTTCAAGGGCATTCTGTCCTTGGGCAAACGGGTCGTTGGCCACGACGTATTGCAGGCCGCCCCTCTCACTGCGAATGACAGAACTACGACCATTGACCATCACTGTACTCAGATGATAGTTTTCCGTCTGCATACAGATAGTGCCCACTTGTGAGACAGGCATGATGCGCTCAATAGTCTTAAACCTGATACAACTGATACGAGCCCTGACTCGCTCTGCGGCGCAGGGGATGACGAAATCGCCAGCTTCATTACTGACGCCTCCACCAATCATGGTGGAGTCTGTAAGAAGAAAAAGTGTCACATTGGCATAAGCCACAGGTTTTCCTTGTCCGTCTATCAATCGCCCAGTAAGCTTGGTGCGCTGCTTTTGCAGACACTCCACATAGATCTCATGCCCTTCGACCAGCACTTTGACTGGATAAAAGCCGCATATTTCCCTGACGGCATCAGGCAAGGAGCATCCTTTGCCGATAGTTTTAGTCACGGTGAAGTCCTCCAGCTCGTCGTAAACAAACATGATGTCATAACGTTTTGACGAACTGTCAAGTTCAATCAGGGCTTCTGAGAGCGATGTGCCTCTGAAAGTATGTTGTGCCAAGGCTATCAGTTGCATCAGCATCATGAGAATTAGCAATGTCAAACGCCTCATGTCCTATTCTACGATGATTTTGTCGCCTGAGAGTGTGACATTTACTTTCTCAAACTTATTAAGTCGTTCTAGAATAGGTTCGACTTCTTCCTCTTGATTCCACTTGATATATAAACGGACGTGGCGGGCTTCCTCACGGCGGTATTCCAACAGGAGATGGTAGTGATTGGTGACCAGGGCAAGAATGTCCTGAAGCTCAGTATTTCGGAAAGTATAGACAGAATCTGCATCTTCATCGGAGGTAGGATGAGAAGCTGCCATTGAAGATTGAGGCTTTGCCATGGCAGGTGTTTCATCTTCATTCTGAATCAAGCGTACAGCCGCATAGCCGATGCCCGACAATAATAGTACGGTCAAAAGTACAGCCGCAACCTTGAGTACATATCTGAAGGGGGATGAAGTTTTGGCAACAAATCGCCTCCACTCGGCTTCAACTTCGTCATCACTTTCCGTATAGGTGCTGGTATACGCACTGGCCGCGTCACACATCAGTCGGTAGAAGTCAGCGCATTCTTCATCTTTGAGCAATTGTTGCAATTGTTCGTCTGTGTATTGCTCCGGGTGTTCGATGGCATCGAGAACCATTGTCAGTTTGTCGGTCTGTTCTACTTTCATTGTCGCTGGTCTTTAAAATGTTCCTGTAATAATATGATAGCCTGGCGTAAGTGCTTATAGACGGTTTTCTCGCTAACGCCCAAACGAGCTGCAATCTCCTGATACTTCAGACGTTCACTAAAACGTAGCATGAAGATCCGCCGAGTCTGGTCAGGCAAATTCGTATCGATAAAGTGAAGCAAATCGGTATAACGCTGCTCTTCGTCATTCTCAGAGAGGAACACCATGGATTCTTGGGCTATCAGACGCTCCACCTTCTCACGCACCTGCTGATGGCTGATGATGTTCATGCATTGGTGGCGAACAGCAGATAGCAGATAACTCTCCATCTTCTCGTCAGCGGGCCAAAGCGATGTCTGCATAAGGTGAGTGAACACGCCGCTCACAACATCCTTACTCTCTTCGTCATCATGAAGGATTGTCCTGGCAAGCCTGCACAACCTCGCGTGATGCCTTCGAAATATCACTTCTATCATTGCTTGTTTTTGACTCATATCTATATATAAGACAGTTAAAGCCCCAAAAACCTACCCCTAACTTATTACAAAAAGACATTAATTATGTAAAAAATAAAATCCGCTGCCCGAAAAAACTTCGGACAGCGGCAAAAACCTATCGGCCTGCTAAATCACTAACCATTAAGACAATCTTTTTACCTATTGGCCGATAGTTCATGAATTATCCAACACTTATATAACAACGAAACCTCTAAAAGGTTGCACAGGAATCGTCGTTATTTATACTAAAGTAACAATTCGGACGAGCAAAGCAGGGCCTCTCTTTCTGTTTTCTTCTATTTGACTATCACTTTCTTTCCGTTTTGGATATAGACACCAGGCCTCAGGGTAGCTCCATCGGGGATTCGGATGCCAGTCAGAGTGTAAATACCAGTTGATAATTGCTTATCCGCCTTAACCTTGTTGACTGCATCAGGGGTGTATCCGTCAATCGTCATCACATCAGCATCTTCAGGACTGACCTTTAGATAGGCTTTGTTGGCCATCAGGGACACATCCTTGTACAAGCGCTCAACTGGCGGATTTGCGATAAAGGCCAGTTTTCCGTTGTCGCTCAGACCGAGCAGGCGCATGGTAAGGGGATCAAAGCGAGTTGCATTATGGTGTCTTGTTACATGAAGCGAACAATACACACCTCCCAACCAATTGATATGATCAAAGCTATAGCCTCCTATAACCGGCTCGATCTTGTTCTCTTCGGGGTTGGCAGAATTGCACCTGATGATGACTGGCGTACCAGCAGGAACGACTTCGTCCTCAATCTGTTTCATCGTGAACCCAGTACCTCCAGCATTACTTACATAGAAAGCAGCCATGCCTTCAGAGACCAGCCTGAAGTTGAAGCCGGCATAGATGGTCCCGTAATAAGACCCGTCTGCCGTCCTGACGTCAGGCCTGATGCCGATATATTCGTCAGAGGTATTGACGGGGAGGAACTTCCAGGACTGGGTATTGTCCAGACGATTCATCAGCCAGCTGTCCTTCTGACTGGGCGACCCGTCGGAGAGTGTCTTCGTAAAGCCTTTAGCAGTTCCGGATATCTTATATGCCCCGCCTTGAGAGTAAATATCAACACCAAATTTCTCTGACGTCATCGCGTAAATACTAGAGCCTTGCCCGCAGAGGTCATATTTCCCGTTGTCGAGGCGCTTCACAAAGATGACACACGATGGACTGACGGCTACGGTATCATAGCTGAGATAGGTCCTGATTCCGCCCATATTGACGTCTCCTGCCGAGACCTTATAATTGCCGGGTTCCGTGTCGTTGATACTGAGATAGCGGCCAGTGGCGACGTTCTTAATGTGATAGAATCCGTTTGCCAGCTGGGCTTGAGCACTTATGGCACATACGGCCATAATCAACACAAAAATCTTTTTCATAAACTACTCTTTTAAAAGATTAAAATGAATCATCTTACACTTATATAACAACGAAACCTCTAAAAGGTTGCATAGGAATTGCTATTATTTATACTAAATTAACAATTTGACCATGCTGTTACAAATCATCCCAGCCATTTCGGCTGGGATGAATCAATTATTTAGGCGTTCATGTCGGCGTACTCGCGGACTGCATCATAGCACGGACAATCCTTGCCTGGATTCAGGTCGTGATGACCTACGATCAGGGCTTTCGGGTAGCGCCGGTGCAGGTCTTCGAGAAGTCGCCTGAGTGAAGTCTTCTGTGCCTCCGTGCGCGTATCGTCGGGTTCTTGCTTAGGCAAGCGCCCCTTCGGGTCGAGCGGACCGCGGATGTCGAGCCCGCCCTCGTAGCAGACGCCGATGGAGTGGGCGTTGTGGTTCACGCAGTGGGCACCGATCATGTACTCCGGACGGCCTGGCTCTATCTCTCCGTCACGACGGACCACGTAGTGGTAGCCGATGCCGAGGTGGAAGCCCCGCCGGCGATGCCACGTATCTATCTGAGCTGCCGAACTCGTCTGGTCGGGCCGCACTGCCGAACAGTGAACAACAATAAGGGTGATCTGTCTCATCGTCTTTGCTTATGTAGTCTGTGACTACGCTACTGCGCAACTGATGGTGGCCAGGGCCGTTGCGATGGCGGTGGCGATGGTGGCGACCCACTTCAGGGCAGCGACCACGAGCTTACGCTGGATCATCCGTTACCTCCTTCCCCGCCGCTGGCAGATTCTGACTCGGGCTTGAGCGAGGTGTCGTAGGTCTCCTCGAAGACCACGTCCTTGACGAGCGTCTTGGCGATGACGTACTTCTGCTTGATCTTGCCGTCCTTGTTCTTGGTCTGGCCGA
>JAEEGG010029305.1_pt1 | contig 10292 bp, 5 predicted proteins | sample 9134161 | NCBI WGS metagenome assembly JAEEGG01 (sample SAMN16246543, study PRJNA631951) | gut metagenome | biome: gut microbiome; feature: rumen; material: CR-attached | host: Bos | place: Iran: Karaj | collected 2018-10 | reverse complement strand
TGCTGACGATGTTCGCGCCGTCAACAATGCGCGTGACGGTGGCGGAAACTGTATCGTCGAAGTCGCAGCGCGAACAGTGGAACGTGGCGGTGGCGGCGGTGAGATCCGCTGTCCAGCCCCACACGGGCGCGCCCCAGGCGTGGCCGAGGGCGGGGGGGACGCCGTCCAGGACGACGTTCGTCGTCGTGAAGCCGTAGTCGTTCGCAGGCGGGAGGTAGGTCCAGGTGGTCTCGCCCGGGCTGGTGCAGGCGGGCTGCGTCGTGACGGCGCAGGTGCCCGTCGCGGAGAGCGTGACGGTTTCGCCGCCAACGGCGCAGACCGCCGTCCAGGTGCCGTTGGAGTAGTCGGGTGAGTGTTCCCAGGTCGCTCGCCAGTCGTGGACGATCACGTTGCAGTAGTTGGTGCCGTGCTTGTAAACCGTTGCGCCCGGGACCGGCGTCGCGGAGAGCTGCGGGAGGGCGTCCTCGCCAATTGTCTGGTACCAGACCTGCGTGCCGTTCGTGACGCCGCCGTTGAGGGCGTAGCAGGCCGCGCCGCCGGCGAACGGGGTGCCGTCGTCCAGGAAGGGCACGTTGTTCGTGCTGCCGGCGTTCAAGCCGACGCAGCCTTCGAACCAGTTGCTGTTGTAGTGGCGGCCGACGCAGTCGCGGATGGTGCCGGCGTTGGCGCCGCAGACCGCGCCGCGCGTGACCTTGTTCTGGTTGGAGTCGTCGTAGCGCGCGTGGAAGTAGCAGGATTCGATCCTGCCCGCGACGGTGTTGGTGCCTGCGATGCCGCCGACCGAGGTGTTCGACCAGCGGTTGTACAGCAGGATAGAGGAGCCGCCCACAACGCGGCAGGCGCGGACGGTTCCGCCGTTTTCGCCGCAGACGCCACCGAGGGCGGAGCCGTTGCCGTCCGTTTTATAGATGTTCGAAACCGAGCCGGAGACGGAGCAGCAGACGATGGTGCCGGCGTTGACACCGCAGACCGCACCGATACGCGCGGCCGGAGAGTCGCAGGAGACCTTGATGTCGGTGAGGACGAGATTGGTGACGACGCCCTGCGCGCCAACGAGCCCGAAGAAGCCTGTGCGGCCGGAGGGGTCTGGCGACGAGATCTTGAGCCTTGAGATGGAATGGCCGCGACCGTCGAAGATGCCGTGGAAACCGACTGAGCCGCCCATGGTCGAGAAGCCGTCGGCATCGAAGAGGTCGATGTCGTTGACGAGCGCGGCGTGGAGTTGGGCGTTGACGGAGAGGTTGTCGGCGAACCAGCGGAGGTGCAGCGGCGTGGAGAGCAGGTAGTAGCCGCCGCCGTCGCGCGGCGGGGCGTTGATTTCGTTGACCGTACGGCTTGTCGTGTACGTGCGCGGCCAGGCGAACGCGATGCCGGTGATCCCCCTAATCGTGCCTGAGAGGCCGCCGATCGCAAGCGTCGTGCCGGCGTTGGCCGTGATGGCCCCCGAGAAACTGAGGACGTTCGCGCCCGAGCCCGCGACGTAGGAGACGTCGCCCCAGGTCGTCCGGAGAGTCGGCGTGCCGGAGACCACGACGATTTCGTTGAAGACAAGCGAAACGGTGAACGTCGAGCCTTTGCAGGCGGGATCGGCGGAGACGACCGGGGCGCCCAAGAGCGTGGGGCCAGACGGGACGGCCTGGAGGTGCGCGACGATGGACTTGGCGGTCCACGTGTCGCTGTCGCTCCCGGAGGCATCGAAGCGGATGCCGAGCGTGGAGATGGAGGGAAGAACGGCGAGGCGTCCGTCGGCGGCGCGGGTGCCCGAGCGGAAGTACTGCTGGCAGAGGTTGCCGATGCCGTTGCCGAGGTCGCTCCACGGGGTCGAGACGGCGCCGCAGTTGCTTCCGGCGGAGGTGACGGGGAAGGAGTACTTCTTGTAGTTCACGTCCTTGGTGCCGTGATTGTGCTCGAAGCCGGCGAGATAGCAGGAACGCGAGGGTGTGCCGGGGTTGCCCCCCTCGGCAGAGTCGTCGCAGGTGGAGGTGTTGTTAGTGAGGATCTGAACGTACTGGTAGCCGTCGGAGACCTCCGCCGCCTGGAAATCGAGCGTCATGCAGATGCGCGCGTCGCTGGCGGAGAGGTAGTCCCGCGGGAGGGAGGAGAAGTAGGAGCTGATCGGGACGGCGTGGTAGGCTTGGGAGAAGTTCTTGTCGGTCACGGTGATCTCGCCCGAGGAAACGGTCAGAGCGTTCGTGGCGAACACCGACGAGGAGACGGACTTGGATGCGTCGTAGGAGATCGTACGGTCCATTGCGGCAAGGGGGAATCCGCCGACATCGACCACCTCGAAGCGGTACTTGCGGGAACTGCCGGTCGCGCCGCCGGACTGGAAGTAGGTGAAGCGCGGGTCGTTGATCTGTGCGGCGGTGCGCTCCGTGACGGTGACGCGATTGGTGAGCTGGCCCGCGGCGAAGGAAAGGATGCCGGAGTTGTCGGCGAAGTGGATGCCGGCGAGCGCGGAGCGCGACACGGCGCGGTAGCGCACGGTCTCGGCGGCGTTCGTTTCCGAGCGCGTGATGGTGAACGTCGTGGTGGCGCCCGAAGTGGTGTTTGTGACAGTGAAGGTTGATGATGCGTGCGCGGCGACAATGCCCGCGACGACGATCATCGCGGCAACGGTTGCGCGGCAGTATGGCATTTTCATGTTACGCTACTCGAACCTCATCCAGTCTATCGCTACGCGGGCGTGCATGATCTGGCACGCCTCGAACCAAAGTTCATCAACCATCCCCTTCCACTCGGGATTCGCCGAAAGGTCAAGCGCGTATTCGTGAAATGCGCCATCTGGCTTGACGGGGCATCCCGCGACGCAGCTCTTGTCCTCCACGACTATTCCTGGGCGTATGATCGGGCAGTCACTTGTCCCCCACTTGAGACGCATTTCCGGAACGTCGCGTTCATCGGCCGTCCATTGCGCGTTCGGCGTGATTTTCATGCGGATGCGGAACGTGCGGTATTTCGCGGCGTCAAAGGGCCTCACGCACTGGCGGATGTTATAGTTTTTCCGGCGCGTCACGACGAAGGTGAGGCAACCATCATGGTTCTCCACCTCGCCGCCGCCATACGGCTGGCGATACCAGCCTTCGGTGGAGGAATCGAAACCCCAGCGCTGCACGGAAGAGCGGAGCGACGGCGGGTATTCGTATGGGCCTAGGCCGATGTCGGTTGGGCGCAGGTTCTTCGGCCAGCCGGTTGCGGGCTTTTCGCAGAATGCGTCGCGAATGGCGTCGTACATCCCAAAGCCCCATTCCTCGTTCGGTTCTATGTAGCTCCCTTCCTGCCATTCGTTGATCGGATGGATGATGACATGGCGAACCCCGTTCTTCTCGCAGAAGGCCCGCGCCTCGCGGCAGATTGCGGCGAACTTCTCCGGCGTACGGTCCCGGACGATTCGGGCGTGCTGGAACGAGCGCGGGCGATCGTCCCAGCCGGTGGGAATCGGCAGCCACCAGGGAAGTTCCCGCTGCGCGGCCTTTGTCGTCCAGAGCTTCGGGATGCCTTCGACAACCATGTCATACGTCAGGCCCTCGGCCTTCGCCGCCGCCTTTGGCGCGAGCGCGCGCGCCGCCGCGACAAAGCCGTAGCTTATCGACGACTCAAACCCTCTGCCGCGACTTGCGCGGGCGTAGGCAGGATCATACTCCGTGCTGCTCCACATCAGTTGCCAGTGGATGCCGGGAAGTCCGGCCTCCTTCGCCATTTTCTCGCTGATGGCGAACGCACGGCGGATTCCTTCGCCTTCCTTCAATACCTCGCCCTTCGCCGCCGCCTCGGCGATGAAATCGCGGTCAAGGTTCTTGGGTGCCCAATAGCATACGACCGGCTTGCCGTCAATCGTGTAGTATTCGGGCGTCTTGAAGTAGTTGTCGATCCAGTATCTGGTTACGGCAATCTGATCCTCGGTGGAATGTGCGCCGGGCTGGTTGTGGTTTGCGTACATCATGTACCACTTGAGGTACTTGCGGTAGCGGGCCTTGTAGTAGCCCTTCACCCAATGCTCAAGGCGGCGACGGCCGCGATTCCAGTACCAGTCCACGCAGAAGCTCGATATGCCATGCTCGACAGCCCACTTGATCTGCCAGTCGATCACTTCGGGACTGCCCTCGTCGTACCATCCGAGATACGGCTTTATCTCGGGACGCGTTTGTGCAACCATGTCCCATTCGGGCATGTGCTCCGTGCCCGGGTAGTAGAGTGCCGTGATCTCGACCACGCTCTTCACCGGCTGAGGCTCCGGCACGTATGAAACCGCCGCACCAGCCGCCGCCGCGCAGCTCGCAATCGTCAGGCCTATCGTTTTGCGCAACATGATTCAGGTCTCCCCGAGGATCAGTTCTCGTTTGAGTGGAGGCCGCCCGAACCGGCCTTGAAGACGATGTTGGACTTCGTCGTGCCCGGCAACAGGCACGCGCAGTTCCAGATGCAGCCGCCGCAGTGCACGCACTTCTCGCGGTCGAACTTCGGAGGCTCGCCGTCCTCGTCCGCCGGCATGAGCGCCTGCGCGCTGCAGATCTCCACGCACGTCTGCTTCGTGCACTTCCGGCAGAGGTCGGGATCGGCAAACCTCACGTGGTCTGCGAAACCTGGCGCTGCCTGCACCTTGCCGCCGATGAGAAGCGCGTCCTGGTGCGTGACCAGCAGCTGCCCGTCGAACGGGATCGCCGGCCAGCCGCATGCATCCATAACCGCGTCATGCAGCGGCTTGCGCGCCATCCTCGCCTCCACGACGCCCTTGGAGAGCGCCTCGCGGTCGCACTTGCGCCCGGCCATTGCGTCGTACAGGTCTGGTATGCGCTTCGCCGGCGGCACGGACTTGAACAGCCATCCGAGGTGGAACAGCCCCTTCGTCATTCCGCACAGGCCCTCGCCGACCATTCCCCAGAAGAACGACTTGTTGAAGCCGGCGCGCGCATGCGTCGCCCTCTTCAGACGCTTCCCGAGCGCAGACGAACGGCGCTCCGCAAGATATGTCGCCTCAAGGTTCTCCTTCGTGAAATCCTTCCCCTCGGCGAGCAGCTTCAGCACGTTGCGGGCAAGCATCGCGCCCGATGCCCACGCCTCGTCCACGCCGGAGTTCGCGAGGCAGTCCGTGGTGCCGGAACCCTCGCCTATGCGCGCGTAGCCGTCGCCGCAAAGGAACGGCTCGCCCTCCGTGCCGGACTCCTGGATGGACTTCGCGCCCCACGATACGAGCGTGCCGCCCTCGATGTGCCGCCAGATGTACGGATGCATCATCCAGTGCTGAAGGTAGCGGTAGGTGGTGCGCACGGGCGTATCCTGCCACGGCGCGACGAAGATGCCCATCGACGCGGTGCGGTTCGGGTGCACGTAGAAGAATCCGAATATCTCCGGCTCCGGGAAGCCAAGCGTGTGGATGATCGTGCCGGGCTCGAGCGTACACGTCTCGGGCAACTGCACGACCGCCTTCATCCCGACGCCCCAATCGTAGCGCGCGTGGCCTTCCGGCAAGCCGAACTTCTCGTCAAGCGCGCGCCCGACAGCACCGACAGGACCGTCCGCGACTACGGTGAGCGCGGCTTTCACGTCCATGCCAGGCATGTATGCATCGGTCGGCGAGCCGTCCTTCTCCACGCCCTGGTCCGCCATGCGCACGCCAACCACGCGATCCTCCTCAAAGATTGGGCCGGCGACCGGTGAGCTGGGCCATATCTGCGCCATGCCCGTCTCCATCACCTTGCCTGCCGCCCAGCCCATCAGCGAACCCATGTTCAGCACCAGCCCCCCACGCTTGTCCATGAACGGAGGCGTGAGCGGCAGCTCGCGGGCGTGCCATTCGCCGCCCTTCATGATGATCCTGCCAAGACGGAAGCACTTGTCGATGAAGCGCGTGCCAAACGAACGCTTCGAGCAGCCGAGGTGGTCGAACAGGTACGTGGTGTGCTCCTTGCCGACGTCGGCGGCGTTCGGTATCTCCTTCGCGAGATCGACGCCGGGGAACGTCGCGCGGATCGCCTCGGCCTTCGTAACGATGCCTGATACGCCGAAGCTCGTGTCGTCCGCGCGCTCGTAGCACATAACCTGAAGCGGCATGCCCGGCATAGCCTTCGACTCGTAGAGCGGGGTGCCGTCATCCTTCACCTTCGCAAGCTCCGGCGCAAGCGTAAGCAGGAACCCTGCCGCGGCGGGGCCGAACCCCGTCACAACGATATCAGTCTCCATTACCTGACGATCCATCGCAACTCTCTCCACCCAACTTCAAACTCTAAACTCTAAACTTTAAACTATCCGTCATGTCCGGTAGTTCGGGGCTTCCTTCGTGATCGTGATGTCGTGCGGACGCGCCTCGCGCTGCCCCGCCGCCGTAACGCGGTAGAACTTGCCTCGCTCCTGCAGTTCGGGGATCGTCTTCGTGCCGCAGTAGCCGAGCGATGCGCGAAGCCCTCCGCAGAACTGCGTCATGATGGACTTCACGCGCCCGGAATACGGCACCATCCCCTCGATTCCCTGCGGAACGAGATCGTCCTCCGCCTCGTTGTCCTGGAAGTAGCGCGCGCGGGATCCCTTTCCGTTCTTGAGCGCCGCCATCGAGCCCATGCCGCGGTACACCACGTACTGCCGCCCGTTGGAGTATATCTTCTCGCCCGGACTCTCCTCCGTGCCCGCAAGCACGGACCCGAGCATCACGCTGTCTGCGCCGGCGGCAATCGCCTTCGGAACGTCGCCGGAAAGCTTGATTCCGCCATCGGCTATCACCGCGACACCGCTTCCGCGAAGCGCCTTCGCCGCCGAATACACCGCCGTGAGCTGCGGGATGCCCACGCCGCACACCACGCGCGTAGTGCAGATCGAGCCGGGGCCGATGCCAACCTTCACGGCGTGCGCGCCAGCCTTCGCGAGCGCAACCGCCGCCTCGCCCGTCGCGATGTTGCCGGCGATCACGTCCACCTTCGGGAAATGCCTCGCGATGTACTTCGTCATCTCGATGATGCCCTTCGAGTGGCCGTGCGCGGAATCCACCACCACCACGTCCACGCCGGCGTCGGCAAGCCGCTCCATGCGCGAAAGGTCGCCCTTGCCGCCGGAGACGGAGGCGGATACGCGCAGGCGGAACCTGTCGTCGCAGTTGTACGTGGGTTTCTGGTTCTCGACGAGACGCTGCACGTCGGTGAACGAGTACAGCCCCACCACGCGCCCGTTGCGGTCCACGAGCGGCAACTTGCCTATCTTGTTGGCGCGCATTATCTCGTATGCCTTCTTGAGCGACGTACCGGGCTTCGCCGTGATCGGGTCCTTCTGCATCACGTCGCGCAGCTTTGCGGCGGCGAGCGGGGCGAAGCGCATGTCGGAGCCGGTGATCATCCCCACCAGACGGTCCTGGTCGTCGAGCACGGGGAATCCGTTGAACTTGTATCCGTGGGACTTCTTCTCAGAGCGCAGGAACGCGATGTCGTCATTCTCGTGGAAGCAGATGGGCTTTGCGATGAGGCCGTTAAGGTAGTTCTTCACCTTCGCTACCTCCTTGGCCTGGTCTGCCTCCTCAAGGTTCTTGTGGATCACGCCGATGCCGCCGGCGAGAGCCATCGCGATGGCCATCGGCGCTTCCGTCACCGTATCCATCGCCGCCGAGATGAATGGAATCTTCATCTTCTGGCGCGAGGTGAGCTTCGTTTCGAGAGAGGCGTCGTCCGGAAGGAAGTCCGCATACTGCGTCACGAGCGTGACGTCGTCATACGTCAGCCCTTCGAAGGGAAACGTCGCCATGAATTTGTCGAGATACCTGTTCATGATGCTGTCCTTTGTCCATGCATGCACCTGGTGCGCGCACAGACCGTTGAAAAATTGTGTGTATTATACCAAATACCGCCGCATCGCACAACACATGCCCGCAAAAGGCCGAGAGCTTCCATGCATTCCATGTTTCCAGCCAACCGCCAACTGCAACTACCAACTTATGGTATAATACGCGGCAGAAAGTGAGGACTGCAATGAAAGCCTATCTTCTTCTGCCCCTGGCATGCCTTATCGGCTACCTCGTCGGCTCATGGGGCGCGCAGGACGAGTTGCGCTCGGTCAGGGCGCATGCACGAGAATCGAGCGATCGCGCCGCCTCGAAGCCTGCCGGTTTCGACACCTTCGCGCGCATGGTCAAGATACCCGAAACCGCCCATCGCTCGCGCCGGTTCCGTCGCGACAGGAACCCCTCCGCGCCATCGCCAATCGCGATCACCAACAGCTCAGCCAAGGTGCGGCAGGCTGGCGCAACGGTGGGAACGCCACGCCCCATAGCCGCCACGGACAGGGCAAGGCCCGAGGCCGCCACCAATTCGCCGCCCGTGCGCCTCTCTCCCGAGGACCTGCGCGCACGCATCGAGGAGGCGCAGGAGATGTGGCGCACCCGCGTCGATATAGCCCGCGCGCAGTGGAAGGCGAAGCTGAAGCTCGACGCCGATGGCGAAAAGGCGTTTGATGCGGCGCTCCAGGAGATGAACGAACGCCTCTACGACAGCGTATCCGCCCTCGCCGGGATTCTCAACGACAAGCCAGAGATGACGCCCGAGCTTGGCCTGCGCCTCGTAGGCGAATCCACCACAATCCTCGCCGAGACCTATGACAAGATCGGCACGTGCGCGCCGGGGATGCGCGAGACGGTCTCCACAATCCAGATGACCGACTTCATCGACCCCGGCGTCGCGGAACCGCTGATTGGCGTGCAGGGCAAGCTGCATGGACTCATGCCGCGCGGAAGGATGGGCCGGTAGATGCGCGCCATCCGGTGCATCTGGCGCACGGCCATCAGCGAGTGGGGCGGCGCAATACGCAGCAGGCGCGCGCTCGTGCTGCTGCTACTGTACCTCGCCTCCGCCGTCCTATGCATGAATGGGACCATCTCGGTGCTCGGACGCATGGAGAAGGAGCTCGCCTCGATGCTCCAGCTCCCGGACGCGGGCGAGACCGGGGTCGTCTCGGCCTCGCTCTGGAAGTCCAAGCCGTTCAATCGGGCGGTGCGATCGGTCGTCGGCGACAGCCCCGTGTTGCAGGACATCTCCGGGCGGCATCCCGTCGAGCTGCTGTATGCGTGGTTCGTGTTCTTCTGCGCCCCGATCCTCACGGTGCTCGTCGCCGGCACGCGCATCTCCGAGGATATCAGGTCGGGCGCGGTGCGATATATGCTCGTGCGTGAGACCCGCCTCGAATGGTCGCTCGGCAAGTTCATCGGCCAGGCCCTCATGATCGCAATGGCCCTCGTCGTGAGCGCGCTTGGCGCGACGGCAGTCGCGTTCTGCCGCCTGCCCGCCGGGACGGCCGCATCGCTCTTCCTGCCCATGCTCAACTGGGGCCTGCGCGCATGGGTCTATTCGCTCGCGTGGCTGGGGCTTGCGCTCGGTCTCTCGCACCTGACGCGATCCCCAAGCCGCGCAACGGCGTTCGGCATCATCGCAATATGCCTGTTCGGCGCCCTTCCGCCGCTCACGGAGTTCCTGCACACGACGGCCGGATGGCCCGCCGCCCTCACGCACGTCCGCATGCTCGTCCCGGCCGGAGCGGAGATGTCGCTATGGCGTTTCTCGCCCGTGCCGCTCGCCGCCGGCAGCTTCCACCTAATTACGCTCGGCCTCACATACCTGATGGCGGGGGCGGCCTTCTTCTGCAGGAGGGACGTATGATAGGCGCGGCGCTCGTCACACGCAACCTCGTGAAGCGCAGAGGCCGCATCCGTGCGCTTGACGGCCTCACCCTCTCTGTCCAACGCGGCTCCGTGATGGGCCTCGTCGGCGCAAACGGAGCAGGCAAGACCACGTGGATGATGACGGTGGCGGGATTCCTACACCCAGACTCCGGCGAGATCGACCTGCTCGGACAAGGTCCCTTCAACGCCGCAATACACTCCGGGCGCTTCTCGATACTTCCGCAGGATTCCGAGTTTCCGCTCGAAACTACGCCCGAGGCGGCGCTAATCGGCTTCGGTAGGCTTCAGGGGCTCTCCGCCGAGCAGGCGCGACGCAGCGCAAGGGACGCACTTGCCGCAGTGAACCTCACCGAACGCGCCAAGTCCACCATCAAGGCCCTCTCCCACGGCATGCGCAAGCGCGCAATGGTCGCGCAATGCTTCATCGGCAATCCAGAAGTGGTGCTGCTCGACGAGCCGCTGAACGGACTCGACCCCGTGGAGGCCGACCGGCTTCGCCGTTTCATCCTTTCCAGGCGCGGCAGGCAGACAATCGTCGTGTCGTCCCACAACCTGGAGGACATCGAGCGGCTTTGCACGCATGTGGCGTTTATGGAGTGCGGCAAGGTGGTGCGCATGGACACCCTCTCAGCGATAACCCGCG
>JAEEGG010029304.1_pt1 | contig 10292 bp, 11 predicted proteins | sample 9134161 | NCBI WGS metagenome assembly JAEEGG01 (sample SAMN16246543, study PRJNA631951) | gut metagenome | biome: gut microbiome; feature: rumen; material: CR-attached | host: Bos | place: Iran: Karaj | collected 2018-10 | reverse complement strand
TTAGATGAAATATCATTATGCTTAAAGGATATAATTAATCTTGAGGGTGAATTCGATAATGAAAAGGATTTATATCGTGAAGCATTAAAATTATTAGAATTATCTCCTATATTACATAATGATGAAATAGAAAGATTTAATTATGCAAAATCATTAATTAAGGAAGATATTATTTTAGATATTTCTGAAGAATAAAGAATACTCCCGTTGGGAGTATTTTTTAATCATTTTATTGATATAAATTATAATAAAATTTATAATATATTTGGGTGTATTGAAGGAGAAAAATATGAATAAAAGAAATATATTAATATCATTAGGTATAATTTTATTATCCGCAATAATAATGGTTACAATTACATTAATTTATGTATTTAATTATGATGAATATCATGTAGAAGATTTAAATGTAGTAAGCTATGGGTATAGAGAAAAAGATGCGGTAACACTTCATTTAGGTAAATATAAAGTAAAAAACATTTATAATACATTAAATGATAATGGTGAGAAATATAAATTAGATTTTAATGTTAAATCTGGTGAAGATTTTTATAATAAGATAATAAAAGAAAATGATGCATATGTTTCTGAGCTTGATTATAAAGAACTTGCTGAGCAATGTATTAGTATAGGATATATGGTTTTAGATAATAATATCTTTTATTATGAAGTATGGTCTGATGGTGCACATTTTGAACCATGTTATGGCGATGTATCATTATCATTTATTTATCAATATGATGGAAATGATTTAGCATCAGATATATATTTATTAGGTGATTTTTCTTCAATATTAACTGAAGATAGATTACAAACAGAACCTAGTGATTATGAATATCATTATAGACAAGTAAGTTGGAGCTGGTATTTTAATATCACTTATAATGATTATATTAAAATATATAATTATATAGATGAAGATATTTGTAAAATAGAAGATGATATAGTTTATTTAAAAGGTATCTTTTTAGATAAAGATGGTAATAAACATTTAACAAATAATTATTATGTAACTATATCAAATGTAGATGGTACACCTACATTATCATTAATATAAAAAAATTAATAATATTTTGGTGTAATATGAAAAAGAAGATTATTATATATTTATCAATAATTTTAGCATCTATAATTGCCGCAATAATATTTGTAATAGTATTGACTAATAAAAAAGATAATATCTATGATATATATATTGATGGGTATGGAAGTTTATATGAGGATAATGTTAGATTAGATTTCGGAAAACATGAAGTAAAAAAATATGATAAATATGATTATTCAAGTGATAGATATGAAATCAAATTTGATGTTGAATCGGGAGAAGATTTTTATAATAAATATATAAAAACACATGAATCATATATTGAGGATTTGGATTTTAAAATTGCAAGAAGTATATCATATGGCTATATGATAAAAGAAGATAGAATATTTCATTATGAAGTATATGATGAAACAATAATATTGAATACTTTTCATGGTAATATAGAAAGTTATATGATAGGTGAGGTTCATCTTCAAAGTGAGATTATTATTCCTGGAAATTATTCATCATTAATTGAAAAAATAGATTTACCAATAAGTGAATTAGATAAATATTATTTAACAACGAGGAAATCATGGGATAGAATCCCTTATGAAGATATATTGAAAGTTTATAGTTATATTAGCAAAGACATTTGTAAAATAGAAGATAATATTGTCTATTTAAAAGGCATATATTATGATTATGATAATAATAAATATATTACTGATGACTATTATGTTAAATTATCAGAATATGAAGGGACTGGAATATTATCATTAGTGTAATGGATAAGGTTGTAGAATATGAAAAAAAAGATTATTATTTACTTATCAATAATTATTGTAGCTATTGCTGCCGCAATAATCTTAATAGTTGTATTCACTAATAATAAAAAAGATGATAGTATTCATGAAATATCTATTGATGGTTATGGCTATCATTTTGATGATGCAGTAGAACTAAACTTTGGTAAACATAAAGTAAAAGAATTTATAAAAGAGCAAAATGATGGTGAACAATATTATGTTGATTTTGAAATAAAATCGGGAGATGATTTTTATAATGATTATATAAAAAATGATACATCATATAATCCCGAATTAGATTTTTATGTTGAAGGATGTGAACATTATGGCTATTTGATTAAAGATGATAATATTTTTCAATATAAAGTGTGGGAAAATGGTATAAATATTTCAGCATCATATGGTGTATATCTTGATTATAGTACAGAAGGAATTAAAACATATTATATTTTAGGCAATTTTTCAGCTAATATATTTATAGATAGAAATGATAGTAGTAAATTAGTAAGACCATATACATATAGTAAAGTTTCCTATGATGAATATATAAAAATTTATAATTACATTGATGAAGACATTTGTAAAATAGAGGATGGTGTAGTCTATTTAAAAGCCATATGCTATGATAAAAAAACAAAAGAAAAATATTTAACAGATAATTATTTTGTGACTATATCAAATATAGATGGTAAGGCAACATTATCATTAATATGATAGTTATTGACTTTTTTTGTAAGGAATTATATAATTGACTTACATTGTTTTTATAAAAGGAGAAAGGTTATGATTAAAAAATTATTAGTAGGTTTGCTGTCATTTTCAGCAACTCTCGCGTGTGGTATTACTACGGTTAAAGAAATAGAAAACGAAATTCATAAAGTGGATATGAGCAATGCTGTTTCATCTGATGACATGATTGAATATGATCCAAATAATTATGGATATAATGATATTTTAAATTATTATAGAAATCTTTATGGTGAAGAAAATATTTATAACTTAGAATTTGTAAGTGATGTATTTTATAATGTCTCAAATTTTAATCAAAATGATATGAATTTAGCATACAATTTAGAATATGATTTATATTCACCAGACACAAAAGATCCAATTGATAACACATGTGCTTTAATTGCCGTTACAGAAATAGTTGACTATTATAGTAACATTTTGGGTGAATTTAAATCTGATTCAGATGAAAATGAACTTTATATGAAGGTAGTGAATGCATGCTTGAAAGCAGGTTGTACATCAAGACAAGACGGAACAGAAAAAGGAGAAATTGCAGATTGCATTTCTGCTGGATTTAAGAGATTTGGTTCTAAGCGTAGAGGGGATTCTAATTGGTATTATTTATTAGATAATATTAAAGATGCAGTAAGATGGAGAAGTGCTCTACAAATGTCTCTTTCTGATCATTCAGTCGTTGTAAGAGGATTGTTAAAATATAAATTAACTTATAACAAGCCATTTCTTAATGGAACTGCTCGTTTAAAAACAACTGAAACTGTTACTTTCGTTCATATAAGTGAAGGTTGGGGATATGATTATGGTGCACTAATCCCTGCTGATAGGATTTATAATAGATCTTCTGGTCATCAAGTAACATGGGCAAAGAAGTAGGCGCATCATGAAAAAAAAGATTATTATTTATTTATCAATAATTATTGTAGCTATTGCTGCTGCAATAACTCTAATAGTAGTATTTACTAATAATAAAAAAGATAATAATATACATGAAATCTCATTGAGTAATTATGGCTATTCTTATGGAGAAAGTGTTGAACTTAATTTTGGAAAACATAAAGCATTAAATTTTAATAAAAGTAAATCATCTAACGAACAACCTATATTAAAATTTGATGTTGATTCCGGAGAAGATTTTTATAATGATGTTATAAAGCAACATGAATTATATAACGCCGAACTTGATTTTGTGGTAGAAAATAGAGGGTTAGCTTACGGATATATAGTGGTTGATAATTGCATATTTCATTATGAAGTATATAAGAAAAATGTTATTATTGAAGCTTGCTATGGCACAATAAATGTGTACGGTGGTTCTAACGGGATGGAAAAATACTATATTATCGGTTCTTTTTCTGCTAATCTAAGCGAAGAGCAAATAATGAGTGATGCAACAAGCACATACGATCTTATACGTAAACAGGCACATGATGCCATTTCTTATGATAACATATTAAAAATATATGGTTTTATAGATGAAGATTTATATAAAATAGAAGATGATGTACTTTATTTAAAAGCTATCTATTATGATAAAAAAACAAAAGAAAAATATTTAACAGATAATTATTTTGTGACTATATCTAATGTAGATGGTAAGGCAACATTATCATTAATATAAAATAATAAGGCTTTTAAATTAATATTTAAGAGCCTTTATCATTTTGGAGTATATAATGAAAAAGAAATTAATAATATATATATCCATAATTAGTTTTTTAATTATATCTTTAATTATTTCATTAATTATTATATTACCTAGTAAGACTGGTTCATTATTAGTTTGTGGCTATCCTAGTAGATATACTAATAACGAGGTTATAAAGCTCGATTTAGGTAAATATAAAATGGATAGATATGAAAAAATTGAAGATGGATATGAAATAGAATCTATCAAATTTACATTAAAATATGATGAAGATTTATATAAAAAAATAAAGAAGCATAATGCATATAATTCTGAATTAGATTTTAAAAAGGATGGCTTTTATGCTTATGGCTATATTGTAATAAAAGATAATATTTTTCATTATGAATTAAAAAATAAAAAAAGTGGAGTTTTAAGTGCTTGCTACGGCATTTTTGATATATTTGAAAATGATTTAGATCGTGAAGGTAAAACAAGTATGTATATCCCAGGCGCATATCCTGCATATGTTACAGAAGGAAGATTTTTAAGTGATGATTTATCTAATAAATATGTCAAAAGAGCGAGAATTTTTAATGAAGAATCTACAACATTTGAAGATGCATTAAAAATATATAGTTATTTAGATAATAATATATGTAAAATAGAAGATAATATTATTTATTTAAAAGGATTATATACAATAATAAAAGAAAAAAGACAGATTGTTACAGAAAATTATATGGTTAAATTAACTGATTATAATGGAAGACCATTATTAACAAGAATATAAGGATTATTATGAATAAGATAACAAAAAGATATGGAAAACAAGTTGTATTAGATAATATAGAATTTGAAATTAATTCCAAATGCATATTAATAATTGGTGAAAATGGTTCAGGTAAAACAACTTTATTTAAAATATTATCAGGATTAATAAAAAAATATGAAGGACAGATAGATTTGTCTTCAAATGTTTCTTATTTACCTGATTCAGAATCATTATTTTTATCTAAAAGTGGTTTAGATAATTTAGATTATTTTTTAAATAAAGAAGAATTAGAAAAATCAAAATATTACATAGATTATTTTCATATGAATGAATATATATCTAAAAGAGTAAGATCATATTCTAATGGTATGAAAAAGAAATTAGCTTTAACATTGGCTTTATCAAGAAATAAAGATTATTTAATTTTAGATGAGCCAACAAATTCATTAGATATTGAAAGTATTGAATTATTAAAAAAAGAGATAAAAATATTAAAAGAAAATAAAAATATTATCATTTCTTCACATGATGTATCTATATTTGATATTGATTTAATAGATACAATATATTTAATTAAGAATCATAAATTATATCAAAAGGATTTAGAAGAATTTAATTTTTCATATTATAAAATTAAAACAATTGATGATATTTCTAATCTAGATTATGTTAAAGAAGAGGATGGATATTATTATTTTAAAGTATTTAATAATAATATTAACAATTTCTCAGAAATGATTAGTAAATATAAAATATTAGAAATGATAAAAATAGAATATTATAATGAAATATATGTAAGAGGTATTATAAATGATTAAAAATTTAAAAAATATTATTTTATCTCCTATATTTATAATTCAAATTATTATTTCTTTATCTGTTTTAATTGTTTCATTTGTTAATTATAAAAATAATATTGATAAAGATGTATATTCTGGATACGATATTATTTATAGTGAAGATATAAGTGCTTATGATGATGAAATAAAAGACATAGAAGAAACAATTGAAGAATTAAGAATGGAAGATAGACTAGATGATAATATACTAGAATATCAAACTGATAGAAAAAAGATATATGAGGCATTAAAATTAAATAATATTGATTTTGAACAAGTATATGAATTATCTATTATTAATTATGATGATTCAACTAGCTTCTTAGAAAATACAAACTATATATTTTTAATATTATTATTTTTTAATATTATTAGTGTTATATTTTTATCTTTTACAAGAGAATTTGATAATCATAGATTTGTATATATTTATGAAGATAAAAGAATGAAAACAATGATAAAAAAGATATTATCATCTTTAATAATAATCACAATATTATTTGTTTTATATTATATTGTGTATAAAGTATGTGCTAATTCATTTAATAAATTATTTACACATGTTTTAAATTTTGAAGATGATAAAGCTGAATTTATCGATATATCATCATTTGAATTAAATCATATATTATGGAAAACAATATATTGTTTTGTCTTTATGCTTGCTTTATTATGGGCATCTGCATTAATTGGTAAAAAATCAATTATATTTGCAATTATCTCAATTGGTATTTTCTTTTTAGCTTTAATATTCCATTTCACCGGTATTGGAATTCTTCCTTACATAGGATTTGATAATAATCTTCAAACTGTAGGATATCATTATTTATGGATTCCGAGAATTGCAATAATATTACCTTTATCATTATTTGGCCTTGGCATTTGGTATTTTAATAGATGTGATATTTAATAAATGACCTGAGACATCAGGTCATTTATTTTTAAAAATATTTATTTATGACATCGATAGTGTCATAATATATGTTATGATATAGATGTATATAGAAAGGATGGCTCTTATGGAAGATAATAAAAAAGAAATAATATGTCCTCATTGTAATAAAGTATTTAAGGTTAGTGAAGAAGAATATAATTTAATTTTAAAGCAAGTTAAAGATAAAGAATTTGCTAATGCTTTAAAGGATAAAGAAAAATATTTTGAATTAGAAAAAGAAAAAGAACTTGAAGCATTAAGAAATCATTTAAATGAAGAATATAATAATTCTTTAACAAAAAAGAATGATGAAATTAATGATTTAAAGCACCAAATTGAAAATAATGATAATTTAAAAAAATTAGAAATTAATAATTCTAATAATGAATTAAAGGATAAATATAATAAAGAATTAATTGAAAAAGATAAGAAGATTCAAGAGTTATTAAATAAGATTAATAATTTTGATATGGATAAGAAAAATTCTTTATTAGAAAAAGAAAAAGAATTAAATGAAAAATTAGCTAATAAAGATATTGAAATAGCTAAATTAAATGGCGATTTAATTAACATTAAAGCTCAAAATGAAAATGAAAAGAAAGAGCTTGAAATTAAGCATCAATCTGATCTTAAAGCAAAAGATGAGCAAATTGATTATTTAAAGGATTTAAAAGCTAGACTTTCAACTAAATTAATTGGTGAATCTTTAGAACAACATTGTAAAATATCTTTTGAACAAACAATTAGACCATTACTTCCTTTAGCTTATTTTGAAAAAGATAATGAAACAAGTAAAGATACAGGAAGTAAAGGAGATTTCATTTTTAGAGATTATTATCTTGATGATGATGGCAATGAAAAAGAATATATCTCTATTATGTTTGAGATGAAAAATGAAGCTGATACTACAGCAACTAAGCATAAGAATGAGGATTTCTTTAAAGAATTAGATAAGGATAGAAAAGAAAAGAATTGTGAATATGCAGTATTAGTATCATTACTTGATAAAGATAGTGAATTATATACTGGTATTAATGATGTATCATATAGATATGAAAAAATGTATGTAATTCGTCCTCAATTCTTTATTCCAATTATCACATTATTAACTAATGCAGCTAAGAAATCTATTAATTTAAAGCGTGAGCTTGATATCGCAAGAAGTCAATCAATTGATATTACTAATTTTGAAGATAAATTAAATAATTTTAAAGATAAATTCTCTAAAAATTATTTAGATGCAAAAAATAGATTTGATGATGCAATAAAATCTATTGATAAATCAATTGAAGATTTAACTAAAGCGAAGAATGCATTACTTGCTTCATCTAAGCATCTAGATGCTGCAGATAATAAGATTGAAGATTTAACAATTAAAAAGCTTACTTACAATAATCCTACAATGAAACAAAAATTTGAAGAAGTAAGAAATAATAAAGAAATTGAAAATAAAGAAGAATAATTTCCTCCTTTTAAATCCCCATTTCGTATGGGGATTTTCTATAATTTATAAAATGTATCAATGATACAAAAATATATTGAAATTATTCTAATTATTATTTATAATAAAAATGTATCAATGATACAAAAGTATAGAGGTTATAAGTGCAAACAATATCTTATAATAAATCGAAAAAGAAAAAATTAATAGAAGAACTATTATTTAAAATAGAAAATCTTAATTATTATATTGTTTTAAGAAATGATTTTAAAAACAAAAACTTCATGAGAAAATATAGAATCATAGATAAAAAAGATGCAAAAGCAATATTAAATAAAATATCTATAGATAACTTAATTAGTATTGAATATGATGATAATGTTATAAAATATGGACCTGAAGAAGTAATTATTTTTCATATTGATTGTAAATTAATAGATTTTCATGGTGAAGAAAATAAAGTAAAGGTATATGTTAAAATTAAAAATAAAGAAAATAATATGCCAGTTATTTCATTACATGAATGTGAAAAATAAAAGGAGGAAATATGAATAAATTATTTTATTGCCCTGTTTGTCAAAAAGAAAATAATTATGTCATCACAAGTAAAAAGAATCATTATAAAGAAGGTGATGTTTCTTTTGATTATGAAGAAAAATCTGCTAATTGCATATCATGTGGTGAGGAATTATTTATTGATGAAATAAATAAAGAAAATCAAGATTTATTTGAAAAAGCATATAAAAAATCTTCTAGTATAATAACAGCTGAAGAAATAGAACAAATATTAAGCAAATATAGAATAACAAAAAGAAATTTACCATTTGTTTTAGGTTTAGGAGAACAAACAATAACAAGATATCTTGAGGGATATATTCCTACTAAGAAAAATTCTGATTTATTAAAAGCTATATTAGAATCTCCTGAATTATATTTAACATATTTAAATAAGAATAAGAGAAATTTGAAAGAATCTGTTTATATAAAAAGTAAAAATCAAGTAGATGCGCTTTTAAATATTAATGAAAATGATCAATTAATAGAAGATGTTGCTGAGTATATAATAATCCATAATGAACAAACTACAAATTTAGTATTGCAAAAATTATTATATTATGTTGAATTGTTTTATATGTTATTTAAAAACAAAAAACTATTTAAAAGTGCTTGTAGAGCGTGGGATCATGGTCCCGTTTATGGTAGAATTTATTATGAATTTAAAGACTTTGGTTATGAATCAATTGAAAAAGATTTTGAAGAAGTATCTTTAGAATCTGATTTAAAGGTCATTATTGATGAGGTAATAAAAAATTTTGGAATATATAGTGGAAAAGTTTTATCATATTTCACCCATCACGAATTACCTTGGCAATATACTAAAAATAACAATCTAGATATTATAGATGAATTATTATTATTAAAATTTGCACAAGATATTAAAAAGAAATTAAAGATTACTAATTATAAAGATATTTCTAAATATAGTAATAAAAAAATAAATGAATATAACGCTAGAGATTAATAAAATTCTATATAAATTAAAAATGAGTGGCAATAAATCTACTCATTTTTAATCTATATTATAAAATATATAACAGTGATAGATTTTTTATATATATAAAAACTATGATAAAAGTGTTATAATCTCAAAAGATTAATTAATGAAGGTTATTTTATGAATGATTATGTTTATGGACTTAAAAAATCTATACCTATAGCACTTGGATATTTTGCAGTATCATTTTCATTTGGAGTAATGTGCAAGAATGAAGGCATTTCACCATTACTTTCAACTATTATTTCTGCAACAAATGTTACATCATCAGGTCAATATGCAGGTGTTAAATTAATAAGTGCTTGTGCAAGCTATTTAGAAATATTTTTAACTGTCTTATTAATTAATTTAAGATATGCATTAATGAGCTTATCATTAAATCAAAAGCTTGATTCATCTATACCTACAGCTCATAGATTATTATTTGGCTTTGGTATTACTGATGAGGTTTACGCAGTTGCTATATCTGAAAATAAAAAAATAACAACCAAATATATGTTTGGTCTTATTACATTACCTATATTTTTTTGGACCTTAG
>JAEEGG010029303.1_pt1 | contig 10292 bp, 8 predicted proteins | sample 9134161 | NCBI WGS metagenome assembly JAEEGG01 (sample SAMN16246543, study PRJNA631951) | gut metagenome | biome: gut microbiome; feature: rumen; material: CR-attached | host: Bos | place: Iran: Karaj | collected 2018-10 | reverse complement strand
AGGCGGGAACAGCCGAAGAGAGAGCAACCGAAGAGAGAGCAACCTAGGCAGGAAAACATCTGGGCAGAAGAAAACACTGCCCGTAGAACGACTACGAGCAGTGGTGTAACGATTATCGACGATCGTGGGACAGAAGACAAGCGTAAGATCTTCGACCACGACGACGGTGAATACGTAGAGTACGAAGAAGTCGGAAATTAAGCCCTTTAGTTATGTACGAGCGTGCCAATCTGCTCGCCGTCCATCACCTTCTTCAGATTACCCACAACATCCATATTAAACACATAGATAGGCAGGTTGTTGTCCTGACACATGCAGATGGCAGTCAGGTCCATTACCTTCAGGCCACGCGCCAATACCTCCTTATATGTGATCTCCTCGAACTTCGTAGCCGTAGGATCCTTCTCTGGATCAGCGGTATAGACACCATCCACACGGGTACCTTTCAGCATCACGTCGGCCTCGATCTCGATGCCGCGCAGGCTGGAACCAGTATCTGTAGTAAAGTATGGTGAACCTGTGCCAGCAGAGAAGATGCACACATAACCAGCCTCCATAGCCTCGATGGCCTTCCACTTCGTATAGAACTCGCCGATAGGCTCCATGCGGATAGCCGTCAGCACCTTGTTCTTCACACCAATAGCCCCTAAGGCTGAACTCAACGCCAGAGAGTTGATGACCGTAGCACACATACCCATCTGATCGCCCTTCACACGATCGAAACCTTTCTGTGAGCCTGAGAGGCCACGGAAAATGTTACCACCGCCAATCACGATACCAATCTGAACACCCATCTCACTGATCTCCTTGATCTGCTTCGCATAGTCACTCAGACGTTCCGGATCGATGCCGTAGCCCTGCTTACCCATCAGGCTCTCGCCCGACAATTTCAAAAGAATTCTGTTAAATCTTGCCATACTTTTTACTTTTTTATCGCTATATTACAAATTGTACTTCCTTAAATGCATAGGTTCTATCCTGTCCTGCCTCGTCTGTCAGCAATAGTCGGCCATCAGGTAGCACATCCTTCAGACGGGCTCTGAACAACCCTTCCAGATCACGATAGGCAAAAAGACCGTCGCGCCGATAAAGCCGACTGCGATAATCTGTGGGCACCGTCTCGTCGTGAAGTGCCTCATCCAGTCTCTTCAGGAATTCATCTAACAATGCCTCGCGGTTCATCTCATGGCCAATGATCTGACAGAGCGACACAGGATTGGGGGCATCGCTGACGAACGTCGTCTGATTCACATTCAGCCCTATGCCGATAACAGCATCTTTAATGATAGAGCCCTGCAGGCGGTTCTCTATCAAGATGCCACAGATTTTCCTGTCATCGACATAGATATCGTTAGGCCATTTGATTTCCACCTTATTATATATATAGGGCGACAAAGTGCGACACAATGCTACCGACACCGCCTCAGAAATAAGGAACTGTCCACTGGCGGGAATCTCCTCTGGATGGATCATCACAGAGAATGTCAGGTTCTTGCCACGTTCCGACTCCCACGTGTTCGTACCGCACCCCTTCCCTGCCGTCTGATAGTCAGCAACGACACAGAGGAGCGGTTCACCATGTTCCTTGAGCCAACGATTCGTAGAATCGGTCTCTTCGATATGAATAATCTTAAAATCCATAATCCGTTTGCAAAGATACAAATTTTTTCGTATCTTTGCAACATGGAAACGCAAAATAAAGACGAACGCTATATGCGAATGGCACTCGACGAGGCCAGGATAGCCTATGAGGCAGGCGAGATACCCATCGGCGCCATCGTCGTGTGCAAGGATCGTGTCATCTCACGTGCTCACAACCTGACGGAGACACTCTGCGACGTCACAGCCCATGCCGAGATGCAGGCCATCACCGCTGCTGCCAACACCTTAGGCGGCAAATATCTTACCGACTGCACACTCTATGTCACAGTCGAGCCCTGCACCATGTGTGCTGGTGCCATCGGATGGGCACAAATCCCCAGAATCGTCTATGGAGCAGCCGACGAAAAACGGGGCTATCACGAATACGCGCCAAGAGCGCTCCATCCAAAGGCCACCATTATGGGAGGTGTGTTGGAAGACGAATGTCGCCAACTGATGCAAGATTTCTTTAAGTCAAAGCGTTAGCGCTGTCAGAAGGTTATTCCAGATCAGTTCCAGGCAACTGTCTGATCCACGTTGTATCCAAGCCCAGGAACCGCTTACTATCATCATAGATACCGAGGATAAAGGGGGCGCGCCGCTCTACCGGACTATGATTAGGCAGAACCGTAATCGTCTTCACCTTACCGCTCCACTCCTCTTCCTGACGGGATTCACTTTTCTTCTCAGGCATCTCGATCCAGTCGAGCTGATAATAGGACATGAGCAGCTTTCCTTTTTCAATGTTCGTGACGAAATCCAGATCCACAATGCCGCCCGTATCAGCCACTTCATAAAGGGGCTTCTCGAAAAGAGCATACTCATTGCCCTGAGTAATCAACACGACCTGCTGCTTACCATCCGATTCGATCACGACCTGGGCTGTACGCTCTTGCTTGGTGCGATTAGGCTGCTTCGTCAGGATGGCGATGGCATTTCTACCACCATCCCCACTCGATGGCGACACTTCCAACCAATCGACATCCGTCTTAGCCGTCCAGTTGCCGCCAGCATGAAAGTAAACAGAAGTGATCTGATGAGCCATCGAACGCAACGTAGAGGTATATCCTTCTACCACATACACGCCTCCCACCTCATCGGCACAGCCTATGAGGAAAACAGCCAGCAAAGATAGCGTCAAGTAAAAAGAAAGCCTAACCTTCATCGTGGCAAAGGTAAGGCTTTTATTCGAAACTACCAAAAAATCAGCAGGGAAATCACTTCCTGACGATCTTCTTTCCACCTTGGATATACACCCCTTTGCCCAACCTACCGGCATCGGTTCCGAGGCTTCGTCCACGAAGATCATAGATCTCCGAACTATTCTGAATCTCATGAATGGCGGCCGACTTAATGGCTGTTTCAGGACTGCCCTTCACCATATTCTTAAACTCAAATGAGATGACACCGTTTTCCATACGGATCTTAGAGATAGGCTTACTGGTATAATGAATGCCATCGGGATTGAGATTATACAGTTCTGCTCTTGGCAACGAATTGTTCGTCAGGCTATCTTTCTCATTAATGGGATAGACATCCGTTGCGATATCGTTATTACCGAAATTATTATCTGCAGGAATGATAGTACAACGCTGATGACTATTATATCCATCATAAGAGGTGGTATTGTTGACAAGATTGTACATCCACAGTTCTTCGTCATAGTCAAGATGCAACACCAGAAGTCCACTTCCGGCTACACCTTCATCCCATCCTTTCTGCTGACGGTTCTCCAACAGATAGTATTCCTTAGGAGCGGCATCATTATAGATGATATAGAAATCGCCACCATCATCTATGGCCTTCATATCTGTCACCACCACATCCTTTTCGAGCACAACAGGCTGACGCCATCCGCAATACATGCGTTCATAGCTTGTAAAGGCAGCAGGCGAGAAACTACCACCATTATAGCTGCCAGAAGACATGACATCCCAGTTAGACATGGCATAGTTCCTGACTTTTTCGCTACTGGTATCATACATATCAGGCAAGCCAAGACAATGAGAGAACTCATGGCAGATAGTACCGATACCATCGATACCAATGGTACTTTCAGATCTTCCTCTCTTCGTGAGTTCTGGACCACAAGCGTAAGTATCGATGATAACATCATCAAGAGTCAACGTCTTCCCATAATCAGAAGACTGTAACACCCACTCATGAGGCCAGATCGTATTTACATCGCCACCAGCAGCCTCACCAAGTCCTGCGAAGAGTACAAACACCTGATCTACCTCACCATCGCCATCCCAGTCGTAATCCTTGAAGTTGACAAACTCATCAGCCATCTCACAGGCCGTTGCAATCATCAGACCAGGGTTCGTATCATTGTTCTGGGTATTAGCACCATAGTATCCGTAAGTCTTAGGCATTGTCAATGGCCCTACAACGTCGAAATCGAGTTCAAACTGACCATAGCTCTGACTAAGGAAATAATCCTTCACACTACCCTTGAAACCCTCATCACTGGAGAAGCCGACTTTATTAAGGATATCATTATAGAGGTCGTGGGTATGTTCCTCCAGAAACTTTTTATTCTGGAAATCCACGAGCAGGATAAGACCTTTCTTTTTCCCAATATAAGGTTCGTGCTCACCCCCAATCACAGTCCTGGTCTTCGCTCTTTGCATCAGAGCCCTCGTCTGGCGTTTCTCTGCAGCATGTTGCTGCAGCCAGAAGAGTGTGGTCGGCTCAAATATGCCTGGTGTTTTACTCTCAACATAACAAGTTCCCTCTGCCGACATCCAATAATGGGCAAACTCGTCACCCTGAAGCTCTGCATTGACGGTAACACCATTCTTGAGCGTCAACAGTTTCCATTGGCCTGGGCGTGCAGGAATCGCATGAACAGTCAGCGATATGGCAGCAATAAATAGTAGTAATATGACCTTCTTCATTGATTCTCTATTTTAACCGAAGAATGCTGGACACGATAACGCATCCAGCATTCATAGTTATACTATTAGTCAGTTACGGAAGTGTGATTACAATCACGCCATCATACTGCGTGTTGTTCCAACCACCGAGATCCTGGATATAGTAATACGGAGCAAACTGAGCTGTCTTAGCATCAATCCACTTGTTGTGTTCAGAGCTGATATCGTCAAAGCCTGACGGATGGCAAGCATAGATAGGCTGGCTCTTAACGCCCTGATAATTCAGGCCGATGAAGAAGTCATCATAGTAGATGATACCATCCACAGTGAAGAACTCAACAAACTCTGGGCTTGAAGGTGCAATCCAGTCAGCCCAGCTTGCAGCAGCATCAGCACTGGCCAGATACTCCTTGTAAGGATTCATGATGCGGTAACGGTCAAAGCCATCTGCCTTCATAATCTCAACCTTGTATGTAATACCATCAGGTTTTTCATCAGTAGCTGTGGTCCAGGCATCAGTATAAGTACCTGTGCCCAGTGACTTCCACTCGTAAGCCTTTGAACACTTCAGTGTGGTAGTAGCAACAGCACCAACAGACTTATCAGTATCACTGATCTTCAGAGTCAATGTACCCTGCAGACCAACCTCCAGAGGAGCGATGTTCACACTGATGGTAGTACGACCTTCACCTGCAGCAAAGTTGTAGTTTGAAACAGTTACACCAGGAATCTCTGTCTTATCGACAACCAGAGTAGCTGTAACCGTACCTGTAGCAGCAGCGGCAGTGTTACCACGAATAATCTCTACGTCAAACACTGGTTTTGAAGCAGGAACAGAAACCGCTCCAAGCGTAGAAGCCGTGAACGACACACCAGCAGTTGACTGGTTGTTGTAGATAGCACCCTCATTGTCCTTATTACAAGAACTGAACAGAGCGGCAATCACAACCGTAAATCCGAATATTACTTTATTAATTCTCATAATCATTGTCTTTATTGAGGGTTAATTAAAGGTCACCTGAAGGATTCTGGTCCTTAGAGGCATCCATATTAGCATTTCCGTCGAACTCAGCCTGAGGAATCGTGATGACCCACATGTAGTTCTCAGGATTATCTGTAGGACGAGTAGCGAGCAGAGCCGATGCAGGCCATCCCTGCTCAGCCGTACGGCGGAAGCCCTGCTTCAGGCGCTTCAGAGTAAACATACGTCCATCCTCACCCCACAACTCAATACGACGCTGAATCAGGATCTCCTCAAGCAGAGAACCTGTCTCGTCAGCAGTAGCAGAGGTCTTGCCGAGGTCTGTACCAGTCTTGGTGCAGGTATAGTCAGGATCACGCTTTGACATCACGGCCATCAGATCAGCCTTGGCTGCATCTTCCTCGCCCAGACGGCACTCAGCCTCAGCTGCGTTCAGATACATCTCCTCAACACGCATGAACACATAGTCACCCATCCATGTTGGGATATCAGAGAACTTAAACTTCTCCTGCAGCAGTCCGGCGCTAGAAACACCGCTTACCCACCAGTCGCGACGGGTATCTGTAGGATTCATCTTAGCATAGAGTTCCTTGTTGATGCACTTTGGAGCAGATGAGCCATATTTATTGGCCTCGAAGTCCATGTGAGAGAAGAAGCTGGCATACATACCAACCTGATCGGCAATGATAGCGGCGCCCCACATCACATTAGAAGCAGAGGCATTGTTCAGACCCTTAAAGCTTGCAGTCGGAATGACTGAGCGACCACTGGCGGCGATAGCAGCCTTTGCTGCAGTCTTAGCTGTCTGCCAGTCGTTCTCAACAAGAGCGATACGCGACTGAATACCCAGAGCAACAGCATAGCCCATATGAGCGATGTTCTTCTGCTCAGTATCCTTCAGCAGCTCAACAGCCTTCTTGATATCGCTGTCGATCTGTGCATAAATCTGCTGGTTGGTAGCACGAGGCTGACCAGTGGTCTTAGGACTTGTAGGCTCTGTATAAAGAGGAACACAAGGCTCAGACTCATGACCTTTCAGCGTACGAGCAAACCACTGTGACAGCATGAAGTAGCTGTAGGCACGGATGGCATAAGCCTGTCCGATAGCGTAGTTCTTCTCCTCGCTTGTACCACCCATTGACTCCTCGGCGGCAATGATGTAGTTGGCATTTGCAATCCAGTTATAGTATGCATACCAAAGGTCGTATGAACGCCATGAACTACGATCATAGAAGCCCTTGATATTGTAAAGACAGTCATACCAGAACCAACCTGAACCAGAAGCACCCATGATATGGTCTTCAGCCATCACTTCGGCAGCCAGATTATAGGCCGTAATACCAAAGCACTGGTGAGTGTTACCAGAGGTTGACCATCCGGCAGTGTACATCTCGCGATAGATACCGTTAAGGGCTACAAGGGCAGCGTTACCATTGGCCAACAGACCCTGTCCAGACATTTTTTGCGTAGGCTTAGTCTCAATACGCTCGTCTGAGCAAGAAGTGGTCAAGAGCATACCGCTTGCAAGCAGTCCTACGAATGTATATTTGAATATTCTTTTCATAACTTATTTTCCTTTATATCTTTTTTCCTTGAGTATGATTAGAACTTAACCTCGAAACCAAGTGTCCAAGTCTTGTTAGGTGTATAGACATAGTCGGTACCACCACTGAAGTTGTACTGAGGATCCATACCATCGAGGTGATTGAAGAGAGCAAGGTTGTCAACAGAAGCGAATACGCGGATGTTGTTCAAACCAATCTTCGTCATCCAAATCTTCGGCAGGGTGTAGCCCAGAGTGATGTTCTTGATTGCAAAGTAAGAAGCATCGATGAGGTAACGGTCGTTGGCTGCATAGCTGCCACCAATCTCGATACGGGGAACATCGGTGATGTCGCCCGGCTTCTGCCAGCGGCGCAGTGCGTTGGTGCTCCAGGTGTCAGTAGCATACTGAACCTCCATAGCACCTCTGTACAGGCTGTCGTAAACCTTACCGCCGATAGAATAGGTGGTCATCACGCTCAGATCAATACCCTTGTAGCTCAGGTTGGTAGAGAGGCTACCATAGAGATCGGGGATACGGCTGCCAAGGAAGTACTTGTGGTTGTTGGCATCAGCATAGTCGGTAGTGATACGCTCAGAACCGGCAATCATGTTGCCATCATCGTCCTTGTCGTAGGTCCAGTAGAGCTGTGCACCAGTTGCGGGATCCACACCAGCACTCTTAGCCATATAGAAGGTATTCAACTCGTAACCCTCCTTGATGATACGTACGCCTCTTACGATCTCAGGCGACTCCTGAGTCAGCTTCAGCACCTTGTTGCTAACGGTTGATCCCATCAGAGTGATATCCCAACGGAGGTCGCCGCGCTTGAGTGGTGAGAAGGTCAACTCAACTTCAAGACCAGAGTTGCGCATGTCACCAACGTTTGCATTGTAACCAGAGAAACCGGTTGACAGAGCCATCGGGTACTCAAGCAGCATGTCAGTGGTCTTCTTGTTGTAGTACTCAACACTGAAACGGAGGAGGTTATCAAACAATGTACCTTCCAGACCGATATTGAAGTTCTTGTTCTTCTCCCAAGAGAGGTCCTTGGTCTCCAGACTTGAGATAACGGCACCAATGTTATTACCGTTGTTCCAACCCAGAGAATAGAGGCTCTGCCAAGCATAGTAAATGGTGTAGCCATCGGCATCGAGCAGGTTATCGTTACCCTGCTCACCATAAGAAGCCTTCAGTGAGAGGTTGTCAACCCACTTCACATCCTTCATGAAGTTCTCCTTAGAGATACGCCAGTTACCACCGATTGACCAGAAGGTACCTGTCCAGTTATCCTTGAAGAAGCGTGAAGAAGCATCAGTACGGAGAGAAGCCGACACATAATACTTATCATCGTAGTTATAGTTGATACGGCTCAGGAATGAGTTGATACGATAGTTGTCTGTATAAGAGTCAGCATCGTACATATTGGCAGCAGGAGCCAGCTCATAGATACCCTCCACGAGGTTGGTCTTACCTGCAGTCAGATACTCCATCTTGTAAGCATAGAACTCATGACCAGCCAGCACGTCGATGTTGTGCTTAGCAAACTGGCGGTTCCAGGTGAGCAACTGGTTGAAGGTGTAGCTCTGAGTACGATAGTTGTACTTCTGGAGCAGACCGCCAGAGGTAGCCTGGTTACCATGATGCATATTCATATAGCGCATACGATAGCGGCTGTTGTAGTCCATACCGAAGTTCACAGCCAGCTTCAGGCCCTGGAGCCATCCAGCATTGGCATTGTCGGTACCCAGCACGAAACCAGTACGCAGACCGGCTGCATCGCGCTTGTTCTCAGCCTTATCATCGAGCAGACCACCCAGCGGGTTGAAGTCATTGTAAGAACCGGGGCGCTTAACAGCGTTGTCACCATAGTCGAGCTGTGCGTTACCATTCTCGTCGAGAACATTCTTTCCCTGTAAGTCCTTCACGTACATCGGGAACAGAGGAGAAACGAACTGAGCAGAATACCATACGTTAGAAGTAGAGCTTCCGTCGTAGTCACTGAAGTTAGAGATAGAGTGAGTCAGGTTGGTATTCAAATTTGCAGAGAACCAGTCTGTCACCTTAGTATCTACGTTTACACGAGCAGTGTAACGCTGGAAAGCAGTCGTCTTAAGGATACCATCCTCATTCAGGTAACCCAGAGACAGCAAGTACTTGGTCCTTTCAGTACCACCGTTGATATTCAACTGATGCTCATGACGGAAGGCGCTGCTGCGCTTAACAGCATCGAGCCAGTCTTCGTCCCATGCAGACTGAGCGTCGGCACGAACATAACCAGTAGCAGGATCAATCAGCTGATCCCAAGTGTAATTCTTGAAGGGGTTGTAAAGCTCACCACCAAGATTGGCACTCATCTGGCTGCGGGCATAAGCCTCACCGTCAGCCCAGCTCATACCATTCTTGAAGATAGCCTCGTTGCGGAGTCCCTCATAGGTCAGCTGAACGAAATCCTTCTGATTAACCAGATCATAGCGGGGAATAGCACGGGTTGACCAACCAGCGGTAGAACGCCAGGTCACCTGAGGCTTACCTTCCTTACCCTTCTTTGTGGTAATCATCACGACACCGTTAGCACCACGTGCACCATACAATGCACCAGCAGAAGCATCCTTCAGCACAGTCATTGACTCGATATCTGAGGGGTTGATTGAGCTCAGGGCACCATCGTAAGGAATACCATCGACTACGTACAGAGGGGTAGAGCTGGCGTTGATAGAGCCGAAACCACGGATACGGATACCAGGATCAGAACCGGGCTGGCCGCTACCTGTTGACACCTGCACACCAGAAGCGTTACCTTCAAGTCCCTTGGCTACGTTAGAGATAGGACGAAGCTCAATCTTGTCACCTGCAATGTTCTCTGCAGAACCGGTGAATGAAGATTTCTTGGTAGTACCATAAGCAACTACCACCACTTCATCAACAACCTTGGCATCAGCCTTCAAGAAGACGCGCATGCCGTTCTTGGCTGTAACAGTCTTCGACTCAAAACCCAGGTAAGAGACAGTAATTGTCTTTGAACCCTGAGGCATAGCCAGTGAGAAGCGACCATTTACGTCAGTCAACATACCGGTACTTGTACCGTCCACCTTAACAGCAGCACCAATGATGGGCTGACCGTCCTCTTGTGAGAGCACTGTACCAGAAACTTTGGTTTGAGCCAGAGCGGTTCCTATGGTAAGGAAGAGCACGGCTAAAAACATCGTTAGTCTTTTTTTCATAAATTCTCTCTCTTTTGATTAAT
>JAEEGG010029300.1_pt1 | contig 10292 bp, 10 predicted proteins | sample 9134161 | NCBI WGS metagenome assembly JAEEGG01 (sample SAMN16246543, study PRJNA631951) | gut metagenome | biome: gut microbiome; feature: rumen; material: CR-attached | host: Bos | place: Iran: Karaj | collected 2018-10 | reverse complement strand
CAGATAGAGGATTTTCGCAAGAACTCACTTTCAAAGAAGAATGCGAACTCGGAAAGGCGCAAGAGTCTCTGATTGAATCATGGGCAAGGAAAGTGAACTGTTGGTATGACAATGCCGACGAAACCCTTACCCTTGAATTAGGCGAACAATTGGCCGAAGGCGGTGAGGCACATGTGTTCCAACACGGATACAATCTTGTTAAAGCAATAGGGTTGGATTATTACATCCAGCCTATCCTTGCGTTGGATCGTATTAGTCTTCATAACTCGTTCTTCCCCGAGACGAGGCTGACGGTGGTTGGATTTGGCCGCTTCCGTGACGGCACTTTTCATATCATTGTTGAGCAGCCTTATATCCAAGGCACACAAATGTCGGATGAAGAAATCGCTTTGTTTGCTGAACACATTGGATTCAAGCTCATCAATCCGAGAAATTGGACTTTCGCCACTCCTGAAATCTATTTGAGCGACCTGCACGATGAGAATGTAATACGCTCAAAAGAAGGAAACATTTTCGTGGTGGATTGCGATATTAGGATAAATACGCCGGAGTTGAAATGCGGTGGGAGAAGGAAACCGAGTACGATAATTGAGATAAGAGAATAAAAAAATGTTTGGCCACCTTTTGGTGACTTTCCCACAGACAACATGATGTATAATATGAACACAAACAGCTCAACGGATAATACCGCCACTAAAATTTCCATCAAGAAGAAATACGACGACCATTATTCGTATTATGTGGATGCTAACGGTTTATTAAAAGGTGAATGGGGCGGATATGAAGAATTGGAAACGAAAGGACCAAATGGAGAAGCGATGTATGAACTATATTATACTAGGACTTTCAAGGACGAACAATCTGCGCTTCCTATGGCTCATTGTAAATGGATAGTTGTGAATGAACATGGATATTTTTACAACAAGTTTTCATGCAAGAAATATGATGCAGTAGAAGATATTGGTTCGGGTTATTATAGATGTGAAAAAAACGATAGGTATGGTATCATCAATGACGATGAGCAAGTAATCCTCCACACTTGCTATAACCAAATATGGAAATCCTCCAGTCACCCAATCTTTTTTGTCCAATGTGAAACTGGGTGGTTTATATACAATGTAGATCAACAAAGGCAATCCAAAGTGTATGAAGAGATAGCGGCTCTTGACTCAAATTATATTAGGTTTTCTGATGGAAATGGTTATGGTCTAATGAATTACAATTGTGACATTGTCATACAGCCAAAATTTGAAAAAAGAACCGCTTTATTTGATGATAAGAATCAACTACAAATTGATTTCAAAGGAGTAAAGTTCGGCGTGTTCATAAAGGATGATTTGTTTTATGGAAAAATCTCACCTAATGAATACGATTATTGTTTTAAGGTAAAGCCTTATGATGAATTTGGAACTGATTATTACATTACCAAAAAAGGTGAAAAATATGGAATTCTTAATTATAGGTTTGATTGTGTAATAAAGCCTCAATTAGATGATATTCTGATAGTAAAGACACATGGTCGGCATGCAAATACTCTAAGTCGCTGTTTTATTATTGGTAAGCAAGGCGATTTGTACAAACTGTTTAATTCGGAAGAAAAATCTTGCATTATAGAAGGATGCGATAGTATGGATTATTGTGTTACAACAAAACTTGACTCCAACTTGAAGAACTACAAGCGTGGCTTTCATTACACTTTCATCGAATATTGTAAAGATGGGCATATCGGCTATGTTGCATATAACGGTAAAATAATTGGTTATGATGAATACGATTCGGTTGAATTGTTTCATGGTTTTTTCCTTGTTTCAAAAAATAGTTTATATGGTTTGTTGTCCGAATCAGGCAATCTTATCGTCCCTTGCGAAAACGATGAAATCAAATTACAATGGGGAGTAGTGACCATGACAAAAGAAGGGAAAGAAACAATAACAAATGTTAGAGACCTTCTTTCATTACCAAAAGACGGCTACACTTATTTAGGTTATGAGCCTCAGCATTATTCCGAGTATGCGGGTAGTTATGCACAAGATGAAATGGGGTATTCTGACGAAGATATAGACACAATCTTTGATGGTGACCCATCAGCATATTGGAATATTGATTAAAAACGCACTAACAACACGCAAATTGCAATAACTCTATCAGTAACACGGTTTTATTGATAGTAAAAAAAGTGAATTCATTTTTCTCGAATTTATGCGAAACTGTCCACAGGGTTTCGCTTATTTTGATATATATTTGCAGTTATAGCATCACTTGTATGTTTAACATTCTAATGATAATAATTATGATTAAAACAGAGAAAATGATATTGGAAGAAATAATGCGACTGCTTAAAAATCTAGAGAATGTTACTTATGGAGAATACAGAACCAATGGTATTGTTTTTCCTCCTAATGCAAGCAGTTTTTATTATAGTGCAAAACAACTCTATGAATGCACGGATGAACTAATTGATAGATTTATGCCTGAATATGTTACTGATTCTGATTATAGATTTATATGTGCGTCGCAAAAAAACATTCTACTTCAATTGGATGTACTAAAAGACAATAAAAAGCTTAAAGGTATGGAAGTAATATGGGAACTTGAAACATATTTAGCCACATTACATGACCTATTTCATTGTATTACTGATTATTGTAATAAACAAGGCTTGCATTGTTAGTTTTTCTCAAATTACTATGATTATTCATAGGCACAAAACAACGATTTGTTTCTTCTATAATATTGGTCATGAACAGATGAAGAATTGCCCCGGATCGAATGCAGTGTAGGGCCTCGAAGTGTCGTAAACATCCAAAGGAAATTGATTTAACGTACCAAAACTGACATTTCCCGAAAAATGTGAAACTTTTCCCGAGAAACCCATAATAGCCATGATGCATGATGGTTGCTGTTTTGCATTGTCAAAAACAAGCCCGTTTCTTCGACTTTGCCCTCGACTCTCAACCCAGCTATTTCCCCAAATACTCACTAGGCGTTAGGCCAGTCATCTTTTTGAAGAGGCGGGTGAAATGATGGGGAAAATCGAAGCCGAGGAGGCGCGAGGTCTCGCTGATGTTGTGACCGTTCATGAGCAGGCTCTTGGCCTGGTTGATGACATAGTTGTGGATGTAACCGATGGCCGTTCCTCCTGTGGCCTTGTGGACAATATCACCGAAATAACGAGGCGAATAAGCCAGCTCTGAGGCGCAATAGGCAACAGTAGGCAGGCCTTGCGTCAGTTGCCGATTCTCGCGGAAATACTGTTGAAGCAGGTCGTGAAAGCGTTTCAAGAGATCGCTACCGCCATTATCTTCTTCAGAAAGTTGCCGCTGGTAGATTCTGTTGCAGTATTCCAGTATCAGGTGCAGATAGCCCAACAAGATGCTTTTGAGCGAGGGCGAGTCATCGTGAGTTATCAGCTCTTGCCGCATCTGGGAGAGCAGTTGTGTGATGCTGAGCCATTCATCAGGCTCCATCCGAAGCGAGCCGGTGAAGAAATAAGAGAAATACTGGTAACGGCTAATCTGACGTTCAAGTTCGGAGCCGTGCAGCAGTTCGGGCGACCACAAGAGCACCCATCCGCTCAGCGAGATGCGCTCGCCGTTGTCCTCCAAGCCGCCAATCTGTCCAGGCTCGACGGCAATAATCGAGGCATCGCTCGCCTGCAAGGTCTTCATACCATACGAGAGATCTTTGGGAAACTGACGCTGGATAAATAGCCCATAAACACCGTAGTTGTTCAGACTATGGCGGAAGGGAGCCAATTCGTCAAAGTGGATGATGCTGATCAGCGGATGCAGCACAGGAGCCTCCACATAGTGGGCAAAGTCGTTGGGACTATCAACTTTCAGAATCTTCTTCATCGTGGGGCAAAGGTACAAAGAATATGAATAATGAGATAAAAATGGTACTACTTTACATGACAATTATACATTTTCTGCGAAATTGGTAAATATTTAGCCAATTTGTGTAATACCTTTTTTAAGTAACTAGTGTACTTTTGCCAACGAAATTAGAATTAGGCCAAATGAAAAAGATGCTTTGGTTATTTGCAGCACTACTGATTACGGGTTGCTCTAAAAACACCGAAACTTTTGCACAGACAATGGAAGAGACAATATATATCACTATTGGCGAGGAGACGAATACCGTCACGCTTGAAGACAATGTCGGCACACGGGCCTTGGTCGCTGCATTGCAAACGGACGACATCACATACGTGGCACACGACTACGGCAACTTTGAGAAGGTGGGCAATGTCGGGCAGTCGTTCCCCACGGCAGACCACCAAACCACCACTTCTGCGGGCGATCTTGTCTTATACAACGGCGATAACATCTGCATCTTCTATGGTAGCAACTCTTGGTCGTATACGCGCATTGGCAAACTCGACAACTTGTCGGCTGACGAGGTGCGTCGTTTCGTCAAGGCAGGTGAAGGTGAAGTGGCTATTACGCTTTCATTGCAGCCCATCTATACAGGGATCCAAGAACTATCACCTGACGAAAACAGCGAAGGAACAACCTACACCATTACTGGACAGATTGCACCCAAAGGCTATAAAGGCATTGTGATTCAAAACGGAAAAAAAAGAATAAACTATTGATACCATGAAAAGAACAATCATCCTGGCAACTGTGGTGGCACTCATGACCGCCTGCAGCAATCAACCGAAAACAACAGTAGCAACAGAAACTAAAAAAGAAGAAATGAAACAAGAACTGAACCTCACGCAGGAGTGGGACAAGGTGTTCCCGCTGAGCGACAAAGTGAACCACCGCAAGGTGACATTTGAAACACAATACGGCCTGACTTTGGCTGCAGACCTCTATACACCAAAGGATGCCGAAGGCAAATTGGCGGCTATCGCCGTGAGTGGGCCTTTTGGCGCCGTCAAGGAGCAGTCGAGCGGCCTCTATGCCATGCGGATGGCAGAGCGCGGCTTCGTGGCACTGGCCTTCGACCCTTCCTATACTGGCGAAAGCAGCGGTGAGCCTCGTCGTACAGCCTCGCCCGACATCAACACAGAGGACTTCATGGCCGCTGTTGATTTTCTGTCGAAACTGGACAACGTAGATGCCGAACGCATCGGCATCATCGGTATCTGTGGCTGGGGTGGCATCGCCCTCAACGCTGCCGCCGCCGACACCCGCATCAAGGCCACCGTGGCCAGCACGATGTACGACATGACCCGCATCAGCGGCAACGATTACAATGATGCTTTCGACGTGGAAGAAGCTCGCCACAAGAACCGTGAAACACTCGCCCAGCAGCGACTGACCGACCCGATGGCCATGGCTGGCGGCGTGCTTGACACCGTTCCTCCCCAAGCCCCCCGGTTTGTCCATGACTACCACGCGTATTATAAAACTCCTCGCGGCTATCACAAACGCAGCGGCAACAGCAACGACGGCTGGCGCGTCATCGGAACGCAGGCCTACGCCAACAGCCGCTTCCTCTATTATATCAACGAAATCCGCTCTGCCGTCCTCGTGATGCATGGCTCGGAAGCCCACTCGCGCTATTTCGGCGAAGCCGCTTACAAATACATGGTAGAGGGCCAAGCCGAAGGCTACAACTTCATCGGCAAACCGAATCCCAATCCCGAAAACAAACAACTGCTCATCATCCCCGGTGCCACCCACTGCGACCTATACGACGGTGGCGAGGGCAATTACATCCCGTGGGATAAGTTGGCGGAGTTTTTCACTGAAAACCTGAAATAATACAAAATGAACGAACAACCCACAGGAAAAACATACGTCGGCAGTGATGAGCTTTATGCCGATGTGCAGCATTGCATGAAACTGGTTGCCGAGATGAACACTGGCTACCACACCGAGGCCGAGGTGCGCGAGTATCTGCGACAGATCACAGGCTCCGACATCGACGACACCGTGCGTGTGTTTCCGCCGTTCAACATCAACTATGGCAAGAAGACCACATTCGGCAAGGGCAGTTTCGTCAACTTCGGCTGCACCTTCCTGGCACTTGGTGGCATCACGATTGAGGAGGGCGTGTTCATCGCGCCTCATGTGGTTTTGGCCACAGAATACCATCCCGAAGACCCGGAGACAAGACATTCGTTGCTCACCAAGCCTATCGTTATTAAGAAAAACGCTTGGATTGGTGCCAATGCTACAATATTGGCGGGCGTTACCATTGGCAAGAACGCCATTGTGGCCGCTGGCGCCGTTGTGGGAAAGGATGTCCCCGACAACGCCATCGTGGGCGGCGTTCCTGCCAAGGTGATTAGAATGATCAAATAAGAGATGGAATGAAACAATGAAATCCGCAATCTAGGCACAGTCTTGGATTGCGGATTTTTTATAACTTTGCATCGTGGAACTCAACGAACGAAATATCATCATCGACGATAGTCTCAATCGCATCGCGGAGGCGGGTATGGAAAGCTATATCACCCATGCCTACTGCTCGGCGGGCGAGTGCGAGGTGTGGTACGGCGGCAGCCAGCTGCACTTCCGGAAGGGCGACTGCATGATTGTGGTAGCCAATCGGCAGGTGACACGAATGAAGCCATCAGTGGACTTTCGTGTGAATGTCGTCTATGTGGATTTTGACTTCATCAACGTCTGCGCCACACATTCCAACTACGGCACACGTGGCGGCATGTCGCTCTACATCGACCCCATCATGCATCTCAACGAGGAGGAGCAACAGCTATGCGAACGCGACTTCGATGAGGTGTTCCGTCGCATGAGGCATCCGCACAAGTATTTTCACGGCGACGAGATGATTGCCGTGCTTCAGATGCTCTTTATCGACTTCTTCGAGTTCCACTCGCGCATCTACGGCGAGGCGGATCTGTCGGCGCAGACTGCTTCAGTAATGGACCGTTTTGTGGCGATGCTGGAGCGTAGCGACTACCGCGAGCACCGCGATGTGGCATGGTACGCCAGCGAGTTGTGCGTTACACCCAAGTACCTCTCAGAAATCTGTAAGCGCGTCAGCGGCCAGTCAGCCAACTACTGGATCAACCGTTACACCGCTATGGAACTCTCGCACCTGCTCAAAGACCGCAGCCTCACGCTCACCGACATCGCCGACCGCTTCAACTTCGCCTCCCTCAGCCATTTCTCGCGCTACGTCCAAAACAATCTTGGGGCTTCGCCGAGTTCGTTTAGGGAGTAGTCATTACCTGCAAAGTGAAGCAAAACCGCAAAATTTGAAATTTTTCCCGAAAAATCCATAATAGCCATGATGAATGATGGTTGTAGTTTTGCATTGTCAAACAGTTAGAAATCATAAAACATCAAAACTATGCAAAACATCAGACTATACAACGGCGTTGAGATGCCGATTTTGGGCTACGGCGTGTTCCAAGTGCCTCCACAAGAGGCGGAGCGTTGCGTGAGCGATGCATTGAGTGTGGGCTATCGCTTAATTGATACCGCACAAGCCTATTTCAACGAGGAAGGCGTGGGCGAGGCCGTCGCCAAGTCGGGCATCAAGCGCGAGGACCTGTTCCTCATCACCAAGGTATGGATCAGCAACAACGGCGAAGAGAAGGCCGCCCGCAGCATCGACGAGAGCCTGCGCAAGCTGAAAACGGACTACATCGACTTGCTACTCATACACCAGGCATACGGCGATGTGTTCGGCACCTGGCGTGCAATGGAGGACGCCTACCGCGACGGCAAAGTGCGCGCCATCGGCGTGAGCAACTTCCAACAAGCCCGTTTCTTCGACTTCGCCCACTATGTGGATATGAAGCCGATGGTAAACCAACTGCAGTGCAACGCGATGATTCAGCAACGCGAAATCGAGCCTACGCTCAACGAGTTCGGCACCAAGATGATGGCATGGGGACCGCTGGGCGGACAAGGTGTGGACGGCATCATCAAGAGCGACCTGCTGGCCGGCATTGGTGCAAAGTACGGCAAGACCGCCTCGCAGGTAGCCCTCCGCTGGCTCACGCAACGCGGCATCGTGGCCATCCCGAAATCCACTCACAAGGAGCGTATGCAGCAAAACCTCGACATCTTCGACTTTGCCCTCACCGACGATGACATGGCCCAAATTGCAACAATGAACCAGCACGATGCCGGCACCGTCAACTTCAACGATATGAACTTTGTGAAGTATCTAATCGAAAATTATGGATAAAAAAGATGACCATGAGAAGAACAATCACCCTTGCCGCCTTGGCATTTGTACTGCTGACGGCGTGCACACAAAACACAGAAAAAGAAATTGAATCCAATCAAACAAGCAATACTATGACAGAACAAAAAATGGTGTTCCTCAACAAGGAACTGAATCTGAATCTCGCAGGCATCCTGCGTCTTCCTGCCGAATTCGACCTTGGCAAAAAATACCCTGCCGTGGTTATCACAGGCCCTATGCTCTCCATCAAGGAGCAGGCTCAGTCGGTTTATGCGACACGCCTCACCGAGGCTGGATACGTCACCCTCGTTTTCGACGGCTCCTACTTCGGAGAGAGCGAAGGAATGCCCCGCTTTCAGGAACTGCCGGATGTGAAAGAGAGCGACATCGAAGCGGCAGTGGATTATCTCAGCAGCCTTCCTTACGTGGACGCTGACCATATCGGTGGCTTGGGCATCTGCGGAAGCGGCTCCTACATGTCGGTCGCCGGAGTGAAAGAGCCTCGCCTGAAGGCGGTCACTGCCATCGTGCCAGCCATTTCCAACATCGCCACGTCGCCGATGATGGGCTTCTTCAAGCCGGAGGACGAGGTGATGAAAGCCAAGGAAGCCTACGACAAAGGCGAGGGCGAGTTGATGCATCTCAACTTCATGCCGCGTGCCTTCGAAGAGGGCGCAGCCTACTATTACTCCGCGCGTGGCAACCGCAAAGGGTGGAGCAACCAGGTAGTGGCCTGGTCGCAGTTGGAACTCATCAAGTACAACGTTACCGAGATTATGAAAGGTATGCAGAAGCCCTATCTGGTCATCAGCGCCGAGAAAGCATGGAGCCGCCCCTCGTCGACCGAGATTTTCGAGGCTGTACCGCACACTAACAAGCAGATGGTGGTGCTCCCCGAAGCCTCCCACTTCGACCTCTACGACCTCGAACCCTACGTGTCGCAAGCCATGGAACACATTTTGCCTTTCTTCGAAAAGAATCTTTGGAGATGAAAAAGACTAGTTTGCTATTGTTCCTATTCCTATCACTTATGACAGCACAAGCTCAAACCTACGGCGATGAAGGCCCTACTTTGACCCCCAACACGATGGGCCTCGTTTATGAGGATGCCATCAATGAAAACCTGCCGGGCAAGGTGAACATCCAACGCGTCAACTACAAAATCGACGGCATTGAAGTGGTGGCCAATGTCTATACCCCTGCTGGCTACGATGCCCAAGGCAGTTATGCGGCTATCATCGTCGCCCACCCCAACGGGGGCAGCAAAGACCAGGTGGCGGGCCTTTATGCGCAGAAACTCGCCGAGGCAGGATTCATCACCATCGCCTTCGATGCCCGATATCAGGGCGAGAGCGGCGGTATGCCGCGCCGTACCGACAAGCCAGCCAACCGCATAGGCGACATTATGGGCGCTATTGACTATATCCAGCAGTACCCAGGTGTTGACCCCGACCGTATCGGGGCCTTCGGCATCTGTGGCGGTGGCGGCTACACTTTCGCGGCTGCCCAAACCGACAAGCGTATCAAGGCAGTTGGAACGTTGAGCCTTTTCAATACCGGCGATGTCAGGCGAAACGGCTATATGTGCACACAAACGAGCGATATTATGGAGCGGCAAAAAGAGGCGTCACTGGCCCGCCAGAAAGAGGCGGCAGGTGGTGAACCGGAGCTTGCCGGTTTTATGAATTGGACTCCAGAAGAAGCCCGAAAAATAAAAGTCGACCTCTACCGCGACGGCTATTTCTACTACGGCGTGACCCACAAAACCCCTAATGCACCAGGCACTTATCTTAAGAGTTCGTTGATGGACATGATGGCCTGGGATGCCACCGACCACGCCGACCTCATCGACCAGCCCCTGCTCATCATCGCGGGCGAGATAGCCGACAGCCGCTATATGTCGGAAGAGGCTTTCGCAAAGGCAAACCGCACCGCCGACAAGGAACTCTTCATCGTCCCCGGCGCCACCCATATCCGCACCTACTTCGTCAAGGAGTATGTTGAGCAGATTACCGAAAAAATCCAGAAATTCTACACAGATAAACTTGACAAACAATGAAAAGAACACTTATCATCGCGACATTGGCCATCATGAGCCTTTTCGGCACCACGGCCTGCGCACAAAAGAAAGGAGAAAACATGAACAGTTTGAACAACAAGAAAGTGCTGGTGGC
>JAEEGG010029299.1_pt1 | contig 10293 bp, 5 predicted proteins | sample 9134161 | NCBI WGS metagenome assembly JAEEGG01 (sample SAMN16246543, study PRJNA631951) | gut metagenome | biome: gut microbiome; feature: rumen; material: CR-attached | host: Bos | place: Iran: Karaj | collected 2018-10 | reverse complement strand
GTGGACTTCAACGCGCCACGTCCGGACGTGGCGCTGCTCAAGCGCCTCCTCGCGGAAAGCGCGGACGCGCGGTACGTGTTCGTGGTGTCGCACGGTCCGGCCATCCCCAACGGCAACGGACGCTGGTTCTTGCTGGGCGGTCCCAAGTACGATGCGAAACGGCGGGAGATCCGCAGCCTCATGGCCGCGCGGAACGCGATCGTGCTCGCGGGCCACACGCACTGCCTTGAATACTACGACTGCGTCTTCCCCGAAGGCCGCATCACGCAGTTCGTGGCAAACAGCGTATGGTCGAGCGAGGACGCCGCCAAGCTCGTCGTGCGCGACGAGGGCGCGGCGATGTACGGCCAGCGCGCAAAGGCAATCAAGAAACGGTACGGACGCGAGGTTCCGCAAAAGGAACGTGATGGACTGGTGCGGCTCGTGGACGAGTACCGTCCGTTCGTGAAGGACTACCTCTTTGCCAACGCGGCGGGGCACTACCGCCTGGAGGTGTCCGACGCCCGCGTGGCGGTTCAGTTCTTTAGCGGCGACGCCACCTCGCCCACCCGCACCTTCGTCCTGCGTCAAGCCTGAAGAGCCGCCGACTTGACGGGGCGGCGGCTCCAGATGCCGGCGAGGACCGAGCCGGAGAAGTTCATCCAGATGGAGAACACGTTGGCGGGCAGTGCGGCGATTGGGCTGTCGAGGACGCCGATCGCGAGCGCTCCCGCCATGCCGCCGTTCTGGAGTCCGACCTCCAATGCGACCGTACGGGCCTCGACTTCGCCCAGCCGCGCGAAGCGTCCGACGAGCCGCGTGAGCCAATACCCGCCCAGGTAGCCGACCGTGTTGTGGATGACCGCGGCGGCGACGATCGCGACGCCCGCCGACGCGAACGTGTTCCGGCTCGGCGCCGTCAGGGCGAGCAGCGTGAAGCAGATGCCCGCCATTGAAAGGATGGAGAGGATGCGGTCGCAGACCACCTTGTGCGTGTCGAACTGCCGCTTGAGAAGCCGATGGACGATTCCGCCCGCGAGAATTGGCACGATCACCACCTTCAGTATCTCCACCATCATCTTCATCACGTCGATTTCCACGAAACGCCCGGCCAGGACCTTCATCGCGAGCGGCGTCACGAAGGGGGAGAGGAGCGTCGAGCAGCACGTCATCGTCACGGAAAGCGCCACGTCCGCCTTCGCGAGGAAGGCGATCACGTTGGACGCCGTGCCGCCCGCGACGGAGCCGACGAGCACGCATCCCGCCGCCAACTCGCCAGAGAACCCGAAGCTCTTCGCCAGCGTGAATCCGACGATTGGCATCACGAGGAACTGGAGCACCACACCCGTCGCCACCGCCCATGGCCTCTTGGCGACACGCAGGAAGTCGTCGGGCGAGAGCGTCGTCCCCATCCCGAACATGATGATCTGGATCGCGGGGACGACGAGCGAAATCAGCTTCACGCCGCCCCACGTATCGAAGGCCGACGGGAACGCGAACGCCACGCCCGCGCTCGCGAGGATGGCGATCCCGAACGCCTGACGGCGGAAAAACGACGCTAGGACTCTGGTTTTCATGCGCAGATTATACCACAAAGATGCTTTATGCCGTCAGTTCGGCGTAGCGGCGGCGGAGAATTCCCAGATCCGAATCGACGGCTTGGTACGTGTAGCCCATTGCCAGGCGGGGCGCCACCAGCGCGTCGTCCCGCGTGAGAATGCCGGCGGCCTTTCCGGCGGCTTTCGCGGCGGCGGCCACGCGCGCGAGACAATCGTCGAATGCGAGCGGCGACTGGCGTGCCTTGAGGTCGAACGCCAAGTCCGCCGGCCCCACGAACAGCACGTCCACGCCCTCAACGGCGGCGATGGCGTCCACGTTCGCCACGGCCTCCGCCGTCTCGATCTGCGCGTAGAGGAGCGGCTTCGGCGGCGTTTCGGGAAGAGCCGTCCCGTAGCCGAAGGCACGTACGCTCCGCGAGTAGCCGCGCCGGCCGGCAGGCGGATAGAGCATCGAATCAAGTACGCGCCGCGCGACGTCCGGCGTATCGACGTGCGGAATCATCAGCCCGTCCGCGCCCCAGTCGAGCGCATGCTGGATCTGTGCGTGTGACGGCTCGCCCAGGCGCACGAGCTTCTTCGCATGCGTCGGCCCCATCGCCTGCAACGTGCGGAAGAGGGCGTCTTCGGACGCGCCCGCGCCGTGCTCGCAGTCGATGAGAATCCAGTCGAACGGATATTTGCCACACACCTCCGCCACCGTCGGCGAGCCGAGGGAGAGGAACGTGCCGAGTTTCAGGTCAGGCGATCGCATCGAGGTCGAGTCCTTTCTCCAGCCCCGCAAGGGCCAGTTCGAGCTTGGCGCGGGTGGTGGCGGCCAGGTCGCCGCCGCCCTGCCCCGCGCCGATGAGGAAGAAGCCGTCCGTCCGTCTGAAATAGCCCGCGCCCACGCGGATGACGGCCTTGAAGATCATGTTGCGCAGGAGGCCGAGCCAGAAGCGCGGCGCGGCGTCGGATGGGAGCGGGCGCACATCCCGGTATCCGTCCAGCATCGGCCCCAACACGTCAAAGCCGTGGAAGCAGCCCATCAGCGAAAGGTCGTCCATCGGGTCGCCTGCGATGCAGTCGTCCCAGTCGATGAACGCCTTTGCCTCGTCCGGCGTGCCGAGAATGTTCCAAAGCGCCAGGTCCTTGTGTACCAGCACGCCCCTCTTGAGCGCCAGCAAGTCCGTGCGCGCGTCCACTGCCACGCGGATGCGCGCGACGAATCCCTCGTCCAGAAAACCTTCAGACACGAGATAGCGCAGATGCCGGTCGAGGTTCAAGCGATAGTACGCCTCGTAGGTCGCATGAAGGCCGTGCAGCTCGCCAATCGTCTGCGCCCGCGCGGCGCTGAAAAGCCCGAACCCGTCAGGCCGGACTTCCTGCCATTGGGCGACCGCACGGCCGATCGCGGGCGCGATTCCCGTCCAATTCATCGTTCCCGCCTTGAAGTGCGCGTTGAGGTCCGGGTACGGCAGGTATTCCAGCGCCTGCCACGCAAACGGGAAATCCCGTCGCGAACAGTCGTAGGCCAAGCACCGCCCCACGGGTACGCCCAACGCCGCAACGGCCTCCGTGGCGGCGTTCTCGACGGCGAAGTAATCGTCCTGCTCCGCGCCGTCCTCCACCCGGATGAACGCCTCGCGTCCGTCAAGCCGTGCGCGGAACGTGCGGTGGTTACCCTGGCCGCCCGTCGGCGCGACGTCCGCCACCGCGCCGGGGAAACGCGTCTCCAGTGCGGCCTGCACGTCCAACACCGTTACGGCGCTCGCGCCGTCCGTGCCGTGGAATGCCGCCGCGCGGTCGCACTTCCAGTAGTAGATGTCAGTCCTGTCTTTGCCCATTAGATGCCTCAACGGAGAATGATCATCATATGCGCGCTTCTCAACGTCGCGTAGAGGATGCCGTCCTGCGCCTCCAGCGTCGCCTTGAACATGTTGTCGTCCGAGCCTGTCCCGGTCACGGCCACGGACGCGGGGAGCGTGAGCGCCGTCGCCTCCGAGACGTCCATGAGGGCAATGCGCGTCCCGGCGGCGGCCGTTTCCGGCGCCGTGCGGCCGAAGTCCACCACGACCTCCGGCCGTACCGTCAGCGCGCCCGTCACCTTCGTCGCGCCGGCGGCCATCGTACCGTGAACCTCCAGCGTGCCGCCCGCCACGGTACCGGCTCCGGTGACGCGTCCGACCGTCGCCGAGCCGGAGACGGACAGCGTCGCGCCCTGCGCCACCGTCACGTCGTTCGTCATCTTCGGCGCGAACGCGAGCGTGCCGCCCGCCACGTTGACCGGACCCGTGAAGTCGCTGGCCGCAGACGTGAGCGAGAGCGTGCCCGTGCCAAGCTTCGTCACGCCGCCGTCTGCCGCCGCGCCCAGCGCCGGATCGCGCGTTAGGGCGAACGCGAGGGTATGCGTCATCGCGTTCGTCACGTTTACCACGCAGCCGTTGGTCGAGACGTAGACATGGTCGATGCCCGAGGACGTCAGGCCATTTCCTTTCGGCAGGAACACGCCGCCGTTCCAGTTGATTGTCGTGTCGCCAGGCGTGGCCCCGCTCTTGAAGATGCGCTTCACGGCGAACGTGCCGCCGTTCAGGTTCAGAACAGACACGGAACCGTGACGTCCCATCACCGCACCGTCGCCTTCGGCCGAGAACATGCCGCCGTTCAAGTTGAACGTCGTTGGCACCTGCACGCCGCCCGTCACCGCCCGGTCGCCGAAGTTGAGTGCGGCGTTCGTGATCGCCACCGTGCCGCCGTTGATTGTCATTGTCGCGTGTGTTCCCGCTGACGCAGGAAGCGTCACGACGCCAAACAGGAACGACTTCATCGTCACCGTACCGTCGTCCACGATGAATTCCGGCGCCATGTTCACGTTCGGTACCTTGGCATGGCAGATGTAGAGCGACTGGGCGTTATTCAGCGTCAGCGTGCCGGACTTCACCCGGATGACGGAATGCGTCGGTTCGACCGTCGTACCCGCCGTTCCGTTCACATATCCCACGTGCATCTGGCCGCCGACCGTCAGCGACGCACCGTCCAGAATCAGCTCGCCGGACGTTTCCCACCCTTCGCCGTCCCGTACCGTCCGAACGCCAGAAAAGAAATCAGACGACATGAACGATCCACCGCCTGTCAGGCGCAACGTGCCGTCCGCCACCGTCACGCTGGCGAACCCGTTCGTCGGCGCATCCCCAGTCGCCATCGCCGGCGTGTCCGTGCCGGGTTCCTGGGAATCGATATTGCTGTATCGTCCCAAATACACGCCTGTCCGAGACGTGCTGATCGTCAACGTCCCCGATCCGCGCTTCACGAACGCGCCGGACGTGCAGGACACGTTGCCCGTCAGCGTGAGGTCATGGTCGTTCTGCACGATGGCCGCCTTCTTGCTGCCGGCGGAAAACGTCAATGCGTAGCCGCTCGTCGCGTCCGGCCCCGTGTAGTACAGCGTCCCCTGCCCGAGCGTGAGGTCGTTGACGAGCGAGGACAGCGTCAGACGCCCGCTCTCCAGCGCCAGTCCGGCGAGGCCGGACGTGTCACCCACCGTCACGCGCCCGCTTGTCCTCAGCGAGCCCCCGCCCGTCACCGTCCCCAGCGCAAGCGACGCGCCGTCTGCCACAGACACCGAGGTCGCGTTGGGAAGCGTCAGAGGCGCCGTGATCAAATGAACGCCGGAGGTCACGTCCACGCGCGTGTTCACGGTCAGCCCCGTGCCCGCGAGCGTGTAGGAGGCCGTGTCATTGTCGAACGTCACGCTGTCCACCGTCTCGCCGACCGTCGTCACGGTGCGGTTGGCCGTGATTGCGTCGCCGAACGTGACGGCCGCGCCGGACACGAACGCGCCGCTCCAGTTGGCGGAGTCGGACAGGTTCCCGTCCGCATCCGCCGTCCACGAGATCTTTGCGTCAGTGACCAGCGTCACCGTCACCTCGCCGTTGGAGGCCGCGAACGTGGCAGCCTTGCCAGCCGGCAGGTTGGCGACTGACAGGTGCGAGACGTCTGGCGCGTCACCGGTGTAGGTCAAGATCGTATAGGTGCCGTTCGCGGTCCATGGCGTACCGATCGCCGTGTCTTCTGCAGACGGATCCATTAGCTCCACCTGGCCGTTCAGGACGGGCGTGCCAGCGACGGCGAACTTGCCGTTGCGGCCGTTCGTGTCGCAGACGATTGTCAGGATTCCGCCGTTCATCGTCAAACCGCCGTTCAGGGAAACCGTCGTCGTGGAATTGACCGTCTTCACCCGCGCGCCGGATTCCAGTACCAGCACCGTCGGGACATACGCCCCGTTGTTGGCGCTGCCCACCAGCGTGGCGTCGCCCTTGACCGTCGTGGGCCCGGTATACGTGGACGCGGGCGACATCCATTTCACCGTGCCGGCCGTCACCGTCACGCCGCCGTCGGGCGTATCGCCCAACGATGCGTCGTGCAAGAGGTTGCCGGATATGTAGAAGCATATTCCGGGGGGGATCAGCGAACCGTCGAACTTCGCGCCGCCCGCGCACACGTTCAGGCTCCACGATTCGTCGTCGATTCCCATAGTGGCCGCGCCGTTTGCCCGCCACGTGCCGCCGTTGAAATTGACGATTGCCGTACTGGCCCGGTTGCCGTGCGTGATGTCCCTTGCCTCGAACACGCCGCCGTTCAGGTTCATGACGCTCGTCGAGTTCGCGCCCATGCCGATCCTCACGGGGTCCGTGTTCACGCAGATCACCGTGCCGCCGTTCTGCGTGAAGACGGCGTTGCCGTAGCCCATGCGCACCTGGCCCGCAAGCGTCACCGTGCCGCCTTCCACCGTCGCCGTGCAGGTCGGGTAGTTCGCCGGCGCGGACTCCTGCTTCCACCAGCCGATGCCCAGAATGCCCGCGTTCACCGTGCCGTTGCTGATGACGAGATGCGCCGCCGTCTCGTTCGAGTCGTCCGCCGAACGGCACCCGCCCACGATGAGCCGCCCCGTGCCGTCGTGGCCGACCGAGAACGTCCCGCCCTCCGGCTGGTCGATGATAAGTGTCCCGTCCGCCACCGTCGCCGAGTGGAAACCTGTCGTCGGCCCGATGCCGCGCGCGTCGATGTCCAGCACGGCGGCCTTATTCTGCGTCTGCCAAGAGAGCCGGTGGTCTACCGCGCCGGTGTAGCGCAGCGTGCCCATGCCCGTCTTCACAAATCCACCGCTCGTAGCCGCCCCCGCACCGCTCACCGTGAGCGTCGCCCCGTCGCCCACGTCGAACACTCCCGCGCCGCTGCTGCGCGCGTCGAGCGAATAGCCGCCGGAAAGCGTGACATTCGCGTTCGCCGGCACCGCAAGCGTACCGTCGCCGATGAACAATGTCTCGGACGTGTCGGCGCTAATGGTCTGCTTGGAGAGGACGCACGGCAGCATCGAGTCCGACCATCCCACCTGCGATGTTTTGTTGATCGTAAGGTTCTTGCCGCTCACGAGTTCGCGGCACATCGTCCCCGAACCGTCGTCCATCGGCCAGCAGTAGAGCAGCCCCGCCTCGTTCCCCTTCATCCGCCTCGAATAGTTCGCAAAGATCGTTGCCTCGCTCCGGTCATTGCCCCATACGCGCACCTCGGCAAGTTCGCCATCGAACGCTGTCGTCTTCGAGCGTGCCAGATACCCGATCACAATGTCGGTGTCTGCCAATGCAGCAGTATTCGAGCGGGAATACGCAGAATCATTCATGTCGTTGACGTAGACATACATGTTGCCGCTTGCATGACGACGACATGCAAGATGATACCATACGCCAGGTGTCAGCGCCGTATTGCAGTCCTGCTTCGTTCCTCCTATCTGGAAACGGAGCTTGCCATTGATGATGCCGATCAGCAAGCGTCCCGCATTGCTGCTGATGTCCTGATCGAACACCTGCATCTCGCCGATGGAGTCTGCACCGGCTGCAAGCTTGATCCAGAACTCCACGACGAACGGCGCCGCATTCGTCGTCGGAATGCGCGCCCCGCTTGGCGACACCCACGAGGTCGAGCCGCCGCTCGAGAGGCGCGTGAACTTCAGCGCGCCGTCCGTCCCGGCAAGCGCGGTGATCGCCAGCAACGCTGCGGCGAGAGAGAATAGCATCTTCTTCATGATTGAGTCTTCTTGCGGTTCTATTGTTTCAGCTCTTGAACGAAAGGTCTCTTCGGCGGGGCGTCGGGATCAAGCTCGACGCACCACGTCTGCGCGTCGTCCTTGTTCCTGCCGACACGGTCGGTCCAGCTCCAGACGAGCCGTCCGTTTTCAAGCGCCAGCCTCGGATTCTCCACGCGGCGCGCCCATCCTCCGTCGGGATCGGAGATCAGGACGTTCTTCCACTTCTTGCCGCCATCCCCGCTCGTGGCCAGCACGCCGTACACGGAGTTGTCGTCCTTCGGCCCAGCCGCCCATGTCTTCCACAGGCGACCTCCCGGCGCGGCGAGCACGGGGCTTTCGGGCGTACGGAACTTCTGCCTGTCGGCCGCGTGTTCGGCGTCCGGCTTGAACACACGTCCCGGCACGACGCCGCGCCCGGAACCTTTCGAGATCAGCTGGCGCATGCGTACCTTCCCGCTCACGTCCTTGCCTGCCAGCACGTCCGCCTCGGTGAACGTGCAGAAGAGTATCTCGCGGGCGTTGGTGCGGTTAAAGTCGTAGGTGATGTAGATCGTGCCGTTCGCCGCCTGCTCGCCGGACGGATAGGAGATGCCTGGGCGCGCGTCGATGAGCAGGCCTCCCTCCCACGTCTTTCCGTCGTCCTTGGAGATATAGGCCGTCAGCAGCTTGCGCCCTACGTCCTGCTCCACCGGCCCGTGCTTGATGAGCAGGATGTTGCCGGACGCCAGTCTCCGCAGGAAAAGACGCGAGGGAGTGTGCTTGATCTTGCCGTATTCCAGCGGCGACCACGTGCGCCCGCCGTCACGGGACGTCGCCTCGCGCAGGCCGCTCTTGCAGCGCGAAAGGCACCAGAGCGATCCGTCCTTGCGCTCCACGACCATGTGTTCGTCGAACCGGCGGTCTTTTTCCGGCATCGTCGCGCCGCCGCGGAAGAAGAACGTCTTGCCGCCGTCCGTCGAGGCGTAGAAGCCGGACGACCTCTCCTGCTTCCATCTCGCCACCGGCAACAGCCACGTGCCATCCTTGAGGAACGTGGGCTTGCACATCATCACGCCCTTGGCGACCACGCGCGGCACAGGCGGGGCGGCGGGGACGACGTTAGCGTCCGGGATCGTCAGCATCCACAGCGTGTCGGACAATATTTCGCCCCCCACGCGCTCCGTCCACGTCCACCGAAGCGAACCGTCTGGAGCCGTCCACACCTCGGGATCAAACGGACGGCGCGGGCCCAATCCGTCCGGATCGGCCACCCACAGCTCGCGCCACGTGGCGCCGTCGTCCTCGGACGTGGCCAGCACCGCGTAGTTGTTTTGGTCTTCGGCGGGCGTCGGCCCGCAGTACCACACGGCCCAAAGCCGTCCGTTCTGTGCCACCGCCATGCTGGAGACGAGCGTGATCGCCCGCATCCCCACGTCGTGCACGCCTTTCTCCGGCACGCGCACGTACTCGTCCGGCGCCCGGTTCATGTCGCGCGCCTCGCCGCACGTCGCCGCCATGCCAGCCAGCATGCAGACGACGATCCCACGACGCCCTAAAACAGATATGCGATGGATGTCCACGTTTCTCGTCCTTTCCTGCTCCTTGCTCACTCGAACCACTCGGGGCCGATGACGCGGCCGCAGAGGTAGAACTTGGTGTCATTGTACCACAGCACGCCCTTGCCGTCCACGATGCAGTAGCTCGTGTAAAACGAGTTGCCGCCCTTGCGCGGCGCGAAGAGCTTCGGCGACTTGAACTTCACGGGCTGCTCGCCGTCGGGGTCGAACTCGCCCGCGATCAGGTAGAGCGGGCCGCGATGCTGGTAGGCGTTGCGCTTCGGTTCGTTGAAGTCGAACGTCTGGTGCACGAACGCGAAGTACTTTCCGCTCGCGGCCTCCGGACCCTTCCAGTCGTACATCGGGCACGGCGAGCGCGGATGCAGGTACGGCTTCCCCTCGGCGTCCTTCAGGATCTTCGGCGCGCTCCACGTTTGCCCGCCGTCGCGGCTCTGCACCCACACCGGCGAACCGACGGACGAGCGCATGATCGCGAAGAGGCGTCCGTCCGGCAGCTTCACCGGCGCGGCCTCCTCAAGCGCCGGCTCGCTCGCGCGGAACCCGCCAGCATTCTCAAGATCCTTCGCCGAGAGCGCGTGACGGTTCGTGCAGAGGTACTTGATGCGGATGTCCTGCACGAGCGGATTTTCGTCGATGTTCTCGAACTGCCAGAACTCGATCTTGCAGCCGAAGCGCTCGTCGTAGGGCGCCTTGCCGTGGCGCGAACAGCCTACGAAGTATTTCCCGTTTTCGCCGAGGCGGAGCGGACGCTGCCAGTTGCACCAGCTCGGCGGGATGTGGTCGTCCGCCGGGTCGGCGTCCATGCGTTCAGTGAACGGCACGAGCTTCGGCGCGCTCCACGTGTCGCCGTCGTCGTCCGAAAACGCGCCGAACATCATTCCGCAGTGAGGTCCCTTGCTCGTGGTCTGCTGGTTCCAGAGGCAATAGAGGCGGCCGCTCTTCGCAAGCATCGGCTGCTGCCAGCTCGCAAGCAACTCCGGGTTCTTTTTGTTGGGCGAGCCGGCCAGGACCACGGGCGGCGTCCAGGTGACGCCCTTGTCCACGCTCTTCGAGAACGCGATGTGCTGGTCGATGTCCGCCTCGCGCGAGGCCTGCGTCCAGAAGGCGTAGAGGTGCTGGTTGGACGGGTTGCAGATCA
>JAEEGG010029293.1_pt1 | contig 10296 bp, 4 predicted proteins | sample 9134161 | NCBI WGS metagenome assembly JAEEGG01 (sample SAMN16246543, study PRJNA631951) | gut metagenome | biome: gut microbiome; feature: rumen; material: CR-attached | host: Bos | place: Iran: Karaj | collected 2018-10 | reverse complement strand
TAAATTCTTGTACACCCAGTCACTCAGGGTAACACGGCCCAAATACACATATCCAAGTGTGCGTGTTTTGTCCTCAACGAAGTTCTTTTGCTCACGGACAAACAATAACATCGTTTGTGTTTGATTGATATACGCCTGCCCCTCATTCGATTCTGGCCGGACGCGATTCTGCGTGTCCCATTGGAATAGATAGGGTGACAGCGCCTTGTCGTCGTAATCTGTCGTAGAACCCTCTTCACGATTCTTGATGATATCGACGAACATCGCCTCCACATTCAGCAATTTGTTGCGTTCTACACCCTCGCGAGCCGACGATTTCCGAGCCAACGTCGATGTCCCTATAGCCACCTGAATCTGTGCCTTTGTATATACACCATGAAGTTTCAGTGGGAAATCTGGTAGCAGAGAGTTATCCGGCTTCTCGTAGGCTTTGTTCTCTTGAAGCATCAGTCCTATCACCTCAGCAAGTTCATCGCAGAATAGTTTGTCTGCAGCAAGGGCATCAACCATCTCTTGGATGCTTGCAAATCTACCAGCCGTCTCAAAAAGGTCGTAATAGAACATCAGCAATCGTTTTTGGTCAACTGCATTTAAGCTGTTTACTCTCAGTCTAAATGCCCGTTTTGCCAGCTGTTCGATAAAACTCAAATAGGAATACGAGTCCGTTGCCGACCATTTGCGGAACACAGCACGGCTTAACTCCTCATTAAACCGAGATTGTTCTTCGTTCACCCCTGCCTCAAATAATATCTGATTCCACGTTCTTCCTTTGTAGAGTTTATCTACGGGCATCTGATAGATCCTTACGAAATTGGAGAGCGTAAGCGGAACGGAGTGATGTCTTTCAAAGTTCTGCACCAAACCAAGAACCCGTCGAGCCGTAAAACGCTGGATAGCACCTCTGATATTCTGGAGGATATACTCCTTGGCCTTTGGCTCCAGCATGATGCGACAACCCAAAGGCAGATGCGGACAGTCACGTTCCATCTCCTCAATTACACTCATCGAAGTGCGCCCAAGCATCACCCTCATTCGGTCGGAATAGTTGAATTCTGCACGACTGTTACCCACATAGTCAAAGATATCCACATGTGTTTTGCCTTCGGCCTTACGTAATCCTCGACCAAACTGCTGGATAAACACCGTGAGACTCTCTGTGGGACGAAGGAAAAGAATGGTGTCAACCTCAGGGATATCCACACCCTCGTTGAACATATCTACAACAAACAGGTAGTTGATTTCCTTGTTTTTCAAACGTCGATAAAGTGGAGCTCGCATCTGTGCATTCTCACTGGTCAACACATCAGCCTTCAGTCCACAAAGCGTAAACTTCGAAGCCATATATTTGGCATGCTGCTGATCTACACAGAAGCATAATGCCCTAACGTCACGAATGTTAGGAATATACCTTTGCAACGATTGCAAGATGACAGCAGTTCGTGCATCGTTATAGCTGTAAATGCGTGAAAGTTCTGACGCAACATAGTGTCCCTTATCCCAAGCCACCTCAGAATAGTCCACAGAATCTGTGATGCCATAATAATAGAAAGGAGCCAGCAAGCCTTTGTTCAGCGCATCGTCAAGACGTATCTCAGCAGAAATTGTACCATCGAAGTCCTGCGTGATATCCTCACCATCCATACGTTCTGGTGTAGCCGTCAGGCCAAGCAATATCTTGGGTTTAAAGTGGTCGATAATCTTACGATAAGAAGAGGCAGCAGCATGGTGTACCTCATCTATCACGATATAATCGTAATAGTCAGCAGGAAGTTGCAGATTCTCTAAGCGGTTATTGAGCGTATCCTTAGATGCAAACAAATATTCATAGTTGGCAGGTTCTTCACCGCCATACCATTTCTCGCCAAAGTTATAATCGCTAAGTACTTGACGGAATGTCAACAGACTTTGACGCAGGATTTCTTCACGATGTGCAATGAATAAAAGTCGTGCACGTTCGTTTTTTTCAGCAAAAGCCTTATAGTCACTCGCAGCCATAACGGTCTTACCCGTTCCTGTTGCGGCTACTACAAGATTGCGCCAATGTCCACGCACTTCCCGCTCAACCTGAAGACGCTCTAAGATCTCTTGCTGATAATCGAAAGGACGTATGAGTCGTAGCAGGTCGAAGTCAATCGCATTATCCGACTCCGCCCCGAGTGCAACTTTCAATCGCTCGTCGTCCTCTCCGCTAACAAAGGTTTCATAGCCTTCCGCCCACCAAGAAGCATCAAATGCCCCCATGATAGTTTTCATCATCCGGGGCTGCTCCATCTGCGTCACTTTAACGTTCCACTCAGCACCAGTATCAAGGGCTTGCTCAGAAAGATTAGAAGAACCAATATATGCAGTATTAAACCCTGTGTTACGCAGAAAAATGTATGCCTTTGCGTGCAATCGCTCATCGGTGGTGTCGTAAGTGATTTTTATTTCTGTGTTATTAAGTTCTGCCAGTTTCTTCACGGCTTCAAAGTCGGTTGCCTGCATATAGGTAGTAGTAATCACTTTTAGCTTTCCCCCTCTGTTGGTGAACTCCTTCAACTGCGGCAGTATTAGCGCTAGTCCACGTTTCTTGATGAACGACACCATCAGTCTAATCTCATCGGCTGAGGCTATTTCCTTCTGTAATTCTGTATATAACTTAATGCCTTTTCCTGTGAAGAGCGCTCCGTTCACCAATCCTTTAATTGGCATAATCTCCTCCAGCCTCTTAGCTAAATCTGGATAGCCCGACTGCGTCTTGTCTATCACAGCCGTCAGTATCTTCGCCTGTGCAGACAGCAGATTTCCCGATTCTATATGGAACTCATCAATAAGCTTCTTGATAATGGCATTAGCCAGATTCACTCCTTTTCTAACTCCATCCTTCTTCTGCTCTTCAACATCATCAACATCCTCATCCTCCAAATCGGAAGCGCCAGACAGCATCTGTTCAAAGATACCTGTCATATACATCGCAAGCAGCTTGGCAACCTCATGCCGCTCTATAGCCCGCTCTCCTATATAGAACTGTTCCCTGTCTATCGAAGCTATTTTCTCTTCAAATAGCTGATTGATAATTTGTTCGTATATTCCGATTTGCATATTGTCTATGTTTCTTCTGCTTATATTCTTTCAATTATTCAACCCACCTTCAAAGGCTCATACCACTTAGAAACAGTCGCAAAATCCTAATCTTCTCGTCAATCATAACTTTATAGTTTTCGACCGCAAATATACAAATAATATTTCAAAAACTCCGCTAAAATGCAAAAATAACGAATCTAAATTCCGCTAAAATGCAAAAATAATGCGCCTAAACTCCGCTAAAATGCAGATTTTTGACCTCTAAACTCCGCTAAAATGCAATTAAATCACCTCGGTCACATCTTGTTATTTCGTTCTTTCGGTTACATGGTTACACTGTAACCATGTAACCTCTCAGCCTCGTTGGAATATCGTGATACTTTGTAAATGTCTGCTTGTCAGCATGTTGTTGGGTTTTCTTTTCCGTTATTTCTTCTCTGTGCCCATATGGTTACAGTTGTAACCGTAACCGTTTATTCTGTACAATTAGGCCTCGTGGGGAGGAGCATAAAGCTTGCAGGGGAAGAGCCTAAGGGTAACAGGGAGAAAGGCCGTACCCAATCATCGCTTGCCTATACCCAAACGATTGTGCGCCTGTACCCAAACGATTGTGCGCCTATACCCGATTTCAAACGCAGAAATTTGGTATTGTGCTCGCTTATTCTTCCACCTAAAGGTAGAAGCGAGCAAGCTCGTAGCGTACCTCTGACTATGTCGAAGGTACTTTCGCTCGACAATAAAAATGAAAAAAACTATTTTTCATTTTGTATTGTTCTCGCTTATTCGTACCTTTGCACGCGAAAATATGAAAAGGACAAGTTGGTGGCTGCTGACGGCAGCAATTCTGATTTCAATGTCGGCGAGAGCTGATAATATCACGTTTGCTGATGCGAACGTGAAGGCGCTGTGCGTGACGAACTGGGACACGGACCATGACGAACAGCTGAGTATCGAAGAGGCAGCAGCGGTGACGTCGTTAGGCACGGTGTTCCGCGAGAAAACAAACATCACAACGTTTAACGAACTACGGTATTTTACCGGACTGACCAGCATCAACAGCTATGCCTTCTACAAAAGCACCATTGAGCGGGTGACATTTCCCACGACGGTGACCGCCATCGGCGAGGATGCCTTCCGAGGCAGCAGCATCGGTCCGACGCTGACTATACCGGGCACGGTGAAAACAATAGGGAACTATGCATTCAACGACTGCCAGAGTCTGACACGAATAACACTGCAAGAGGGAGTTGAGAGTGTCGGCTGGCACACGTTCTCAGGCCCCATCGCTTACCTATCGCTGCCGTCAACACTCAAAAACATGTCTTCCATGGCTGTCGACCCCTATGTCAATGCCAACCCCGACTCAGGCATCTTTATTCCCAAAGGTGATCTTTGGGTTTATTCGTACAACAAGGCTCCTTCCAACATTAGCAGTCAGGCATTTTACTACGTATTTGGAAAATCTCACCTGATTGTGCCTTTCGGCACCATCGACATTTACAATTCAACAACTGGATGGACGAGATTCGGCGAATACTTTGAGCTGGGCGACGTCAATCGTGACAAGGTGTTGGACGACACGGACTTAGCGGCTCTCATCATTTACGTGGAAGGGACGACGCCTGAGACGTTCTATGAAGACATGGGCGACATCAACGGCGACGGCGTGGTGGACGAGAAGGACATCAAGCTGCTGCGCGACTATCTCTATCCGCCAACGTATCAACTGGGCGACGTGAACGGTGATGGAGCCGTGAACGTGTTGGACGTGACGACATTGGTGTCATACGTGCTGAACGAGTCATTAGAAACATTCGTGGAGGCTGCCGCCGACGTCAACGGTGACGGTAACATCAACACGTTAGACGTCACAAAACTTGTATCTATCATCTTACAATCATCAAATTGAATATGAAGAAAAGTATAACAACCATAGTACTGGCACTGTTAGCCATTACCCTGCTATCGGCAGAGAATATCGTACAGGTGACGCCATTCCAGACGACGAAGGGGATAACGCCGGACGATGAAAAGTCATTCTTGATTGAGATGACAAATGAGACCGATGTACTTTCGGTGGAGTTCCATATCACTCTACCCGAGGGCATGGAGATAGCCAAATATGACGATGAATTCGATGTTTCACAGCTGAATGAAAGAGTTCCAAAGGGTAAAAACAGCAATTACTACACTTGTCAGGCCAACCTCATGGATGACGGTTCTTACAAGATAGTGTTAGTAAACACCACCAACCAGAGAACCATAGAAGGTCAGTCTGGTGCTATCATTGAAGTGTATTACACGACCTCTGCCACAATGGCCGACGGTATCTATCCCATTAAGATAGACCGGGTGGTGATGGGCGACGTCAACTCACAGGCTATTGAGCTGACTGCCGAAAAGTCGTCGTCGTATGTATGCATCGGTGAAACCTCGCCCCTGAAGACTGACCAGGACCTGAACCTGAACGCGCTGACGGACTATCTGCCGTCGTTTGTGATGGAATCGCTGAATTCGGACATAGAGGCCAACGATAATCTGCGGTCTCTGAAGATGACCGGTGCAACGGCAACGGGTGCAGCACTGACAGTGCCTGAAAACGTTGTTTACGAAACGGCGACGACGGGCGGACTGAAGCGCAGCTTCCCTGGCGGTCAGAAGTCGACGGTATGCCTGCCGTTTGCGCTGAGCGAGGAGCAGGTGACTGCCGTCAAGGAGAAAGGCTGCGCGATAGAGGTGTTGTCCGGCTATAATGCCGAGAAGAGCAGCGTGCAGTTTACGGACGTCACGACGATGGCGGCGCACACGCCGTACTTAGTGACGGTAACTGGCGAGATGCCCGTGGCACTGTTTGATGGGCTGACTGGCATTGAGGCTGACCTGACCGCGACACCGACGGACGTGGTGCAGGGAGCGCTGTCCATGAAAGGATCGTACGAAAAAAGCACGATTTCATCGGAAACTGGTTTAGCCCGTTACGCATACGATGTTACTGACGGCAGCTTTGTGCGCATCGGAAGCAATGCCACGCTGCTGCCTTACAGGGCCTACTTGGAACTGGCAAGCAGCACTGCCGCCAGCAGACTGGTCATCAGCGACGACGAAACGACGGGGATAGAGGACGTCAACGGGAACGTTAACGGGAACGTTAACAGGAACGCTCAGTTCTTCGACCTGCAGGGTCGACGCATTGATGGGGCTGATGCCAAGGGCGTGTATATCAAGAACGGACGGAAGTTCATTAAGAAGTAAGGAGGCGCCCATGACACATACAAGCTATGTAAAACCAGACATGCGGGTGGTGCGGATGACCTTGCCCCACATGTTGTCGTCGTCAGAAACGCTGAACGACGCCTCTGACAAGAGTAACTTCGTGATAGGCGCCAGAGAAGATATAGGAGATGCGTTTGAAGAAGACGAAGATTAAGGTATGAAGGTCTGTAAAAGATAAGAAGAAATGGAGTCCGAGGATTAAGCCCCGGACTCCACTTCTTGTATGGGGAGCTATCGCTTACTTGCTTTCAGGAGCCTGACCGATGAGGTCCATGAACTCGTCGAGCTTCGGCGTGATGATGATCTGGGTGCGGCGGTTACGCTGCTTGCCGACCTCGGTGGTGTTGGGCTGGATGGGGTTGTATTCGCCACGGCCACCGGCAGTGAGACGCTTGGGGTCTACGCCATAGTCCTTCTGCAGAGCCTGTACGACGCTGGATGCGCGGAGACAGGAGAGGTCCCAGTTGTTGCGGATGTTCTCACGCGAGATGGGTACATTGTCGGTGTTACCCTCGATGAGTACGTCGTAGTCCTTGTAGTCCTTGATAATCTTGGCAATCTTCGACAGGGTCTCAGAAGCACGGCTGTTGATTTCGTATGAGCCGCTCTTGTAGAGCATGTTGTCAGCCAGCGAGATGTAGACGACGCCCTTGAGCACCTGTACGTCAACCTCCTTCAGCTCCTCCTTAGACAGCGAGCGCGTCAGGTTGTTGGTGAGCACCATGTTCAGAGAGTCACTCTTCGACTTCACCTCCACCAGGTGGCGGATATACTGGTTGGACTCGTTAATCTGGTCGACGAGCTTGTCGATAGAGATGTTGTTCTGGCTGGCATTGGTCAGACTCTTGTCCAGCGATTCCTGCAATCTGTCGTACTTGGCAGCAGCGGCAGACAAGGCCTGCTGCAAGCCGCGTTGCTGTTCCTCAAGACTGGTGACACGGGCATTGGCGGCAGCCAGTTGTTCCTTGGCCTCTAAGTAGTTGGCCTGCAGTGCCTTGTTCTCGTCCTGACAGGCGACAAGGTCTTTCTTGGATGCGCAGCTGGAGAGCAGCAGGGCTGTTCCCACAGCGATGATGATGACATTCTTTTTCATTGTTCTTTTTTTTTAGGGTTATTTCTTTTTAGTGGGTTGTTGTGAGTATTGTGGGTGTTGTGGGTTAAGTGGGTTTGACGGGTGATGTGACACCCGATTCGGGTGCAAAGTTAATGATTAGACGCGCATTTCGGTCGAAAGTTGCTGGGATTTATATTATTTTAAGTAACTATGCCTATAAATTTAAAAAAAATCGTACCTTTGCACCAAAATTATTTATTATAATAAGGTAAAAGGACATGATACTCTTTTTTAAAACTCCCCAGAAGAGCGTGATAGCCACACAAACGGACCATCAGCTCGACACACAAGAAGTTAATGAACTATGCTGGCTCTACGGCGACGCGGAACTGCTGAGTGCAGAGACGCTTGACGGCCACTATGTCGGTCCGCGCCGCGAGATGGTGACGCCATGGTCGACGAACGCCGTGGAGATTACGCAGAATATGGGACTGAAAGGCATCCAGCGCATTGAGGAGTATTTCCCCGTGGCATCGGAAGACGCCGAGCACGACCCCATGCTACAGCGCATGTACAACGGTCTGAACCAGGACATCTTCACCATCAACATCAAGCCGGAGCCCATCAAGTATGTGGACAACCTTGAGGCATACAACGAGCAGGAAGGTCTGGCACTGAGCCCTGAGGAGATAGAGTATCTGCACAAGATAGAAAAGGAGAACGGCCGTCCGCTGACCGACTCGGAAATCTTCGGTTTTGCACAGATTAACTCCGAGCACTGCCGTCATAAGATTTTCGGCGGTACCTTTATCATTGACGGTCAGGAGATGGAGAGTTCGCTCTTCGCCATGATCAAGAAGACAACACAGGAGAACCCGAACAAGATACTGTCGGCCTACAAGGACAATGTGGCTTTTGCACAGGGTCCCGTGGTGGAGCAGTTTGCACCGGCAGACCAGAGCACCAGCGACTGGTTCCGCGTGAAGGAAATCGAGAGCGTCATCTCGCTGAAGGCCGAGACACACAACTTCCCCACGACGGTGGAGCCGTTCAACGGTGCCGCAACGGGTACGGGCGGTGAGATACGCGACCGCATGGGTGGCGGTGTCGGCTCGTGGCCGATAGCCGGTACGGCGGTGTATATGACGGCATATCCTCGTCTTGACGACTCGGAGATTAAAGATGAAAAATTAAACATTATAAGGGACTGGGAGGATATTCTGCCCGTGCGCCAATGGCTGTACCAGACGCCGGAGCAGATTCTGATCAAGGCGTCGAACGGTGCCAGCGACTTCGGCAACAAGTTCGGCCAGCCGCTGATTTGCGGTTCGGTGCTGACGTTTGAGCATCAGGAGGCCCCCGGAGAATCCGGAATGTCCGGAAAATCCGGAAATTCCGGATCATCCGGCAACACTAAGTACGCTTACGACAAGGTCATTATGCTGGCTGGCGGCGTGGGCTACGGCACGAAGCGCGACTGTCTGAAGAAAGAGCCGCAGAAGGGCAACAAGGTGGTGGTCGTCGGTGGTGACAACTACCGCATCGGACTGGGCGGCGGCTCGGTGTCGTCCGTTGACACGGGACGCTACAGCAACGGCATCGAGTTGAATGCCATCCAGCGTGCCAACCCCGAGATGCAGAAGCGCGCCTACAACCTGGTGCGCGCCCTGTGCGAGGAGGACACGAACCCTGTAGTCAGCATCCACGACCATGGCTCGGCAGGACATCTGAACTGTCTGTCGGAGCTGGTGGAGGAGTGCGGCGGCGAGATAGACATGACGAAGCTGCCCATCGGCGACCAGACGCTGTCGGCCAAGGAGATTATCGCCAACGAGAGTCAGGAGCGCATGGGTCTGCTGATTGACGAGAAGCATATAGAACACGTGCAGAAGATTGCCGAGCGCGAGCGCGCCCCGATGTATGTTGTCGGCGAGACCACGGGCGACGCCCACTTCTCGTTCAAGCAGGGCGACGGCGTAAAGCCCTTCGACCTCGACGTGGCCCAGATGTTCGGCCACTCGCCGAAGACCATCATGCGCGACACGACCGTGGAGCGCCACTATGAAGACGTTGATTATGCCGGAAAATCCGGATTATCCGGAAAGTCCGGATTATCCGGAATTTCCGGAGAACAGATTGACGAATACCTGCAGCGCGTGCTGCAGTTAGAGGCCGTGGCCTGTAAGGACTGGCTCACCAACAAGGTAGACCGCTCGGTGACGGGTAAGATTGCGCGTCAGCAGTGCCAGGGCGAGATACAGCTGCCGCTGAGCGACTGCGGTGTGGTAGCACTGGACTACCGTGGCCGCAAGGGTATCGCCACGGCTCTGGGTCATGCCCCGCAGGCCGGACTGGCCGATCCTGCCGCCGGCAGTGTGTTGTCGGTTGCCGAGGCCCTAACGAACATCGTGTGGGCACCGTTGGCAGAAGGCATGGACTCGCTGTCGCTGAGTGCCAACTGGATGTGGCCGTGCCGTTCGCAGGAAGGTGAGGACGCCCGTCTCTATGCCGGTGTGAAGGCCCTGTCAGACTTCTGCTGCGACCTGCACATCAACGTGCCGACGGGCAAGGACTCGCTGTCGCTGACACAACAGTACCCGAACGGCGAGAAAATCATCTCGCCGGGAACGGTCATCGTCAGTGCCGGCGGTGAGGTCAGCGACATCCGTAAGGTGGTGAGCCCCGTCATCGTGAACGACAAGCGCGCCAGCCTCTATCATATCGACTTCTCGTTCGACGAGCAGCGACTGGGCGGTTCTGCCTTTGCCCAGAGCTTAGGCAAGGTAGGCAGCGACGTGCCGACGGTGAAGAACGCCGAGTATTTTGCCGATGCCTTCAATGCCGTCCAGGAGCTCATCAACAAAGGCTGGGTGATGGCTGGTCACGATATCTCGGCAGGCGGTCTG
>JAEEGG010029292.1_pt1 | contig 10296 bp, 1 predicted proteins | sample 9134161 | NCBI WGS metagenome assembly JAEEGG01 (sample SAMN16246543, study PRJNA631951) | gut metagenome | biome: gut microbiome; feature: rumen; material: CR-attached | host: Bos | place: Iran: Karaj | collected 2018-10 | reverse complement strand
AATATCCAGAAGGCCTCGTTATGAACGATGTCAAAACCGGCCACCACATCCACGAAGATGCCCAACGAATCCCGCAAATCGATGCGGGTCTGGTAGCTCGACGGCGAGCCCTCCACCTCGAAAATGTGGCTGCCGAAGCCGAAATTGCCTACCCCGAAGGTGGCGAAATTGAGTTTCTCGTGCAACGGCACGGCAACGGAGACTTTCCTTGCCGCGGCCATCGCCAAATCAGCGTCGTTCTCGAAATAGACCGTGTAGGCCAACGTCTGTGTAGCCGACACCCACCGAAACGTGTCCACGCTCCCTGCCGCATCATACCCGTCCAACCCGATGATTTCGTTGGGGTCCCAGGGAATGACAGACGCGATGATTACACTGTCAATAGGATTTTGGTCTGTTTGGGAGACCTTGCCTCCCATTAGATTTTGGCAGCCTCCCGCGCATGAGTTCATATTAGGATCCTTATTTGTTTGTGCAAAACCAGCACAGAAAAGGGTCTGCAGAAGCAACAACAATACAAATATCTTCTTATTTTTCATAATACTCTAATATTATTATAGATTGCCCCAATTGTAGGGATGTTTACTTTGTGCATCATTTATGGATTGAACCGAGCTTTTTAAAAATGACCAAGCATCCTTCACATCTTTAAAATGGTAACCCATATGTCCTCCTATCCCTATGCCTATTCCATTACCGATTTCAGAATTAAAAGCCAAACCCTTCCCACTACTTGTGACACTTAAAGCGGGAATATCCAATGATCCTATTTTACCCTTTTTTTTAACTTTCGCAGAAAGAGCCACAACTCCGATATTATTGTTGACATCATACATCGCAGTTCCGCCTACATATCCATAATCCCCAGTTATTTCCCAATAATCTTCTAATCCGTTTTCTGTAGGTCGCACATGATTGAAAGACACTTCTAGACCAAATCCCAACGTTAAACCCACTATTTTTTTCCCATCTAATTCAACGCATCCTCCTATCCCAGCAAACACACATATTTTGTTAATCCACGTTTTTTCTTCTGAACAATCCTTTTTTCTATTATCAGAAGATTTGGGGGCCGCAACTAACTTAGTATCTGAATAATTCTGTGAAGTCGTTATTATTAAATTATCCGGCATTTTAGGCTTATATCTTGTAATTTTATACATCGCCAATAAATTTTTTTCTCTTGCCGTTAAATGCCGGTACTCTTCATCATCATAAATTGATCTATTTTTATTTTTTCTCCGTAGCCCCCACGGGTCCACCATCCCCGTCGGCATATTACCCACATAATGATACAATCCCATCGCATCTACATACAACAGCGGGTCGTGCTGCATAAATCTTCCGAGTCCCGGGTGGAGGCTGCGGGAGCGGTAGTGATAGAGACCTGTTTCAAAGTCGTACTCGCGGCCAGTAAAATAGTAGATATTGCCCACGCCAGAGATGGTCAGTACGCTGTCGTTGGCATCGTAAATGGTCAGCTTTCCGTAAGGGTCGTACTCGTAACGTTCCACCACACTGCCCTGCCCGTTGGTGAGGGCCACCACGGAGCCGAGGTGGTTTTTGTGGTACCAGTAGTCCTGCCCGTTACGGCGCATTTGCAGGATGTCGTCAATGCCAATGCCGTAGAGGTAGGTGGCGGCCACTTGGTCGTTGCCGTCGCGCTCTTCTATGATTTGGTCGCCGGAATAGTAGTAGTGGATGGTCGTTTCGACAGGCTCAACGACCGACGAGCCGCCGACGGTCATTGAGCTTGTCGAAATGACCGTCTTTTGGATACGGCGACCCAAAGCGTCGTAGATGTATGTTGCTGTGTTGCCGTTATCGACACTTATTAGGTGGTTGTCAAAGTCGTAGGTGTAGGTGTGGTGGTCGTCTTGGGTCAGGTTGCCGTTAAGGTCATATTGTGGGGTATAGGAGGAGTTTCCGCTTACAGCGGAATACGCGTTGCGGTTGTTGGCGGTGTAGGTGGTGGTCTGGCCATCTTCCGTCACGGTGCTGTGGTTGCCCACCGCATCCAACACGTACTGGATCTGCCGCATCGGGTTGGGGATCTCCACGCCCGTGGTCATCGTCCCTTTCTTAAAGCCAATCAACTGGTTCACGGCATCATACGTGTAGGCCTCGCTCTTGGTAGGATGCAACAAATCCTTCTTGGAGAGGATGTTGCCCACCGCATCGTAGGTCATCTCCACATCCGCAACCTGCGGGTTGTCCATTATGCGGGTGAGCCGGTTCAGCAGGTCGTAGGTGTAGTTCGTGGCCGTACCATTCTGGTAGGTGCGCTGGGTGAGGAAGTCGTTATTATTGTAGTTAAAACTCACCACATTGCTCTCATTCTCCACAATGGCGGCCAAACGTCCCCGATAGTCGTACTGTTCCGTAATGCTCCGCCCGCCAGGATAGGTGATGTCCGTCGTCCGCTGGTGGGTGTTGTAGTTGTAGGTGGTGGCTTTGCCGTTCAAGGTCTCGGAAAGCACCTGCCCCGCCGCATCGTAGGTGAACTGCACCGTGGCATTCGCATTTACCGCCGAGAGCATATTCCCGTTCAAGTCGTAGGTAAATTGGTGGGAACTGTTGTCGGGATAGGTCTTTGTCGTCAAACGGTTCAGCGCATCGTAGGCAAAGGTCGTGTAGCGGTTAGCCTCATCTTTTTGGCGAATTACGTTGCCGTTGCCGTCATATTCAAACGTGCGCGTTTTCCCGTCCGCAAAGGTGATTTGGGTCAGCTGTCCGTTGGCATCGTACGTGTAAGAGGTGGTCTGCCCCTTGGCATCGGTGATGGAGGTCATGTTGCCGTTAGCATCATACACGTGCGAGGTGGTGTGCCCCAACGCATCGATAGTGGTCAACTGGCGGTTCAAAGCATCGTAGGTGAAAGTGGTGGCATGGCCGTTGGCATCGGTAAAGGTCAGGATGTTGCCGTTGTTGTCGTAGGTGTATTGCGAGGTGCCGCCGGTGGCATCGGTAACCTGTACCAAACGGTTCATCGCATCGTAGGTGAAATAGGTGTGGTTGCCTTCGCCGTCAATACTTTCCACCACATTGTCATTGGCATCATACACATATTGCGCGGTTGTGCCCAACCTGTCACTCGTAGTCACTAAACGGTCCAACACATCATATTGGTAAGTCAATTCCTGGCCGCTAGGCATCTGGATGCCAATCACCTGGCCGGTATTATCGTAAGTGAACCACGTGGTGTCGCCCAACACATCCACCACGTAGGTCAGCCAGTCGTGGTCGTCATAGACCCGTTTCACGGCGTTGTTCATGGCATCTACCATCTGGGTGGGCTTCTGCTTGGCATTGTAGGTGGTGGTTACGGTGTTGTTCATCGGACCCGTTATGGCAATCGGCTGCCGAAGCGCATCGTAGGTAAAATGGGTAACCTGCTGTTTGGCATCCGTCATGGCGGTAATCGCACCCCGGCTGTCATAACTCATCTGCATGGCGTTGCCCAACGGATCCACCATCCGAATTAGCTCATCGGCATTGTTGTAGGTCATCTTTGTCTCCGCCTGATAGGGATCTCTGGTGGAGGTGATATTGCCCGCAATATTGTAGGTCATGGTGTTAGTGTTTCCCAAGGCATCGGTCGTGGAAAGAAGATTGCCGTATTCATCGTAGGTGAAGGTGGTGGTATTGCCGTTGGCATCAGTAGAGGTCAGCACCTGACCCCAATTGTTATATGTAAACGAGGTGGTTGTATTCATCGGGGTGCGCATCTCGGTCAGATTGCCGCGGTCATCGTATGTGAACGTATAAACACTTCCCTTTTTGTCCGTATAAGTGAGTATATTTCCGTAAGTGCTCTCGTAGGTATAGTACTGCGTATTTCCCAATGCATCTGTAGAACTCAGCATATTGCCGTTATGGTCATAATTGTAAGTGGTGACATGACCGTTGGCATCCTCAAGAGTTCTGACATTATTCTGGTCGTCATACGTCAGCTTGCTGCTGAAGCCGCAACAGTTGCCCTTCTTCTCAATCACACGGCCCTCGTCGTCCCAATAGTAAGTGGAGAATTGGTTGTTGCCATCAGTAAGATAGTCAATGAAGACGGTCTGTTTTATCGCTTGTTCATAGCGGATGGACTTGTCGCTCAAGTCCGTCTTCACGCGGTGCGCCATGCCGTCACCGTTGTAAGTGACGTAGGTGCTGTAACCCGCCGCATCGGTGAACACGCTCAATCGGTTGTCGCCATTATAACCGTAATGCACCGTGCGTTGCATCGGGTCGGTCACGTGCGCCAAGTTGCCATTTTCATCATACTGGTAACTCCATGTGCGATTATCGAAGGAGGTGGTCATCTTGGTCATCAGCGAATCGGTCCATTCGAACTGCAACGCACGACCGTGGTCATCGGAAATGGATGTCAGATGTCCACCCGTATAGCTCAGGTTGAGCGCATTGTTGTTTCGATCCTCCATACGGGTGATGCGCTTGGACACAGTGTCGGTGAAAAAGTAGCGGGTGCCCTCCTTGGTTCGCAGCTGGTAGCCGTCATTGATATAAGATAGCGTATTGAATATACCCGTTGGAGCGATTAGGCTATCTCCAAATTTCGTATATAAATCCTGCCGACCGCTACCTAATTCGACGATGATGCCCGCCGAATCCGGTATATAGCGCATCTCCATACCCAAACTCCAACCGTTGCCATAACCGTAGTTGATGCGGTTGGAGGTACTGTTGTAATAGAACACCGCTTCCAAATCCAGTCCCCGATTGGGAATCTGCAAATCAACTCGTTGGTAAAACAGATCTCCATTGTAGCTGTTCACATAGATGCCGTTGGGGCACGATATTTTGGGGCGGGTGATGGTTTGCGCCGAAGCAGCAATAACACCACCTATAAGCAATGCCCAAACCAATATGTTTCTTTTATCCATTGTATATCGTTTCATTGTCATCATAATTAATACTGTCTTCTGATCGGGTACAACTTCAATTCAATGTTTCCCACACGGTTCGCCTTCACGAAAATGGTCTTCGTGGCGAAATGGCCGGGACGTATCACATCAGGATTGCCGTTGGCTTCGGCTGTCTCTAAAGTCAACTCCATGGCGTTGTTGACCAAACTGTCGCTACAGAGCGCAATGGGGAATCCATTCGTGCACACAACCAGGAATCCCGACACATCCAGGTCTGTGGAGCCGTTGTTGCCGTACTCTATGGTTACGGTAAATGTGGTGCCAACGGGGACACCTGCCGGGGCGATGATATGGGCTTGCAGTTCCGCCGGCAGACCGGGTTCCACCACAAAGGCCTGTCCTTTGACGGTGATAATGCCGCCCGGCAATTCGGCCTCCATATCATAGACACCCGGCTCTTGGCCGCACAGGTTGAACGTAGCGTACGCTTCGGTGGAGTTATGGAAGAAAACCTTCTCAGCAGGTAGATAGGCGTTGCTATTCGCCAGTCTGAAATCCATAATGGTATCGAACTTGGCTCCGGTAATCTGTGTGGTCACCGAACCGGCGTTCGTGCCGCTATTGACATTGACACTGATGATTTCAAAATTGATGATGGAGGCCAAAAGCGTAACCGACTGCGAAGCATCATCCGCGGTTTGTCCATGAGCCATTATGTAATAAACTCCTTGACTCAAAGAAGGTATCAGGATTTCCTGCGCCTGCACGTAGGGCCTGGTTGCACTCCAGTCAAAATTCGAAGCGGAAGGTGCCGAAGAATAGGCGATGTACAAATCGTTCGACACGTATGGCGAGGGAGCCGTCAACTTGCAGGAGAGTGTCTGATGTTCGTATTCCGGCCCCACTTCCAGTTTGTAATAGATGGATTGGCCGGAGTTCAGTTGGCTGTGTTCTTCCTGACCGATGTACAAGGAAGGATAATCCAGATGTATTTTCAACAATGAGACCGAATTGTTGTTGTCGTAAGAGTTTTCATTCAACGCATTGAGGATATTGGTCTTCACCACCACATAATAGTCGCCGATGGGAACGCCCTGCAAGAACAACGTGGCATTCCGCTGCTGCTGGCCATTGGCGGCAAGGTTAACGGCAAACGTCTCGGAGCCCAACATGATGTCATCGCTGCTCCAAGTATTGTCGATGGAGAGATAAACGGCATCCTTGATGTTGCCTTGCGCTGTATTCAGCCCTATATTCTGCAATGTCCATGAGATTTGGATATCCTCTCCCACCATCGCACTCTCCGGAATGTCTGGCGGAATCACCGTCAGATCGCATGGCAAAGGACGAGTGATGGACACGGGCAGAACGAACATATTGTTGGTTTCGTCGTTCGATTCCACAATTTGACCGGTGGCATCCGTCACACCTATCAGATAACAATTGCCAATCCACGTGTTCGGGATGGTCACACTGAGAGAGTCGGAGTACCATTCGGAAACATCCAACAACCCATAATGGGTCTTGGAACCGAGCAGCACCGCATCCACCAATGTCGGTTGGTTGTTCAAGTAAATGGCTTCCGTCCATCGGTCGTCATGGGTAACGTGTTCCCCGACATTGGAAACCGTATAGCGGACTTGATAGGAATCCCCTGTCGTAAGAGTGCTGATGGTTGACAAGGTGTCCATCTGCAAATCCGGCAGTGTGCTTTGCGTAATGGAAATAGGTTGTCCACACACATTGTTAGCTCTTCGGTAGTCAAAGGTGACGTTCGTGGCATCGCTGACCACCAACACGTAATAGTCTCCATCGGCGGCCACGGGAATCCGGCAGTTCAAATTCGCCGTGTAACTGTCGCCAGCATTCAACGCCTGGTTTCGGGTATAAGCGCCGATTTCCTCATCACCGGAATCAAAGAGGCTGTCCGTAGAAAGATAGACGCGGTCGTACCACGGTATCTGGAGTGTGCCTAAGGAATGCACGTATGTCGTATCTTGACGCATATACATCGGTTGCGACTCCATTGGCATGGTCCCGGCATTCTCCACCGTCCACGTTACGGGAATGTATTCCCCAGAAATGGTTTCGTTCAAGGTAGCAAGCTGGTCAGCGGCCAAATCAAACGGATAAGGTTGCACCAAATGACTGAAAGTATGGCTGTTGTTACTATAAATGGACTCCGTGAAAGCATGATTAGGATTTACCGCTAACGTGAACGAAGCCGGACTCCCGAAAACAATCGGCGATATAAATACGTTTTTCAGCAGATATACCGAACCGCCAGGAGGCAACACGGTGGTATCCGCATCGCCAGAGCCGACGACACAATCGTACTGATGACTGCCTTTAGTGGCAAACAGTCGCCAGCCCAAATTTCCGATATTAGCCGGAACCTCACCCTGATTGTGCAGGTGGATGCGCATGGCCACGGAATCACCCGCCGTCACGGTGTCGGGCAATTCAATATCCGTGATAACCAAATCGGGAAGCGGCTGGTAATGGATATAGACCCGTTTGATGGGTGACATGTTGTTGTTATAATCCGACTCATTAACGGAACGGGGTACATTCACGACACGAGGTTCATTTGTTTTAACAAAAAGGAAATAGACTCCCGACTGTAAATCATCAGGAAGTCGTACATTACTCATTTTCAAGGTTGTGTCTTGGGCATTCAGCCAAAGATTGTACGACAATTCCCCAATTTGAGTGGCAGCAGTCCCGTCTGGGGCTTGTGTAAGATACAAGTAGTCTGTCATTGTACGATTGATGACCGCACCCGCGCCCGCATTGGCAAGCTGATAGATGCAAGCCACTTCAACACCCGCATGAAGCGTGTCGTCAACATTCAGGGATACAATTTGCAAATCAGGTTGCACCACTGAAATCGGCTGCGCAAAGCGTGCAAGATTGTTTTCTTCACTCGTATATTCAAAAACATTGTTTTCAGCGTCAGCATTCACAAACAAGTAATATATGCCGGAGGTAAGACCATCGGGAAGTGAGATTGAATGCTGTACAGCATACGATTCTCCTGCCGCAAGGCCATTGAAGTGCTGATCACTGGCAATCAGGACGGCATTTTCCAACGTATTGGCATTCGTACTGAGATAACATTTGTCCTCCCAAGTATTATGATTCGGCGCACCTGCCCCTTGGTTGTGTATCTCGTATGAGAAGTTGAAGGTTGCCCCTGTGCTGACCACATTGTCTGTTGTAATATTCTGGGGAACCAAATCCGCCGGCAAGGTAAGGAAGACATTGACAGAGTCGGAGCGGGTGATGTTGTTGTAATTATTGATATGCTCATAAATCTGGTCATAATAGTCCGTATGCACATAAAAATACGCAGTGCCGTACAAATCCAACGGTACGGTTACGTCTGTGGAGACCTGATAGGAGGAATCAGGCCATAGTAACCCGTGGTGCGGGACAATCTGCAGAATCTCTGCATCCGAGTCGAATTCGGGACTGTTTGACACGAAAATCACATCCCGCCAATCCGACCTCCACGTGACGTAATCGCCATCATTGGTCACCTGATAGGTCAGATTCACCGCTGTTCCGGAAAAGAAATTCTGTGTGATGGGGAACACGGAGGTGACTTTCAAATCCGGAAATTGAGGAATATGCACCTCTGAAAAATCATAGAAGAAATTATCATGATAATACGGATAGCGAGGATTGTTGTCATATTCCGAGATCTCAAGGATTTTGTTTCCTGCATCATTCACGCAATTCGACCCATAGCAATTATGACTCAAGGCACCATAATAGGTTGGTGGGTTATAGGGGATTTCAACCCCATCCTCCCAGAAAATCTGATCGGCGTCGTAAGCATCCGTAATCACAAAGAGATAGTAATCACCTGAAATCTGCAATGGAATATTGACCTCCATAGTTTGTGTATATGAATCACCGGGATTAAGTGCAGACATATTAGGAAGTGTTCCCAGCAATACCAGAGATCCGCTCTCAATATCAACGTCCACTTTGGGCTCGGGTGACAACCATACTCTATCATACCACACAGCTCCACTCGGGGTGGGTACCGTTCCATCATTCCGGACTGTCCAGGTGATGGTGGCGGAATCGCCGCCAATCAGTTCCGAATGAGAGATGGAGGTGACATGCAATTCGGGCAGGTCAAGTTCAAAGAAAGCCGTAAAAGCTGTGTCAACACTTGCAATCACCATACGAGGGTTTGTCGTGTCATTGTCGCTCCAGCGGAGGAAACGGGCATACAGGTTGGGGACGGCAATAATTCGTACGGTGTCGCCTGGATTATAGTATCCGCTGCCAACCGCGCCGCCTCGCATGATATTGTCATTGACAACCGAAATGTTCACCGTGCCGTCTGTAGCCGCTTGATACTCATAACAACCCATATCCACACGATTTTGCTGCAGACGTGGCTGTTCGTCCAAATCAATGTCAGAAAGAATCGTCGTGTCCAAACTTCCCATATTAAGACAAACAGACTGCGGGAGCAGATGCCAATCGCCATTGTCGTATGCCGCACCTGTACCGATTGTCGGGTTCACAAAATACGGGGAGTTATAAGCACCGCTGTTCTCCTCGGCAAGTGTGAAATTGCCCTCCCCTATGAAACCGCCTTCGACGGCAGAATAGGAGCAAACAATCTCTTTTCCAACGATATTGTTTGCCGCTCCGGTACTATTTTTGTTGCCCCAGACGATACAGTTTTTCAGATTGACACCACCCTCCACACCGGCACCATAACCATCTGACAAGTTACGGACTATTGTCGTGTTCACCACCTTCCCAAAGCCTGTTATTCCACCACCAATGGAACCTGAAGTATTATTACACACCAAACTATTCAACACCTGGTCATTGTAATAACCCGTTTTTATGCCAGCAGAACCACTTCCCGCATAATTGTTGGATATCTTACACTGGGAGACAATGGTAGGTTCTACACTCATAAAAATACCTGTACTAAAGTAAGAATACACCCCACCGCCACTGTGATTAGAACTGTTCCCCATAATGTCGCAGTGTGTAAACCGAGTATCGTAAGACCATGCACCACCTCCGTCCCCAGACGACTGGTTGCCGACTATCCGGCAATTGGCAACGGCAGATGCATCCGCAGAGATGCCGCCGCCCCCATTCGTTGCAATATTGTTTTCAATTCTGCAATCAGAGACTGTCGAAGATAACACATAACCCCCGCCGCCTTTTTTCCGACACGAATTGTTCACAATATCACAACTCTCCACCGAGGCGTTGCGGCAACATATACCACCGCCATTCCCGTTAGTCGAATAATTGTTCCGCACCTTGCATTGTGACAACTTGCTATTTCGCTGTAAATTCGCGCCGGCACCGTCGCCAGATATTCGTCCGTTCTGAATCGTAAAGCCATCCCATTCGGTTTCTTTATTGAACT